>Ga0209489_108662_pt1 | contig 13573 bp, 6 predicted proteins | sample SiratrowhiteBW_FD_187527 | JGI IMG/M metagenome (GOLD analysis project Ga0209489, IMG submission 187527) | Root nodule microbial communities of legume samples collected from California, USA - Siratro white BW (SPAdes) (version 2) | ecosystem: Host-associated > Plants > Roots > Nodule | place: USA... | reverse complement strand
TATATATATATATATATATATATATATATATATATATATATATATATATATATATATATAAAAGTTAATTTTAAACATTGTGTAATTAAAAATATGTGTACAATTTATTGTGTTCGTGAGTTTATATTAGAATATACATTTTTTATTAACAGATAAAAAAAATTAACGTTTAAATAAATTAGAACTAAATTAATGTCGCTTTCTATAATTGTTACGTTAACTTCTTTTTGTTTGTCTACTGTTTTAAAAAAATATGTTTCTTTATTTTAAGGTTTTAAATTATTAATCTCTTTTAATATATGATTTACTTTCATATTAAATTTTGTTTTGTGAAATACACATTATAAAATTGCATAAGGAAAACATATAAAAAGTTATTTTGAAGTAAATAATAACTAGTACCAGTAGAACACTATTTTTTATTTTTATAAAATAGGTAATTTTTCATTAATAATAAATTTAAAAGAAGAAGAAGAATAAGAAGGGGATGATAGCCTCCTACAATAATGAATGAAGCTACCCACAATGTGTACGGAGAAGAAAAGGTTCCTACGCCTAAGGGCACTTTCATGATACATAGGGCCCAAAAAACCTAATAAACAGGGACAAATAAAACTCTTTATTAGCAATCATATAAAAGACTCTACTGTTCTTCTTTTCTAATTTCCTCCTCTAAAACCCAATTTTCTTGTTAAAAGTTATTTAACGGAATGTTTGAATATCGATTAGGGCTATTCAAGAGTAAATCCCTTTCAAAACAATAATTTACAATATTCACAATTTTGATCCTTCAAAAATTTTTCTGTTACTTTATTCATTAATTTTTAATTATTTAAAGTTTTGGTTCGTCGATTTTTTTTAACTTTTATTCTATTTTTTTATCACTGATTACTTTGCTCAATTTTCAAATTAATTATTTGTATGCTTTTTAATTTGGCTATGACAAGGTAAAACTGGGATACCCTCCAAAATTTATATATCTAACTTAAATTTTTAACAATATATATTTAAGAAGAAAAAAATACTTTTATATATTCAAACATCCAACGTCATAATTATAATAATATAACAATTTATATAATTTAATTAACTCATGAAAATAAATATATAATCTTCATATCACATCACTTTAAAAATATTTAAAGTATTTTATATCTTATAAACACTAATAGAAAAACATCATATTTCATGTCTGCGTATAATAATGGTTAAAAACTAAATCTACATAATAAAAGATGTGATTGTAAATAATTAAACATAGTTCATGTCAGTTCTACATAAACAGATGTAGAGTTATGTATTCAACATCGGTTACACCTAAAAATCATCATAGAAAAGACAGTAAAAATAAAAATTTAAAATTTTAAAATTAAAATTTGGTGTTGGATATATCACATAGATATGTGTCTCTGGCCAACATAATATATACTGAAAATCACATAATATGAGAAAAGAGAATTGATTTAGTGTTTACCTCCATCAAATATCGTATTGGTTATATGAAGAATATAACTCGTTCACACAATACTTAAACAATATAGATTTAAAGATGAGAAAAATAGCACTAACATGTTTTTACTCAAATTGTTGCTTGGACCACCAAATTCTAAAAGGGCGAAAATTATTACAATATATTTTTTGTTTTAGTAATTATTTATTGTATGAGTTAACAAAACTCTAAATAAAAACAAATTAATATGACTTTTCTCTCCCTCAAACTATCGTATAACTTCTAAACTTTAAGAACTTAAATGACATGTTTAATATTTAAATAACTAGTCTTTAATACAATATCAGTGTTTAATCTTCATAATCAATATTTTTAATAAACTTTTTACTCAAAATAACTTATTCAAATTATTTAATTACTGAAAATAAAGCATTTAACATCATAAATAATTAAACATTTCCACGTCAATCCACATAGAAAACAATTATATCACAATCACATCATTAATACAAGTAGAATAGTTTCTCTCACCTTATGATCTTATATTTTCAATAAAAACAAATAAAAAAAAGTTAAAAAAATTATTAAATTGCTCATACAAAACTTACTATAGAAATCAACAACAACATCATTACATACCTACATGCATAAAAAATGATTGAGATATAACAAGAAAGAACAACTACTCAAAACAAAGAATAATAGATGGAGATACTTTTTAGTAAATGTAATTTATAATAATTTAATTTATTTTAAAAATAAAAGTTGAATAGAATTGTAGATAATTAACAATAGAGATTAGAATTGTGCAAGGAAGTAAGATTAAAATAACACATAAATTTGCAATCAAAGAACTAAAATGGCAGAAAAAATTTAAGAACCAAGACTATATATTCTGGAAATATAGAAACAAAAAAAAAAAACGTAATTGATAAAAAAATATTATTTTTATCTTAAAATTTGAAAAACATATTATTTTTTTAATAAATACATTCCTAACTCTTATCCATAAGAACAATATATACGAATGTATCGCCAAATGAACCTCTTTCCTTAGAGTGTGTTTGGGAATATTATGTAATAAAGCGAAGAAGCAGTCTTTAAATGAATCATGAGATGTGATCGGATCTGTTCCAAATTGATGTAGGCATGGGCATAAAGCATCAGATGCATAATTGTCTCAGTACGATAGAGTTGGAACATATCAATAAATAGCTTCTCAGAAGTAAAAACACTGTGCAGAAGTCTCCAAAAATGAAAATGTTTAATTAGTTTACTTTGCATGATAATTCTTTTGGGTTACTTTTATTCCACACAATATAGTTCAAACAAAGATACCAACATTATGAGGGTGATTCACAAATTTTTAAATGTGATCAAAACAATTACTTCCTTGTTTATTCTTCTTATTTTTACATTAAAATCATCCGTACAAGTTAATCCCATTTAGGTTATGACCTATTGATTAGATGGTTGTACCTTATACACACTTGTTTTGACATGTTACCTGTAGTTTAATCAAAGAACACAACACTTTTTTAAAGCACAGTGACCAAATCTAAGTTAAAGAAAACTAGAGATACCAAAAGTTGAGCTTAAAACGAAAAAATGTTTTATTCAAAATTTGTCCAAACAAACATATGATTAGAGAATAAAACTAAAAAAATAGCATGAATTTGCCTTTTGTCACATTGTCAAGCAAGTGTATGAAGAAGCAAGGTCTAAGCCTACATAAAATTTGAGATTTGTTTGAAAGTGTTACATCCAAATGTTCAAGGCTCCTACCACATGTTTATACCTTTCAAGGCTCAAAGTTAATTTATTTATAGGACACTTTTTTTTCTCAATCTTTATGTCTAACCACTAAAAGTCAATAAATTTTATTTCGAAGGAGAAATATATAGGTTTTGTGCGTGGAGATTTGAATTCTATTATGTCCATCTATGCTTCAGAAAGCAATTTTACACTTTCAATTTAAAGCTTTCATGTCCAATAATTCACAACAGTTCATGCACACAATAAAAGAAATAAATTTTATATTGACTTTTAAAAAATATATATCACGAATTTGTCAAGTGAAAATTCTTAAGTTGATGTAAGAAATAGAAACTATAAATATTATTTCTATAATCATATAGATCAATGGTCAAGATTAAAAATTAGTTAGTGATTGCATAAGTACAGTAAAATGTCATCTAAAATTAGCTCTTAATCTTAATTAATGGAATGTTTGACTTTTATGGTTGTTATTTTTCATAAGTTCTCACTTGAAGTATTCTGCCTGTTTTTTACATGACTCATCTAATATGAGAAACTCCTTTAATATAAAAGACATGTATGTTTATAAGATTCATCGATTAATGGGAGACATTTGTCAAAATAATTGCTCATTGATTGACATGCACTATTTTTTTCATAAAAACATTATAAGAAGCTTTTGTTGTTATACTATCCATAAAAACGGAAACTTCAAAGAAAAAAACCTGTTATTAATAATGATATCCTCCTACTTTTGAAGAAAAAAAAATAGGTTTTGTGTATGGAGATCTAAATTACATTACATAAATTTCAAAAGTCAATTACTAAGTTTTTTCAAATGAATACTTATAGTGTTTAAAAACAAAGCAAAATTGTAATTGATATGAATGACCCTCAAGATTGGATATTTGAGAACTAACTAGTAAGAATTGGAGATTGTGGTTAGATTAGTAGAATAGGTTCTGATTTTAAGAAAAATACACTTTCTAAATCTCAAGACATAGTATCAACACCAGAATTTAGGTTTACCAAGGGACCAACAAGAAAAATTCAGGATCCCAAGATAATTTATTAACCAAGAAATACAAATGCGTGCCACCACCTCTTAAATAATTTAAAATTAACGTTAACCTAACTATTTAGGTTTCTGTAGGTGGAAATGCTATGGGTATGATTGATTCTAATTTTTATGTTGCCTTTTCAAAACCTTGTCTAAACTTCCAATAATGGAAGTTTGGGGATCGAAAGCGTATTTCTATTTGACATTAGGGTTGAGATCAAGAATGTCCTTTTAAATATTCATTATATACGCGTATTGATCACATTAAAGTATTTTATACTCTTAATCATATTGTATATAATGAACATGGGCAAGAACAAATAACATTTGTATTAATGGTATAAGCTACCATTAATCACAACTCATATCATATACATGCAATGATAAATTTGTTAACTTTAATGGTAATATCCACTTAAACATTGTACCCAAAATATTATTATTTGATAGAGATATAAAAACTTGGTGAGAAGTGAAAAGAAAAGCATGGAATGTTGATGGTTATTAGCAATTAGAAAAGATAAAAATTGAATTGTAGAAGAAGTAGGTGAAGGGAAAAAGGCAAAAGTGGTAGTGGTGAGGGTGGAGCCACCCCACAACCCACAATGAGCAAAGGCATTGTGGTTTTTAGGGCAGAGAAGAAGAATATATATGTGTGTAAGGGAAATGTGTGTTACACGTAAATTAATGGACACCATGGCACCAACTCTTCTTTGTCCCCTTCAAGCTGGGATTTGTCTGCTAGGTCATGGCACAGCCACACTCTTCAAACTCCACCATCTTCTATTGTCTAAGGAATTATATATATATATATATATATATATATATATATATATATATATATATATATATATATATATATATTCCAACTTATGCTTTCAAGCTATCTTAATGGCCAAGTCCAAGTAAATCAAGCCTCTTTAACAAAAATTAGGTTAGATATATAATTTAATGTTGATATATATAAACATTTTTTAATGTATAAATTTATTAAAGTAGTTTTCTATTGTAAAATGTTTGGTTCGTGTAATTGTTATATTTGTTTTAACATATATTTACTTTATACATGAAACATGATCTCTAAATTTGTAACAATTTTAATTTAGTGTCTTATGTGTAATGTTTTATATTTAAAATTAAATAAAAAACTTTTTACATCCTAAATGTGTAAAAAAATTAACTTGGCTTCTTAGGAGTATCATTTTACATTATAAGTTAAATAACAACGTTTTACATATCAAAAAATTGTTTTAATAATTTTTTATAGGTTAAATTAGAAATTTCGCAATAGGCTAAATTATATGTTTTAAAAAAATGGCTTCTCTTTCTCTTTAGAGTTTAAATTTAGGCTTAATTTTTATACCGTGTAAAGATAAAAATTTCCTTAAATAGCTGTTTGACTTCTCATAAATTTGCTAATTTTGTTTATAGTTTTTAATAATTTTTCCCTTTTGTTTCTTTATCAAAATTTTTCTTTTTTTAATTTTTATTTTTTACTCATTGATTAAGTGATGAGTTATGTGTTAAGTAACACGTCAATGAGTGAGTAAGACGAACATTTGTATTTCTTTTTTTTAGTTTCCAATAAATTATTTAATTTGTTTTTGGTCTTCAATTTTTTTTTTTTTCATTTTAGTCCCCTATAAAGAACCATTTATATTTTGGCCTTTGTATGGTTTATTGACATCCTTTAAATGATGAGTTATCCACCAAATAATAATGTCAACACACAGGTAGGACTGAAACCAATTTTTTAAAATTGTATGGTTTGAAGAAAATATTTTAAAGTTTATATAAAAATAGTGTTATTTTCCTTACTCTGGGTTCAATTCTTTTTGCTTTTCAGTTTTTTATTTAATAATGAATCCCAAAAAAGATGAAGACTCCCAGAAAAAAAACACCTTAAACTTGTTAATCATTATCTTCTTTGAGTTTCATTATCAAATAGGGAAGACCGGAAGAAATAGAAGATGCAAATCCTAATTAAAGGGACACAGCATTGTTTCCATCATATTGATTAATGGTTTCCTTTAGGAAAAATAATTTAAAGAAAAATTACACTTGTTGTCAATCATATTCAACTAGTGACATGAAAGCTTAACTAATCACTTAAAGGAGGTCAAGAACTAAAAAAATAAATAAATATGAGATTCAAATGAAAAAAAAAAAAATATTGAGAGCAAAAGCTAAATGTACATATTATTCGAGACTAAAAATAAAACAAAATAAAATTTACATGTGTGAATCCCACTTAGTTGTTGGTGTGTCGTTTAATAAATAACTCAATAAATAGCTCATTACTTAACTTATATTAGTAATCGATAATAACCAAAATAGAAATAGAAATAAAAAGTTTATCAAGAAACAAGCCTAGAGAAAAAAATTATTGAGAAAATATATACAAAACTGCAAATTTATAAAAGAAGAAAATATTTAAACCAAAAAACTTTTATATCCTTATCAATTAAAACATATTTAAAATATTTGTTAAAAAACAAGTTTAACGTACATAAAATTGTTCATGGATAGGGGTTCGTTTGCTATAAATTTAATATATATATATATATATATATATATATATATATATATATATATAATTTTTCTGTAAAATACTTGATTGAGAAATTATATATAAGAATAATTGAATGATAAACAAATTTTATATTTGCTTACAATTGTAAACATAAATCTTTTTGAAAAACAGCCAATTTTACGATGAATTATTCAAAATAGCTTAAATGTTTAATAAAAATTTTAGATTTTTAGCTTTTGATTATTAAAAAAAAACTGAGATAAACTAACGGAAAATCTTTTCAAGGGTTAAATTTAAAAACAAAGTGTATTTTTTTTTTTTTTTTTTACCTCAATTTGGGCATGCATTCTCTTTCTGAAAAACCTCTATGCGGTGGTTTTGGGGAATGAGAATTTGTCCCAAGATTTGGTCAAATCTAAAAATATATTAACACGTTTTTCACTAATCTACTTTTTAAACATTGGACCTTAATTAGTGGGGAAAGCAATGATTAGATAATGGTTCCATGAGGATCAAAACTCGGAGTATGTTCCACTTATGACCTTCAAATGGGTCCTCTTTCTTCTCCATTTTCGCTTCTCTTTAAATCTCATTTCATAAGTGTGTTTCAACTTTTCAACACTCAACATTTCCTTTTATCATTTTCTTCTGTTTCATTTGTTAAGGATTTCAACTGCACGTAACATTTCATACTTATTTTGTCTAAAAGGAATTTATGCTAAATTTTTAAAGATTTGTTGAAGATAGAAATTTAAAGTTCATAAAATGATAGTGTTTTGCTTTAATTAAAAAAATTAAAGAACTGTACAAGAAGAAAGTGTGCGTGTTTCTTTAATAGACAACTTGAATCAAACTTACACGCTTAAATAAAGTCATTTTGCACACACAAATTAATATAATTTCTCTTTAAACTTACTTGCGCCACGAAGGGTTTTGCAGGTAGTTTTCTACCTTTGTTATTGTAATGAATTTAGTTACTTAGGGATTCAATCATAGTTATATATAATAATGATTACATATTTTAGTTAGACTATTTGCCGGTCTATTTTTATTAAATAATTAACTATATATATAAATCAAATTTTAAAATTTAACATAAAATCTGAATCAAATTAAATAGTTAATTATAGTTTAATTTAAATCACTTTTTGGTTTTTGTGATTGTAATATTGTAAAATATTTTTTACAAAAAATGTTGTAAAACATTTATTAAAACTTCTGAAGCATTTTCTGGAAAAAAAAATTGTAAAATACTTTAAAAGAACTGTTAAACATTTTATATAAACTTGTGAAGCAATTTCTGAAAAAAAATTATTGTATAACACTTTTTTACAGAAAAAAAAATTGGATAGAGATATATTGTAAAATATTTTTTTTATCATAATTATTATGTTCATAATTTCAACTTTTTTTTAAAATTGTAACACATTTGCTATCTTGTTTTAATAGGTATAAATATACTGTGAGTAAAATACAATAAAACAACTTTCAAGAAAATACTCATATATGATTGTAGTTGTTAATTAACTCTAAATATATATTAATATATTTAAATATAATAAACGATTTTATTCGGTTTGATTCAATTATTTATTTTCACTCCAAAATCTAACGAAACCATTCTATTGAGGAAAAAGTAGATTAGAAAAATAAAATAAAATAATTGATTTGAATTAGTTTTTTTTTAATCGAGTTTTCATTTACTTTTTGTTGTCAGTTTAATTTTGAAAAAATGTAGTACTGATCTAATCATGTTCTGGTGAACCAAATCATATATATATATATCACTGTAGAAGTAAATTTTAACAATAGTTAAAACCTCTCTAACAACTATTATTAAACCATAATTAACAACAATTTGTCGTCATATATATCTCTCTTTCAATTAAGCCTACTATTAGAAGTGTTGTTATATGTTGGATAAATAAAAGAACAGTCATATTGTGAATACAGTCACTTTCGACGACTATCACTACAACTGTAGTTGTTTTAACCATTTTTAAAATATTTATTTTCTGTTCTGTGGTTTTATCCGTAACTTGCATTAAATTAGATTTTCAACACTACAATTAATAAACAACAAATTATAAATAAATGGTGCAACACCAGTTGAAATAATATATATATATATATATATATATATATATATATATATATATATATAACAGATTTAAGCATAATCAAAGTGATTATTAACTCAAGCTTATTTAAAGTAATTCATAACTGAAGACTATTTACCTTTCAAAGACATTAACAACTCAAAATCCATTATAAATTAAACCAAAAAATTATTATAAATTAAGAAATTAGTGAAATGTAAAATCTATTGTAATATTAAGTAATGAAGTGAAAGAAATTGAATATGTACTCTATATTGTTTCAAAAGTTCACAAAATATATAGCTTAAGTGATGATAATATAATTGAGCGTTTTAGAGTATAACGATCGTATCTTTATAAAAGAATTATAACATTTAACAACTTGACAATCTTTACAAAAAAAATAATTAATTTATTCATAAATTAGTTAAACATAGTGACTTACCTAATATTAACCTTTATTAATTTTTATATAATAATACTCATCATTCTTGCATTATTTAATATTGCATTCATAATGTCTAATTTATTTACATTATAGTTGAATATAAACATATTAATATAATTAATCTAAAATCTTTTTAGTGTCTTTTAGGAATTTTATTATTGTTCTTGATTTTGTCATTTCGAGCAAGTAGAGTTATTGCTTCATACAAATCCTATATGTCAAAGATCTTGTTATATACAATGACTTGAGCTTCATCTACATTTTTGTAGAATGTTTTTCTTTTGTGACTTTCCTTAATATCTTATTTTTATAAGATATAAAATTATGTTGTTTCTAGATTTTGTTGATCATATCAATTTTTTTCTTTTGTGACAAAGAAGATGACATATTTGTCTCACCTTTTATGACTTCAGCACAATCCTAATTTATCAAGATGACTTTCCATCTTGATCCTTCATAACTTGAAGTCATTGTCTTTAGAGATTCTTTTTTACACAAATTTAGTGTGCATGTTTTAATTCTTCATTTTCTTTCTTCTTGCCCACATATAACACCAATTGTGAGGTTCATGATAATAGGAGAATCATAAAAAAAACCAAGAAAGAAAGTAAAAAGAAAGCATTATTATATATAAAATAGTATAAGATTATACATAATAAAATCACATATAAATAACATACATAGAATATCAAACTAGACTTTATATATAAATTTTAAGTATAATAGAAAATCGTTAAAATATTAGACCCTTTATAACCGATATGTTGTAATTAACGATATTGCAAAATTATTAAAATCTATTAAAACCTATTAAAATCCGTGTTAATGGTTTTGAATGTTTGCACCCGGGATGCGTGTCCAGATTCTTCTCCTATCTTTAATACTCTTATATAATCGCTAGGAGGTGCTCACATATAAATAGAAACCTCCTCACTTCTTCAAAACACACCAATTGAAGTATTTCTCTTCTCTCTTTTATAATCTCTTCTTTCCACTATTCTGGATATTTTTGCTCATAAAAGAGCTTGCTTGCTAGGTTTGAAATCTTCAAAACCACCCGAGAATTTCCAACTATATCCTGGGAGACTTGCGCAATACATCGCAAATAAGTCCTTAAAGACAATGATCGTTCACGCCTCAAAAAATTGATTGTGTTCATGTTTTCAACCATTATCAACAATAATTTTAAGGACTTACAACTGACAATATGGAAATCAACAACTCTACACTAGAGATGTCAAATAGTGTTTTGGAAACACAAAAAGGTATAGGAAAAAAATCCTAATCACAATAAAAAGAATAAATATAATTTTTCCCGTTCCAATGGACCTAAACCCATCTTCAAGAAGAAGGGAAATTGCTTTGTTTGTGGAAGACCAGATCACCATGCACACTAGTGCAGACACAAGGTCAAAAATGACAATCCTTCTTAGGCAAATATAGTCAAAGGGGAAGCTACAATTGTTGCGGTCGTTTCATGAGTGAACCTTGTGATAAATGTAAGCAAATGGGTGGTAGACTATGGGGCTACCAAGCATACTGTGCAAACAAAAATGTGTTTTCCTCCTATTCTAGTTTAGGGGATGGAGAAGAACAAGTTTATCTTGGTGATTCTAGGATAACTCCTGTCTTAGGACGAGAAGAATTTCTTTTAAAGCTCACATATGGAAATACTTTGGCTTTAAGTGATGTGTTGCATGTGTCATTGATTAGAGTTAATTGGATCTCTTGTACCATTATTGGGAAAGGTGAGGGTCAAAGTGTCATTAGAATGTGATAAGATTGTGATGACAAAAAATAATGTGCTTGTGGGAAAGGGATATAGTGATCAAGGTTTTTTTGTACTCAATGTTTCTAATATTATTAATGAATATGCTTATATTGTTGACTCTTATGATAAGTGGCGTGCTAGATTAGGACATGTAAATTCTTCATATGTTATTAAATTGCAATGACTAGGATTAATTAGCATGCATGATAAATAATAGGAAATGTGATGTATGTGTAGTTCCTGGTTAAGAGGAAAAAACATGTAAACTTTTAAAATCTTTGTATGGGCTTAAACAAGCGCTAAAACAATGGCATGAAAAACTTGATAATATCTTACTTTGTGATGGTTTGTCTACTAGTTTTGCTGATAAATATGTGTACACTAAATCTGGAAATGGTAAATATGTCACTATATGTTTATAAGTGGATGACATGTTGAATTTTGGTACATGCATTGATATAGTTTCTAAAACAAAATGGTTTCTTGAATCTAAGTTTGAAATGAAAGACATGAGTGAAACAAGTGTGATTTTAGGAGTTAAAGTCATAAATAAGGGAGATAGTATATTACTCTCTCAAGATCAATACACGAGAAACTTCTTAGGAAGTTTGGGTATTATGTTTTTAAATCAGTAAGCACCCCTTATGATGCTAACTCAAAATTAAAGAAAAACAGAGGAGAAATTATTTCTCAATCTTAATATGCTCAAATAATTGGGAGCTCATTGCATTTAATAAGCTTTTCTAAACTAGACATTGCTTATGTAGTGAGTAGACTGAGCAAGTATACTCAATGTCCTAGTCAGGATCATTGGGATGCACTTGCAAGACTCATGAATTTCCCGTTGTGCTAGAAAGGTACAATGATGCTAATTGATATTTGATTTATATGAGAAAAATCCACTAGTGGTTATGTATTTACACTTACGGTGGTGCTATTACACGAAGATTAGCCAGGAAAATGATTATTGCTAAATCAACAATGAAATCAGAGTTTGTTGCTCTTGAAATGGCTGAAAGTGAAACTGGGTGATTGAAAAACTTCTTAGCAAACATTCCATTAGGAATGAAATCGAACCCATCTATATCAATAAATTGTGATTTCCAATCGACAATAGTTATAGCTAAAAGCAAAAGTTACAATAATGGAAAGAACAGATATATACAATTGAGACATAATTTGGTAAAGCAACTGTCAAAGAGTTGAACAATTTTCATTAATTATGTTAAGTTAGAACAGGAGTTGACTGATCCTCTGACAAACCTCTAGGGAGGAACTTGATTCTAGAAACATTGAGAGGAATGAGACTCAAGCCACTTGAAACAAACAAGTGATGGAAACCCAACCTTTGTGATTGGAGATCCCATGAATAAGGTAAAAGTAACTTGTTAGTTATGCTAGCACTAAAATTGATTTGTCCATTCTTATGATGTGTGTAAGTGTTGGATACTGCATTATTGAGAAGGTAAACTTTGTTGTTAAAATTCTATGTGATATAAGAATTTTAGATTATAACAAAGTTTTAATGATTTTCATATCCCTTACGGGTGGTGTATGATTTGTAGTATACACTTGATGAAATCACCTATATAAACAAGTGAGGCCGCTTGCATGAGATCTTGACAAGAATTTTAGAGCACTTATGAATATCGGGCACACATATGACCTATTAGGTGCAACACAGCGATAATAACAAGAATTGTGCGAGTGTATTGTGATTGATAAAACCTTCAATACTAAGTATCTTTGTTCATATAGCTTGTTATACCAACTACACTGTGTTAAGTTCATTGTTCATATAACTTGTTATACTAGCTCTGATGCATTACATGTTTAGCTTTGATGCATTACATGTTACATGAGTCTCAGGATCTATCTTCTTTCTTTCTTCTTTACATTTTGGTAATACATGGGGGATTGTTGTAATTATGGATATTGCAAAATTATTAAAATTCATTAAAACCTATTAAAATTTCGTGTTAATGATTTTGAATGTTTGCACTTATTGTAACCGCTAGGAGGTGCTCACCTATAGAGACCCTCTCACTTCTTCAAAACATATCAGTTTCTCTCTCTTCTAATATCTTCTTTCTACTATCATGTGTATCTCGTAAGAGAGCTCGCTAGTTCTAAAATTCTTGAAATCATTTGAGAAGTTTCTGTTGTATTCTAAGGAACTTATGCAATACTTTGTAAATAAATCCTTAAAGAGAATAATCATTTACGTCTCAAAAAATTATTGATCGTGTTTATGTTTTCAGTCATAAACAATCTAACATATTATATTACTAAACGAGTCTAACACTATTAGATAAGTCTAAGAAATAATGTGATAGATAAATAATATAATCAATAACCCTATTAAACTAATCTAATATTACTAATAAATCTAATAGTTAGTAAAAGTTTTTTCTAAACCATTTGACTTAAACTCATTTTATACTCATTATATAT
>Ga0209489_108661_pt1 | contig 13585 bp, 6 predicted proteins | sample SiratrowhiteBW_FD_187527 | JGI IMG/M metagenome (GOLD analysis project Ga0209489, IMG submission 187527) | Root nodule microbial communities of legume samples collected from California, USA - Siratro white BW (SPAdes) (version 2) | ecosystem: Host-associated > Plants > Roots > Nodule | place: USA... | reverse complement strand
ACACACACTCCTAAGTTCTAGACCAAGTCTTCAATCTTCATGAAATCTTCATGCATTCCACATATGCTCATAAGGTCTTGAACTTCTTCACTTGGTTGGCTTCATCAAATCATCATAGCAGCCCACTGGTGCTAACAGTCATCATCATTCTTACCTTGACTTTCCAGCCTTTGTGAGAGAAATGTCAGATAATAGTGCATGAATGAGGAATGATTGTATTCAGATGGAGTGGTGAATGTCGAAGTTCAAAACATATTTGGTGGACCGGAGAAAGCATCTAATTAATTAGGAAAAAATGTTATATGTGTATGGAACCTGCTGAAACGGAGATCGGAAAGACATGTGGTGATGATGATCCATGAACATGGTCATTGGAAACTAGCTAAACTAGCCAAATGGCTGGTCATGAAATTGTTGCATAGAAAGAAGACCCAACATATTGATAACAAGGTTGGTCAATGTCCTACGATACGTTGTACTGTCAAGAAAAGGTGCAAAAATTTTAGACAAGTAAAAATACATAATGAAATGTGTTAGTATGTGAACTTACATCATCATCGAATATTTGTTATGGAGACGATATGTAGCGGATGGAAATAGTGTGGTTATTATACCATTGTATGTATGTCGTGGTGTCATGCAAGTGACCATTATTATTAAATTCAACACCTTGAATAAGTTAATTGTGTTGATCATTCCATTTAGTATCCCCTTTTCATAGTATTCTGGCCAATACCTCTCTGTTTTGAACTTCATATCTTCTTTATAAAGCTTATATAAGTTTAATGAGTCAATAGAAATAGTAAAAAAATTGTCGTTAGAATTAATGAATAATTTAGTATAATATATATGTAAGTTTCATGTAATAAAGAATTTGTTTCAATTGTCTAATGTCATTCTTATTAGGGACATTGTATTTTTAGGTGAGGTGAGTGTTGAATTTTTGGTGGTGTGCATGACCACCTCTTATAAATAATATAAATAATATATGTTATAATTAGACTGAAAAAGTTATAAATCTAATTTGATTTTTCGAAAAATAATTGTATAGTAATATTTATACCTTTTTGTAAGGGGATCTTTTTAATCTTTTATGAAGTTAATGGCTCAATATATAAAAACAGATATTTAATGCATTCCAAGTCCAACATTAAAAAAGTAACATGCAACCTACAACCAATATTTTTCTATATGAAATATAAAAGATATGTGTCCATTCTTTACCTATGCACTAACCTGGTGATTATTGATGTTAATATCTATAAAATTGAGATGTCCAAATCCAATAACATACATCATATACTTTTCCTCATGGATCAAATAAGTTCACATGCTTCATGCATGTCGGTTTAGAAAAAATAATCTTTTATTACTTCCTAAATTATCCTAGTGACATGTTTGTTTGCATAACAAAAGAAACAGTTATAAAGGAATCTTTTATTTGAAGTAATTGCTATAAGTAACCTAAAAAGAAGACAACCAGTATTTAAATATGGTTGAAATCTTTAGTACATTATAATATTTTAATTTTGTGACACGTAATATGAAATAAAATTATATTAATGTGGCGTTTTAAATAATTATTATTGTACTATTAGCAAACATGAATAAACATTCATTTTGGTAGTTATATACATATATAACTACAGAAAATGAACCACTGTTTCATCCTTTATTGGGGAAGTAATTGTGTAGTAATAGAAATATATTTTTCAAAACTCGATGAAGTTATTATGATAACTTGTGATTAAAAGTACGTATAATGCTAATGTATAAATTACTTTTTTAGTCTTAATATAACAAGGACCAACTTGGGGAATTCCAACTTGTTTAGATGTAATTGAGTATGGAAAACAAATTATTCATACTATAAAATTTAGAATTTCGTGGATGAAGAAATGCAATGACAAGCTTTCGCTGTCTTTGTTATTATTCTATTTTTCCCCCAATAATCGACCAATATTGATCATAAAAAGAAAAACAATTGCAGTCCAATAGTTTATTTAGAAAGCATGAAAAGTACAATAATCTCTAATCAAATTATAAGAAGTATTTTTTTAAAATAGTATTATTAAATAAAATCATTATCTTGTCCATGTGTGTGTGAACAAATAAATTAAAGAATTTCGGGAGGGTCTAATCCCACTTAAAGTAGATTTTAAAGAATTATTTGTATTAATATTAAAATTAAATTGAAAAAAAAAACTTGTATCACGTTTAATTAAAAAGTTTAACAATATACAAACGGTTTAATTAGCGGGTTATATAAATTAAAGGACATGTATCATGTAATAAAAGTTAGCAACTTATATATATATATATATATATATATCAATTAATTGGGGGCATAAAGTCAACAAATTTTAAATTCAAATAAAGCTGCTGAAACTAATATGGAAAAGTCGTTACAAAATTAAGTAATTTTCCTTACAAATATATTAAAAACATTAAATTGAATTAATTATAAATACGAAAATTACAAAACTGGAGATTGGTAATTATTTAGCCAAATTCTCATAACGATGGACTTTTTTTTTTTTTTTTTATAGATAAATCATGAATAGGGAATAGAATAAATCATAATCTTATTATACCATTTAATTTAAGATTGTAGATTACTAGATGAAAGGATGTAATCAAGGAACAATTTGAATTAATGTTGAGTTAAGTAAAAAATTGTGAGATTAGTATAGGATTTTAGGATGGTTAACATTTTTTACTCATTTATGTTCTGTTTTTTCACAATGGTGTATTGTTATTGTACATCTAAAATAAATACACAGTTACATAAGTCATTGATTAATTAATTGAAATATATGTGAAATTAATTTGAATAAAATAGTCATTGAAAAAGAAAGATTAGCCCCTGTGAATTTAATTCCTAATATAAAAATAAATTTAGTTACTAATATATATAATTTAAAAACTAGCAATAAATTTATTTAAAAGTATATATAATATTTTAAAATTTTTCTTTTTAAATTTATTGTTAAATTTTAATTTTATTTTAAATTATTTCTATATTAGTAACTAAATTCGAATATCCAACTTATACTTAATTTTACTAAATATATTTTATTACTAAATTTTAATTTAATTTAATTTTTCTTTTCAACATCAAACTTACTCTTAATTTAATTTTATATAAATTTCATACTAACATTATTTTTTATTTTAATTTAATTATATAAAAACAATCTTTCTATTTAAGTAGTTTACATAAATTTTATTCGGAACAGGTAACTTTTCTTCACAACATGTAACTACACTTCCGTTCAAACTAATAACAACACAAGTGAGAAGAAATAGAAAAAGTATAGATAGAAAATATTCTTAAGCAGTATTTCCACCATTTTAATTAATTCATTTAATTAAAATCTTATCATTTTAATTAGTTTATTAATTGAAATTGTGTCTTCACTGCACTATTTCAACTACTAAACTAATGCACTATTTCAACTACTAAACTAATGCACTATTTCAACTACTAAACTAACACAGATTTCTAATTTCTTCACAACTATTTATCGATACCCATAAATAAATAAATAAATAAATAATATACAATTTTTAAAATTTCACATAAAAATTACAGTTTGAGAAATTTGCCCACGAAATTCTATGATGTATCATTCAGTATATACTTTGTTACAACTATAATAACATGAAATTGTGAAAGGTGGATAAGTTTTGGTTGCTAGTACACATTGAATGAGCTGCAACAACAAAGAGCCCTTATAATAAGTGAAAAGACGTTGCCAAGTCTGCTTAATTGAAGGCACAACTACAACCTTGGTCTACACCCACAATGAGGTGAAATAGAAGACTATGTGAAGTGAAAGATGTGTGTGGTATGTGAATATGTAGGCACAGGACCAACTTTGAATGCAATTTCCCATGGCTGTTGGTCACTTTAAATTGAAACAGCACCTCTATCAGAAGCCAACTATTTTGAAGCACCAATTCTCTGCCAAGTCTCCCTTTACCATGTGAATGAATTAAAGTTGGCAGAGTGTAGCACTACATGGTCTTTTGGACTGCTTGTTTCTGTGCTTTGTAAGTGAGTCAATGCATACATATGGAGTGGCAAAGAATCCAAATTTAGAAAGACCCAACAGAGTCCAGTATAGGTGGAGGTAGATATTTACTAAAGTCGTGTACAGTGATAACAATTTTTTAAGAAGTTATGGCAAGCGATAACGACTTTGAAGAAGTCGTACCATCTAATAATAATTTATAGTGTAAAGAAGTTGTGTTATATAATAAAGACTTCAATATTAATTGATTTACATCATTTAAAATATAAAAAAAAAGACCTTTCATGATTATCGAATTTAAAGTTTATAATATTGATAGTGGATTTTTTTAAAATAATTTTTATATATTCTTATCTTTAAGGATAGGCTTGTTAATGAAGTTAATTTAATGTAAGTTTTTGTTTTTTTTATGGTACTTGTTATTTAAAATTGATTCTTAAAAGTACCACTTTCTTTTTAATTTGACCTGTCCCTATACCAAAGTTTTGTACATGAGTGTCTAGGTTAATTGTTTATAGGGAATAGTTGTGTGTAGGTTAGAATAACTGTGTCAACATCTGAAGCATGTTATATATCTACAGTTTTTTCATTTTACATTACAAACACTACCATTATCATTTGAAATATTAATTATTTACCTACTATTTCAATAATAAATTGTTTAAGCAATTTAACAAGGATTTGGTACGTTGGTGAAAGCAATAGAATTACTGAAGAAAAATCTATCATCCAAAATATCGTTCCTGATTTCAATGAAGATGAGAAGAAGGATGAATTAATATCTCAAGAAAACGTGTGATGCCAACATCATATACATCACAAGTTCAATTGTTTAGTCAAGTAGGCCAAAATATTCAATGACTTGTCTGAATGGATTTGTTTCCATATAAAAGAGGTTACTCTGACTAAGATCAAGCAATATCACATTGATTATGGTTACAAATTTGTGATCCTGAAATCGAATATGGACAATATGTAGCACGATGCATTAATTATGATAATAGTTGTCCATGGTGATTCAGAACATCTTTCAGGGTTATAAATTTGTGATCCTGAAATCGAATATGGACAATATGTAGCACGATACATTAATTATGATAATAGTTGTCCATGGTGATTCAGAACATCTTTCAGCCAAATTCACCATCAATTGGAAACAAAAGAAAAATTGAAGCGTCTCATATGTTGTCAACTGTTCTTTCTCATGATCACATAAATTTGGACTCAACCCAAGTTTCTTTCATTATGGTTAATTCGATCTAGGCAAATCTATTCACCTCGTTTAAAAGTTTAATTACAGAATTCCAAAATCGACATGATTATTCTACAATTTAAGAAAAGCCTAAATTGCAAAACTAAAAGCTCTGGCAATGGAATTCGATGATTGAGATGAATCATATAATCATCCTCCAATATGATTGCAAGTTAGTCTAACAAAGTGTTCCTAGTACAATTGTATAATATGTAACTCATCTGTATGTTGTTGATGGTGCTCAAGAAAACTTTGTTTTTACCTTAGAACGTGTGTTTTGGTCTTTCAAGCCTTACATTGACAATTTCAACTATTACAAACCTATAGTGAAAATTGACGGGACATTTTTGAATGGAAAATATTATGGGATTTTGTTGACTGTAATTAATCAAGGTGAAAACCATACATATTTCCTCTAGCATTTGCCATTGTTGAAGGTAAAACAAATGAAGCTATAATATGCTTCTTCGAATTATTGTGAACATACGTCATACATCAGCCAAACATATGTCTTATAACTATAGAGGAACAACCATTTTGTTAACATTAGAATCTCCAAAAGTTGTTTGGGAAGGAGATGGGTTGGCCTCATTGTATTATATAAGACATATTGCATCAAACTTTAACAAAAAAGTTTAAAAACTCTGAGTTTAAATGACAACTAATAAACATGGATATGTATATTCCTTAATCTTATTTGCGTATGCAATATTGCAAATAAATAAAGTTGTTTAAGTCATTTTATTTATTACATTGCCACAACATATGAAATTAAACAACCCACTCTTCAAGCAAAGTTATTCCTAATGAGACCAGAATCTCATTAAGCAATATCTTAGATAAATTAAATACCATTGGAAAAAAGGATTAATATATACAATAAGGGCAAGAGGTATGTGCATATGGCATAATTGAATGCACAAACTGTGTTGAGCACGATTGCTACCCATTTGTACTCATGTAAAGACAATATTTTAAAGAACAAAATTATAGTTTGTTAAACGAGAGACCTAAATGGAGAACATGTTACAAGAAGGCTATGTATATCCTAAAGATATTACTATCTTACTGAGAAAAAGTGAACAATCTTCTATGTGTCATGTTTAAAGATATAATCGATAAAACTCAAAGTTTAATATTCAGGAGATAGTCACTCTCCCACTTCCGCGCCAACCTATATCATATACAGTCAAATTAAATTAATGGTGGTGTAATTGTAAAGAGTTTCAAGCTCTTCAAGTGCCTTGCTCACATGTCATCCTCATGTGTTCATATTGTCATTTACAGGTAATGGCATTTGTTGCTCCAGCCTACAGTCTCCACAACATTTTCAAGGTTTATGAGATCTCATTTCATCCAATTCAAAATGAAGATCATTAGTCTTCTTACATGGATCCAAATTCGATATCTGACCCACACATACAACGAAAGAAATATGAAATACCAACTAGTACTCATATCCTAACAAGATGAACAAGTCAATTACAAATAAACAAAATAATATTCTTATTGTCGGAATAAAGGTCACAATAAGAAAAATTGCTCCTATAAAAAATAACATGTCTATATCTATAACAATTTTCTCCTTACTAAATTCAAATATCCTTACATAACTTAATATCCTTAACTACATTATTTAGTCATTTTTTTTACACATCAAATATCATACATTAACTCTTCTTCTTCATTTAACACACATACAATAATTATATTAAATTAATTTAACTATTAATTGAAAAAATAATAAACTTACTAATTATTCACATTTTTCTAAATGATGATAGTGTGGTGAATTTTTCTACAAATTATTAAATATATAAATAATTAAGTAATATTTTTCAATAAAAATAAATAAAACATTTGTTGTCAATAAGAAAATCAACACTCCGATTAAATATTGAAATGAAAATGAAAATCGCGTCAAAGATTCACAATTTCAGTCTAAAAATACCGAAATTATGTGAATCTTATATAACTTTTAATATAATTTACAAATAGTTGAAGTTGTGTTAATATAACTATTTTAACTATAACTATCACTAACTAAACTCATTAAACTCTACACAACTCAATAAAACTTCATTATCTATATTAAAGTCGTGCATGGATAGTATTGTTTCATTAAATTTTATATAAAGTCAGCTCAAAATAACACAACTTTTATATATTAAAATCGTAATACAGTGATACACCTTATCCATTTATTAATTTAAATAATTTACCCGTTTTAGAAAGTTATACTTAATTTGGTGAAGAATCCGGTAGATACTGATAAAGTAGGTTCGTGGTGCAGCCTTTATTATAAGGTCCACCACTGTACTATTTAAAACTATAACAGTGTGTATATTATTGTTGCAAGCTTTCATTAAAGGCATTTACATAAAATTTATATATAATGTAATGAAAATTGGGAAAGGAAAAAGCCCGTAAGGACTTTTCCTTCATTTAATTTTAAGTTAAAAATTATCTATATTTATGTTTAAGAAAACGAGAACATTCAATTTTTATCTTTTAAAATAAGACTTCATAGACACAAAACCGTAAGATAAGCATGATGTTAAAGGTAATAGTTAAGAAAAGCCTACCTAGAAAAGTGACCCCAATAGATAAAGCTTTTTTTTGGAATCCCAATCTTCAGAAATGGCATTATATATTTATATATAAAAAATTAGATATTCAACTAATTAATCAACTTCAAGATAAGTAAGACTAAATCTCTAACGACAAAACTATTATTTTTGTATATTCAAGGCAATTGTATTTAAAAAACTTGAATGAATTCAAGAATATTAAAACAGAAAATAAAAAAGTATAGTGTGTAAATACAGTTAACTTTATAATATACATTTACAGTAAGGTCAATGCAAAAAAATGTATTAAGAGTGAATTTAATAAATTAATTGAAAACAAACATAAAACGTTTTAAAAGAGATGAAATCTCAAGTATATGGTAAATAAATAAATGCTTTTAATTAAATTTAATTAAAAATTTGTCACGTAAATATACATTAATAATTACAAATCTTAGTAAATTATTATAAAACAGTATTATAAAAAAATTAAATAAATTTTATTATAACTTGAAAAAGAAGTTGTAAGAAAATCTGAAAAAAAAAAACTTTTAAATTTTAAGAAAATTTAAAATTATAGATTTTAGTGAGGATGGTGTTGAAAATATTTTATGTTCAGAGATATTTTATGGCGATGAAATTCAATCCAATCCAATTAAAGATGATTTTAATTCACTTAGATTAAGTTTAATTAAAAAAATTCAGAAACTCAACCAATTTTTTATTTTATTTTACCAAAACCTTATTCAACCCCATCAATGCATTCTCTTAGCTATTTGTCACATATCACGTTAAAATAGATGTTAATGTGTTATGGCTAGATATATACCATATCACTACTATAAGGTCTCGATGATAGTCTTTAAAAAGTTTAAAAGTTATGAGAATTAAAGTTATGAAAGTGTTTATAGATAATAAAATTTAATTAGGATAAATAATCAATTAAGTCTTTAAATATGTAAATTGACGACAATTTAGTGTTTGAAGGAATGGAAATTTTATTTAAATTTTTAAATATGTAAAAAGAAAATACAAACTGATCTCTAGATTTCATAATTTAATGTCAATTTAATTCTTAAAGATATAAGTTAGTATCAAATTAGTCTTTAAATATTAAGCTTAATAAGAAAATGGTGCAACAAAATTAACAAGTAGTAAATGCCACACTCAATCAAGGATAGAATAAGAATTTCTATTTTTTTTTTAAATTAAATTGACATTGATTAACACTTTCAGTAACCAGAATGAGCATCTACCACAGGAAAGTATTCTCCACTAAGTTAAAAAAAATAAAAAATTGCAACATGGATGTTTTTACTTTTTCACAAGGTTATAAAATTAGAGTATATGCCTAGAGATTATAAAGGACAACTTACTGTAAAAACTTCATGGTACCCTGGCTCTTTTGACAACCATCAAAGGATTAGCAATCAAGTTTTCAAAATATCGTATTTGAAGTAGATGCAAGACATTGATTACCATAAAATGGATTCACAATTAAGGTTTTCAAAATATAAGATTTAAGATAGATGTAAGAAAGTAGTTGATATTTTATTAAAATATCCCTTATCATTTAGCAATTCAGGATAAAATATCTTATATATAACAAGTTTTTTCTTATCTTTTGTTAAATTAAGGACTAAATTTGAGTGTATTTGAGGCAAAAATATATGGTGAAATTTAATTGTTTGGATTAAGAAAAAAATTTGAGATTTAAATAAAAAATTGTAAATAATGTCATGTGTGAGTGATATTTTAATTATTTTTAATTATTAAAATTATAAAATTACAAATTTATTTTTGAAGTTAAAAGTTATTGAAAATAAAATATAATTAAATAAGTTTGTTTAGAGTATTTACAAAAGAATTTGTATTTTTTTTATTATGATAATAGAATTTTAGATGAAAATAAATATATTTAATGCTTAAAATATGAAATTTTTAATATCTATCGAAAAGGAAAGTAGGAGAAGTTTAATAAGATGTAGGAAAATTAGACTTATTTTTAAATTCAAGAATAATAAGAAAAAGAAAAAGAAAATGAAGGTAAAAATTATAACATTCTATCAAGTTTTCTTCCTAGACTTTTCTAGTCGCTTAATAATGATAACCCTACCGTAACATGACTAGGTCAAATAATCTTAGTTCTCCTTTAAATGACTATCAAATGAACTCCGACACTAATCCTATCGCTTTTTGTCGTTGCAACTGATTCTAGAATCTCTCGCTTCTAGTTCGCGTGACGACTATTCTCTGTCATCACTCGTGCTTTGGAGGCTTCTCCAAATGTCTTTTTCTCGATCTCCACTTGCCAATAGGAGCACATAATTGATCAAATCCAAATTAAACACCATAGGAGCATACAATCATAATGGACTATCCCTAAATTTTAAACCTATAATCAATCACATGCAATCAATAAATCGATCAACCCAACTTTTGACATGTATAATTGATTACTTCAAGTGGATAATTGATTATTGATATATTTTCAACACATAATCGATTAAATCTATGTCGTAACCCATTATCTAGAAGTTTTCAACCCATAATCGATTATAGTACTTGGATAATCAATTATTCATATATTCCTCAGACATAATTGATTAGATCAACATTAATAATCGATTACCTGTTCATTTCTTCACATAGATTCCATTTTTGAAACTCTATAATCGATTATGCTCATACTTGGCCACCGCTCGACGTCATCACCACCTTCTTCAACCAACACAAGAGGAGTTAACGAAGAAGAACAATAACAACTACAAGCACGATGAAGAATAACAATGAATTCAAATTCAAGTTCTCAACGTGTAAATGAGACCATTGTGTTGTGCATTTTTAATGGAGAATTCAAAGGCACTCACGGTCAAACGGTTCTTGAGTGTAAGTAAGGAATCTTGCATGCATGGAGCATGTTAGGATTCTCTACGAAGCTGAGGACACAGTGAAAGAAAAAAAGAGAAGAAAATATAGTAGTGTAATTCTTACAATGCTAGCTGGCTTTCTCACCATGTCTTCACTCTCTTGTGGATGCTCTAGGTCCCTCCTCCCCATTTTCACACCAACAAATTTGCGCAAATCATTGAATATAGACAAGGTTGTCCCCACTTTTCTTTCCTCATGAACAATCTACCCATAGAAGCAAATAGATTGTTAATTCATGAGACATTTTTTTTAAGATTATTCTAGTCGCTGAAGTCTTTGGTCGCTCTTGGCTAGCCCAAATAAAATATGTTTTTTTCCACACCCCAACACCTCATATTTATACCTTTCCTATGAGGTATTTCGGTTCCGAGTTTAAGCGTAATTTGGTTTATTTCAATTATCTGGTATTATATCTTAACAAATTAATAAAAACATCCATCATCGAATATGGTTAGGAGGAGCGACAGTTTACATGGGTCGTAATCTTTTAATAATTAAATTGGGCCTTTTCTGATGGATGCACATTTATTCAATTTCACGTTATAATGGATTATTTTTTGCACCTCTATTATTTCATTTGGGCCTAAAATACACCTCCAACCCAAGCGGTACAAAGATAAAATCATAATAGACTCACTCAAACTTTAAATTCAACATTAAATATGTTGATTAATTTTAAAATGGTATTGTAATGGAATTGAGGAAAAAATATTAACATCATCTATAAGAAAGACGAAGATCTAAGTTATTCTAACTTGGTTTTTTATTTGGGTGTATTCAAAAGTTTTATATTGCTTAGCAATTAAGGTCAATAGTAAATTATATGCACTCTCTTTTCTTAATCCATTGATACACTTTTTTAGTATATATAGACATCTTTTTATTACAAAACTGTGACGGAGCACAAAATTTCAAAAGTTACAATACTTTAAATAAATTATTCAAGTCACTCATTATCTTATGAGAATATTTATATTTTTTTTATCTAATCATATTTCTTTTAAGTTTGTTGATATGATTATCTTATTCTTTTGTTTATCACCTTGTGAGAGTAATGCATTTCTTATTAGGAAGAAAAATTGAGTAAAAAATAATAAGAGAAGATAAGTAACTTTCATTCCACTCTCACACTTTTATTAATATATATTTTTATCATTATCCTCCTTATCGTATTTGTCATTCATAAATTGTTGTTATCACAATTATTTTCCCAATTTTTATTATTGTCACATCACTGTTATTATTATTATCATCATTATCATTAATATTATTGTTATTTTATCATTATATACTCATACCAATTACCAACATTTGTCATCATAATTATCATTTTCAAAATTATTATATTCACTACTAGTATATATAATTATTGTAACTTAATTATCGTAGTCTACAAAAACTTAATGTTATCCAATATTTATATAATAAATATGAGATAAAACTGATGATAATTTGATTTTTGTCATAAAGAAAAAAAATCAAATAATTAATATTTTTTTTTCTTTTAACAATTTGATTTTGTCTTCTGCTAGTTGCTCTGTGGTGGAAATGGAAAGCAAATGGATGAGACCCTTTCTTCAATTTTTTTCTAACATTATGATAGTCTATTTCTATGTTTCGTACACTCATGAAATATTGGATTTTCTATAATGTATTGTTGAGTCGTCGTCACAATATAAAAGAGATGGTTTCTCAAAAGGAACTTTCAAATATTGAAGAAGATAGACTAGCCATTGAATTTCACATGTAACAATGGACATTATCCTGTATTCAGCTTCACATGAACTCTATTGTTCCTTGCTTCTTTGATTTTCAGGATATAAGGGAATTTCCAAGATATACACTAAAATCAGTCTTTGATTGTCTTGAATCACTAGAGGTGCCCCCAATCACTATCACAAAAGGCTTTTAGATGGACAAAAATGCTGGAAGAGAAAAATAAGCCAAGGCTTGGAGCTCCTTTGATATACTTGAGAAATCTAATTGCTACATTACATTGAGCAATTATAGGCTTATCAAGAAACTGAGAAAGTTGATGAACAGAAAATGTTATGTTAAGTCGAGTATTAGTGAGATATGTAAGCCTTCCAATCAACCTTCTATAGGCATGAACATCAGTGAAAGACACCCTTTCACTAGAAGACAATTTAACAAGATTATCCATAGGAGTGACTGCATGTTTGCTGGCTAAAAGACCTGCATCTGTTAACAACTCCAATGCATATTTCTTTTGATTTATCATTATCTCTTTCTTACTCTTTGTTGTTTCAAAACCAAGAAAATATCTTAAATCACCAAGATAATTGATCTTGAATGTCTTATTCAAAGCTTCTTCTTTGACTTGCTCAATCTCTTCTTGTCAACACCCAATTTCGTTCGGATAAATGAAATTTATTTTTAAAAAAATGAAAAAATATTTTTAATTAATTTTAAAAGAAAATTAAAAAAAAATATTTAATCAAATTTGAATTTTTTATTAGGAAAAATATAAAAAAAATGATTTTTGTCATTATCCTTTTATTTTCATTTTCTTAAATAAAATAATGTTTCTTATCAATTAAAAACTAAAAAATTCAGCTTTAAATTTATTGTTTGATTAGCTTTATTATTTTTCTCTTATTTTCAGAAAAATACAAAAATAATAATAATAATTTAATATTTTTTTTACCATTGTCTTTTATCTTTTGTTCAAAAAAAAGAGAGAAAATCAAAAGACTACAATTTAGATGTTTATCATTTTTTTTCATTTTAAAAAAAATAATAAAGAATATATATGTAGTTTTTGAAAAAAAAAA
>Ga0209489_108660_pt1 | contig 13588 bp, 12 predicted proteins | sample SiratrowhiteBW_FD_187527 | JGI IMG/M metagenome (GOLD analysis project Ga0209489, IMG submission 187527) | Root nodule microbial communities of legume samples collected from California, USA - Siratro white BW (SPAdes) (version 2) | ecosystem: Host-associated > Plants > Roots > Nodule | place... | reverse complement strand
AACCTTTGAAACATATGGGGTTGAAACAAGATCCATCACATTTTCTAGTGCTGGAGTTTTGGGATATTCCTCACTTTGTGCATGAGGTAAAATTGGATCTGATGGAATCACTTCTGTGTTCTTCCTTTCTTCCCCAACAGATGAACCAACAGTTCTTGAACGCATAAGTTCGGTCAAATGCTCTATCTCTGATCTGTGGAACAATACAAACTTATTACATGCAGACTTGTTCTAAAAGGAATGTTGTGTGAGACTACAGAATGACACGAATTTGCAATGGACAACAGAAGATGCAAAGTGCATGTTTCAAAACAAGAACTTCATAAATTCAATAAATTACACAGTAAGTGTAAATTACACCAACAGCCACCATGCACCATGCATACAATGAATGACGTGGGCTCAACTACATGGATCAAGGGGCAACATTGGCTCCATTCTTAACCGAAGGATTGTACCACCAATCCACATCATAAAGATACAACTAAGTTATATGTTGGAAGCAAGCCACCAAACACAGACCAATCAACCCAATACCAGAATCAGTGGTAACAGGCAGTTATGCACATCACAGAAAAATACCTGGTGAAAGTTTTTTGCTTTAGCAGTTTCTCAAGTTCAGTTAATCCATCTCCATCAGAACTGTTAATTTGGACACTACTTTCACCTACTACTCCTTTTTGCTTGCCAGAGGATTCATTTCCAACCTGTTCCTCAAACAGAAAAACAAAATGATAATCACAACAATAATAACAGAAACTGGTATCAATAAATTTGACATAATAAACAAGAATCAAAATAATAGGACCAATGATAGCAACTTGGGTATTATAGGATGCCTAAGTCCCACATCATCAAGTAGTATGAGATACTCATGGAGTATTTAAGTGTTTTGAGGGTAGATTCCCCAATGGCATTAGTACTACTTCAATTAATATCAGACCTAATTGTTGGTTTCTCAGAAAGTGCTGCTAAGTGAAGTGTCATTGAGAGAAAATCATCAAAGACATCGGCTTTTGAGGCAGTGCTATGATATGAACTTGGGTAGGCACCCCAATTAATTTCACAAACAAGGAGTGAAGTTATTCGACCTAATCAATTAACATGTTTTGAATTTCAAGTGAAAGTTATTCATCTTGGCATATTAGACATTTAAATTATTCCTTTGAAAGAGAGAGAAAATAATCATTGAAGAGTTTCAGAGCTTTCAATAATGATTTGTCAATAAAAACAAATTTTAGCTTATCAACTATCAAGAGAGAAAAGTAAAGTTCCATTATTACTCAACCTTCATAACTGCGTAATATTATGCTGTAGTTTAATAATGAAATAGCCAAAGTATTACTAGTGGCACAATGGAAATGCATGCTCATCAACACCCAAAATACTATTCATAAGGAGATACGAACACAAATAAGATATGTAAAGCATGCCTACTTACAATTAGAGCTGTTTCCTGGTGATGGTCCCTCACTTCCTGTACTACTTCTGTGCCAAAATATATATACCATAAATAAAAATAAGGAATCATATTTCTCACTCAAATATCAGAGAACAGCTAACAAAATGAAAATGAAATTAAAAAAATGAAAATTCACATAAAAGTTACAACTAACAAGTTACCTTTCCACAGAATATCCCACAATCTACCCAAACTTATACTCAGAAAAATAGGGAAAGCAGCAAGCCCAGAGAAATATTATAGCATTGGTTCCCATTTCTCATTTACACTTTCCCACTCTGAGCTTTGAAATTAGATATGCAACACAAAACCATTTGCAGCATATTTGTTTGTGTAGAAAGATATTAAGAGATGAAAGAAAATGATAGAATAAGAGCTTTAGAATACTAGAAACAAATGGAATGTGTAAATTACAATGGGTCCCACAATCAAAACTTTCAACGCTACATAGCACAGACATGCATGGACAGTCTTATACATATACATACATACATACATACATACATACATACAATATATATATACTCTGTTCAGCCAGCTGCATATTGATCCAACCCCTTCCCTGCATTATTTAACATCACACATCCCATACCCTTTGTCTCCTGTGCAGACAGAACACCAACTCCCCTCTCCTTCTTTGAAAAAACTTTTACCTTTTCTATTAATTTATTTCTTATTTTTTCGTTTCTTTCAAATCAAACACATACATACACCTTTACATTCCCATCCATTTCCTCTCTCTTTCCACTCTATTTCACTTCAACCAAACAAACTCATCTTCCACTTAGTTCTCACTCATTTGTCTTCTTTCCTTTTCTCTTGCCCTCCTTCGATTTCTTTCTTCCATTCTTGTAGATACTGTTTACAAACTAATTTCACATCACATATGATGGAAAACACTGAGAGACAGACTGAATCTACAACTCTAAAACCAAGCCAAATTGGTTCAGGGATTCCCAAACCCCCACATGCACTTGTCTTTACAAAACAACCATTTCCTGTAAACTCAAAAAACAAATCCCGACCTTGAGCTCCATCCCAACATTCTAAGTAACCAAGAGAGTTTCCTTGGTCTCCATATGTTAGACACACCCAGTTTCATTCTATCCTTTCACCCACATCCTCAAAACACCAAGCGCAATTTAAAAACGTATTTACATCACATCAAATTACAACACCCTCTAATTATATATAACACAAGTTTTAAAATTTAGTAACCGAATACATAGTACCACACAATAGAAAATTTTCTCAACCGTTCAGAAACATAACACAACGCAAAATTCTCCAGCTTTCGGACAATTAAAACTCCATGAACTAAAACTCAATTAGTTCAGAAATGTACACACAATAATAGTAATAATAATTATCCAAATCCCGCCTTAAATGCTTTAAAAATTGAACACATTGACATTATTAATTATCAGCACTAACAACCAAAAGAGATTATATTCTCATGAAATTAAGAAAAAAAAAACATGCAAAAGAAAAACCTAAATTGTAAAGTATCAATTTAAATTAATTGATAATTTGTTCAGAGAGAGAGAGAGAAACCTTGTGGTGTTGGTGGTGCTGCTGCTGGTCCTGGTGGTGCTGGAAGGCGTTTGCGGAAAACCGAGCCGAAGAGTTTGTGAGCGCTGGAAGCGATGAGCCTCTGCGCGGGATCGACGAGCTTTGAGAACCAACCGTTGTTTCGGTTAGGGTTTCGCAGCGCCGTCGGTGGACGATCGTAGGGCTTCGTTTGAGTTTTTCGGAACGGTCGTTTACGGAACTTGCCAAAGCCCCCGCCGCCGCCGCCTTCGTAAGGGTTCTCTTCACGCGCCGGCGCCATGAGAGAGAAAGAGAGAGCTTCGAATTCGAGAGAGAGGAAGTTAAGATAGAGCAAAATTAGGGTTTTAATCGCAGAGATAGAAAGAGAAGAGAGAGAAAATAAAAAAAAAATGAAATGAAATAAAATAAAATAAAGGAAAATAGAAGGGAAAATAAATAAATAAATAATTGTAAAAGGAAATGGAAACAGGGTAACGGATATCCGATGAGCACGGAAGAGAATCTCTCACTACTTTTGTATTTTTACTTTGCCCAAAATAACTTTTTGTCCCTCAAAAATTTTATTTTACATTAAGGCTTAATCAATTTCTTTCTTTATCGTTGGAGTATTTAATAAAAATTTAATTTCTACAGTGTTTTCATTCGTTACTGATATACATTAAATAATTGTTCGTTTGATACATTAGTATGGTAAATGATAAGTATAATTCTTTTTATACCAACTACATTTTTTCACATATTGGTTTCATCTTAAATAAATTCTTTTTCAATTTTAATGTTTATAGTTTATTTTAATATGTCGTTTATTGATATTTTTTAAATAATAATTTACTCAAAAAAAAAAACTATTATGCCAATGACAAAATATAATAACTTGTTAAAATTATTTTATTGAAAAGAATAAAAGTTCATTAGTATGGTAGAATAATATAAAAAAATATTAATAAGTATTGTTAAAAAAAGTTTCAATAATATCTTTCACGAAAATTCATAAAAAAAATACTGGAAGGAATTATCTACTCAATATTTTGTTAAGTTTAAACTAATTCAATCTTTAGTATCCATTAAAGAAAAATGATATCTTTTTTATATTAGTGTCTTGACAGGATGTTTTTATAAAAAGTTTATAAAATTTCTCAGAGGTTATTGGGAAATTGTTAGTTATATTATTTTAAAATGTGAATACATGTTCACAATAGCGTTGTAGTAGTAATATGAATATTCTTAAATAGTGAAAATAATAACTTTAAGGTTAAGTGTTTTGACAATAGATGTATAATTAAAGAGATTCAAACTAGTATAAAAAATGTTGTGCAATCCTTTTATTCTTATTCTCTAACATTTTTTATTCTTTTAAGTTGTAGGAAATTTTGCTATCTCTCTTTGGACGTTTGAATAAAGAGTTTTTTTTATAGCTAAAAAGATTTCAAACAACTAATTCCCATTATTAGTTAGTGATTTAGAGATGTCTTCTAAAAATTTGCTTCATATATGGTTTTGGTAATTATTCAAAGAAAAAAAAAATCTTGAAATGGCTAATAACAGACCAACTTCACTTATTAAAGAAAAATATCCTTTTTGAAAAATTCACATTAAATTTTGTATTAAATTAATTGACAAAGAAGTATTTAATGTTGTTGTTAATGATTAATTCACTTTGTTTCAAATAGTTGAAAACATGAAAATTCCAAAAGAGTTATTGGCGTAGAGCTTGGAAGAAAAAAAACACAATATGGTGTAAGAGCTAAAAAAATTCTTATCGTCAACCTTATCAATAGATGAGTTTTATGGGATATAGATATGTCAAAGTGTTAAAGAATTGTGGAATGTGCTTAAAGTTACAAATGAGGACACAAAAGATGTGAAAATATCAAGAAATAACACTTTCATTCAATAATATGAGATGCTCAAGATGTTTTAGGATGAAAACATTTATGATGTGTATAAAATATTCACTCATATAGTGAATCACCTTGTGATTCTTGAAAAAAACTTTGATATAAAGGAACTCAACATCAGAAATATGAAAATCTTTAATAGAACTTAGTAACCAAATGTTTTATAGGATAAGTATTCAAACTCAATATGGGATAGATGTTAATCTCTCTCTTAGATTGAGTATTAAGTATATGTTTCTCTTATCTAAATACACAAAGTCACTCCAAGATACAAAACAATAAGTTGTTAAAATTAAAATGTTCACTCTCAACAAAGAGGATATGAATTATACGTCCCTTACACTAAAGAATTATCTTCACATTAGTAAAGGATGTATAATCATTAGTTCTACCTAAATCTTATAGCAAATGAATTATAAACTAAGCACTTGAAGACATGTAAATCTTTTTTGGTATAACTATGATCCTCAAATTTTTTGCATGGGAAAACTTTCTTTTATAGATGTTTTGAAAGGATTGTTGTAGTTAGCATACTTCATAATATCTTGTGTCGAATTTTACCCAAAAGTTATGACTTTATTTTGACATATTTTGTTGTTATGTATATCAAAGAAATAGGTGAGTCACACTCTTATCTTTGTGGAGTTTCTTTAGAGTTTATTGTACCATGTTAAGCACAATTATATTAATAATTGGTACGATGTGTTAGAGTCTTCCTTAAGAAGCATTAGTGGTCAACTTGATAGCTATTAAACAATTATACATCATAATGATGTCTGTTGTGTTGAGTAGTTGTAAATATGTTTAATTTATTTGTCTTACTTTTTTTATTTTGATTTATCACTTTTTTAAGATCGTTTGGTCTTGTAACACTTGTACCTTTTGGACACATTCATTTGGTGTTTCATTAGATGCATCTTATATTCATAAAGCTTCATAGAGGGACTCGATTGGAATTATGTTTAGAACTTGTAAGTCTACATTTAACCTATTGTTGTATATGAGTTTATATGTGATAGTTTAATCACGTGCATCTTGCATCCAATGCTTTAAGTGTGTTAGTCTAATCAAGTGCACCTTACATTTAAATGTATCTTGCATCTAATTATATTTGTTTTCCTTGTTCATGTTTCAAGGTACAAGAATTTTAGTGTCTCGTACTTTGTACTTTGTCTATTTTTGCTTTCATATTAGGTATTTTTGTTACGCACTAGAAGTAGTTTGTTTGTTATCATCAAAACATTAGTGTCTTAGGTATATTTTATCATAACTCACCTTTTCTCGATATCAAATATGAACCTAAAAAACATCAAATAATGACAAGGTCAAAATAATTAATCACTAAGCTCATCAACTACATCAATCTAAATCAAGAGGAAAAGTTTCCTAAAAAACAATAAAATTTAAAAAGAATTGTTCTTTAAACTTCATAAGAAGTTTATCATATATAAAACTAAATAACTTGATATTTAAATCATATTCATTTATCTTTTAAGTTTGGTTCTTTTTATCTTCTTTTAATTCCAATTTTTTTATTATTATTCTTTAATATACAAATTTTTCCTAGAAAACAAAAATGATTCATTTTATTAATAATTTTTAAAGAATATTAGATTCATACTTTGAAATATAACAAGAGATAAAAGTTTTACAACATTTTTTAAAGATTCTTTTACATTCATATTGTCAAAGCACATAAAAAAATATTTATTTCTCTTATTTGGCTTCCTGTAAGATTTGTTTTTCTCTATTCTCATCTTCTTTATTTCTCCTTTTTTCTTTTCTCCTAAGTTTTCTCTGATTTCTTTTATCTTTCTCTCTTTTTCCCTATTCTCTAAACTTTTCATTCATCGTGCTCTTTTTTTCTTTTTTTTCCAATGATTTTTTCTTTTTCTTAAGTAAGTATATATAATAATCATTGATATCTTGTTCACATTTTTCATTGGAATATTGATAAAAAAGTATATTCATGACCTTCACATAGTGAAACTAGTTTTAATCCTTTGATGTTTTTATATGCTTGTGTTTCTTATGTTCAAGTCTCTTCCAGTCATAAATTTTTTTTTTTAACTTTTCTATTATTGTAACAAGTTTTGATGATATTTATCTTTAAATGAACTCATTTTTGTAAAAAGAATTAAAAAAAAGAAACTAACACAAAGGGTTAATACAAATGAAAAAAAAATTAAACTTTACCATGAAGTAAGTGTTTGTATTTAATTCATTGTATATCCTCTTGAAAGATTATGTATTATTTATGATAACTTTTTTTAATTCAAAATTTTTTATATAAAAAGTTTTCATTTAACGTGAAAAATATAATAAATTTATCCTCGACTCAAGATGTCAATAAATAAAAAATTTTAAACAAAACTCAAAAAAATTAAAGACAAACTAAAAAATACTAAATAAAAAAATAGGTTAAATTAAATAAGAGTACATCATGAAATAAATCAAGGAAAAACAAATAGAAAAGGTACATTGAAGAAACTTTGAGTAATGTAAATAATGTATTTGGAACTTTTCATTAAAAAATTACAAAACAAAAAGAATCAAATTGTAAGAAATTAATCAAAATTACTTAGATTATTGAAATAATTTGAACATCCAATACATAACTCAATTAAAATAAACTTGTGTTAAAAAAGATAGAACATTCACATTATTTTGTTTTTTTCAATTTGTTTGATGAATGAAAGCTAATTAGGTATTCACTCGTCTTTAAGAAATTTAATCCGTACTTTTAACTTTTTAATATTTAAACTCAATTTTTTTAAAAAAAATATAGATGATAACACTTAGTTCTCGTGTGTGTTCAAAATTTGACTTCAAATACTTAAGATCTTTTATAATTTATCTCACAATAATATATTCAATAAATAAAATAAAATAATTAACAAATTAAAATATAACTTAAATTCAATGTTAAGATATGAAAAAAAAATATTTAAAGAATAAAAAGAGGATAAAAGACTCAAATTGAATTAGATCCTATCAAAATTTAGGTACAACCAATTACGGGAGCAATTTCTCCGGGAAGCAATTTGCTGAATCAGAATCAGATCCATGAATGAATTAGAACAACACACTGCATCACAAAGACAAATTAAAGGCATTGACTTCAATTAAGAAACTAACAACTTTATCATTGTGATTTGCTTTTAAAAAAAAAAAAAAAAAAACTGATTCACCGATTGCATTGTACCCCTTAACACATGTTCTTCACTGTTTGATAATTGATTCATTTAAGAGAAATTCTCTGCCAACTCTACTTCCGATTTCTGTTTTCGATTTCAATAGGAACAAACTTCCAAAATTTCACCTATGAACTTCACTAATTGCAATTTCACCAAACAAATAAACAAAGACAAGGACTGATCAAGGAGTTGTTGATTCACCTGTTTGTTTCGAAACTGTTGAGACCAAAATTTCTGCACGAACAGTTCACAAAGGATCTGCACTACTTCAGCTACTTGGATTGAATCGCTGATTTCATTTGTGCCAAAAATTCACGTTGTTTCAATCAAAGCATCGAACAAATTTAATGAACGAATTCTATTTCAGAAAAAATGTCATTGAAATGCTTACATTGATTCAGTTGTTTGATCGTGGCTTGCGACGATATGTTGCATCTTAAACTTCCAAAGCCACCGAAAACTTCAATTGCTTGCCGAAAAGCAAAGCATCACGGCATCTGTACACAACAGCTTCACACACGCGTTCACGATTACACCAAACGCATTTCGTTTTGATTTCAAGTCCTTGCCACAATTCTAAATCACCCGCCTCACGTTTATATGCACCATTTGACTTCAACGCGATTAATTTGAATTTGGAAGATCGTTTTCCGCTCTTGGATTTAAGCTTCAAATCCACCAAATTGATAAACAACAATTCACGTTAATAAATATTAACGGTATCGCCACAGGAAAATTCTAGAACTGTTAGGATCTGTATTCAAAATGTCGAATCTAAATTCTAAAAGCCACATGATGAATTTCTAATCAATAAAAATTTGGAAAAAATGGATAATTTAGGAAAAAAATTCAATTAATTATTAAAAAATAAAATGCTAAAGGAGATAGAAGAAGAAAATGATTATAACAATAAATAATTGGTAAATTGAGAAAAAATGTCCACCTTATATCAGCCATTCAAATATAAGAATTAAATGAAAATAATGTCCACGAAAAAAACTTATTTATCTCATTAAAACGACTCTTAAAATTTTAACAAAATTCAACATAAACTTATTTATACCAAATGAAAATAATGTCCACAAAAAAATTCTAATTATTAAAATATAAAAACAAATACAAATATTTAATAAAAATACAAAACCGTATAAATATTTTTTATTTCAATATCAAACCTCCTTCGTGTTTAAAACATGCACTCATGCATTGATAGTAGGTTCTGTTTCCTAATAAAGAATTATATGATTTTGAATTCTAATTATGTCACTTGGATATAAAATAATAGATTTTGAAAAAATATTCCCAACTCCTTAACTTTTTGCAATAAATAATGGGAAACAATATTTGTGTTTTTAAAATAACAATGATATTTTATTAATTAGACTAAATTATAGATTTCTTAAAAATGTAATATTATAATTTGTAAGCGTTTGTAGTTTTTTTTTTAAAATTTAAAGTTTTTTTTATTTGTTGATGTAAATAAGATAGAAGAGGGATTTAATAAAGGAGGAGAAAATGTATTACCTGTGATATAAAAACTCAAATAAGAATCAAGAAAAGAAAGAAAAAATATTTAGAAGGAGGCTAAAAGAAAGTGAAGAAGAAATAAAGAAGCAAAATAATTTAGAAATTTTAGAGATTATAGAATATTTCAAGAACATTAAAGAATATTTTATAATATTCTAAAATTACAAGAGTTGTTGGTTATAAAAGATACATCTCTTGTAACTTTCTTAAATATGTCACTTTTAAACATATGTAAATGTTATAATTGTCTTTATATATCACTTTCAAGTACATGTAAGGAGAACAACAACTTTAAATATATTTCTAAGTATTTTGGACAATATTAACCAGAAAAAATATATATAAATTATTTCTATACTTTCGAGAGTCACTTTCAATATCAAATACTTGTATAACTACTTTTACATGTCACTTTAAATATGTGAAATTTATAACTACTTCATATATCTTATTTTTTAATTAAGGATCTTGTCATGTACTTATCTAGGTGCTTATCTACCTTTCAAGACTCATTCATGTAAAAATTAAGATTAATAAATTAACTTTATATGTTAAACATATGATTAGTGTGACATGAGTGAAATCACTAACTTAATTAGACTTGTGTCCAGACTGTATTTCATCGTTATTTGTGTGATCATGTTAAGAATTCATTTTTTTTGTTCACATTGATTAAAACTCATTTTCTAAGGTTTGGACGAAATTCTCTATTATAAATAAGATGAAACTCTCTTATAAACTTATACTTGATTGATTTAATGCAAGATTGATGCTTTATAAAATAACTTTTATGTATTTTGAGAGTGTTTTATTTTTGGTTTGATGAATAACTTATATTTATTTTCTTAATTCATTTTATTTTTTCTTTTATAATTTTTTGTTTTTTTTTTGGTCACAGATGTTTAATTTTAAGGGATGCTTTTGATTGAATTCAAAATTACCATAATTATAAATTAATTGTTGGAAATTTTATTTTTAAGAGATTGTTTTCTATTAATTTATTAAAATAGCTTAACAGTATTTTTATGTTTTTTAATATTACCATTGAGATTAATTAACAATATATTTTTATTTAATCAATAATGTAGTTTTCTTTTCAAGTTTTTTGACAACTGACGTTGTAATTAAATTTGTCCAAGAAATTGAATATCAACTACATTCATACCACAGAATCTATCGTTTATAAAAAAATCAAGTTAACACAACAAATCACAAATACAGAAGAATTGCACACCTGTGTTAAAAAAATACTCTCCTATGTTGATTAAGGCATAGTCGTGAGATATAATTTGTGTTAGGATTGAACTTTCAACACGAACTGAAGTTAGAGTTGAACTTCAACAAGAATAAATATTTTGGTAGATCATGAAAAATGTTAATTGTTAGCAAAAATGAGAAAGAAAATAAAGTGTAAAAAAAAAAGACTTTTGATTGGTAGTACAAAATAAAAAAGAAGAAAGAAAGAAAGTGTCGATTGCCAAAAATGTGAAAAAGAAGAGAAGAGATAAAAGAAAAAAAAGAGAGAAATTCGAAAGAAAGAGACCGTGGGATACTATCAAAATAAGAAAATAATTCGTTATTAGAGAAAATAGAAAAAAATGAACAATTTAGAAAAAAATAAAACAAATAAAAAATAACAAAGGTGAAAAAACTTATTATATCGGTTTTAAGTATAACCGACCTACCAGACACTTTCTATCATTTAAAATATTAATTCACAATAATAAGTATTTATTATCTCAATTTTAATCATAATTACTAAAATGATAAATCTTACCTTAATGATATTTTCATCTATCACCAAACTTATAACTGTTAATCAAGCGTGTAATAATAAATCTTTATTAATTCTATTTGTGTATTAGTGTGTGCATCTTCATAAAGATTCAAACCATCCTATATTTAAACCTTGATCCCACATATTGATTTACTTAACACACATAAACTCATGCTTTACATTGAATAATCTAAACCAATTCTTATCATGTTCTATTAATTTGTTGTCATACTCTTAATTAAAATATATTAAAAATGGTCCTAGTAAGCTCTTTTCTTCCCTGCATCCAATGACATTAAAGTAAAGGGTTTTCGAGACTCAAACTGTGTTACTTGTGCTTCTGATTATTACTTCTTCTTAGAATCATTATTTTATATCTTATTTTAAGATAGAATACAAAGTGATGGCTCAAGCAATTTGTGAAGCTTAATAGATAATTTTCTTTTCACAAAATTTTATGTTGATAATTTTATTCCTATTTTTTATATTTCGATAACAATCAATAATGTATGTTATCAATAATCTTATCTTTTATGAACAAATTGATTATATTAAAATTAATTTTCATGGTGTTCCCAGAAAGTTCATTCGAACCTCCTTTATTTATTGCCTATGCTTACTTATTGCTTCACAAACAGCTAATATTCTTACAATAGTTTTGTCGTCCAAAGTGTTTCAAATTTATCATTCTTAACTTGGCATGCATGCCAGCTTGCATTGATGTTGGGAGAAACGTGCAATATTTTTTTCTCTCTCGATCTTTTTTTTTTTTTTTTTTTTTTTTTTTTTTTTTTTTAGCAGTTTCTCAAGTTCAGTTAATCCATCTCCATCAGAACTGTTAATTTGGACACTACTTTCACCTATCCACTTTGAAACAAGGTCCGATGAAGACACACTGAAAAATGTGGACTCAGCTTCTGTTACAACTGCCTTGGCTAAATAAGATTTTCTCATTCCAGGAGGTCCCTACAACAAAAAGGCTCTCCAGGGTCGTCTTTTCCCAGTAAAGAACTGAGGGAACTTCACAGGCAAAATCTCAGCCTCCTGCAAGACCTGTTTGGCGCTCTCCAACCCTGCGACGTCGTTCCACTTCACGTTGGGCTTCCCCTCACGATGGCCGAGTTGAGCCCAGCCCTGACCTTGGCTTGCTCGGGGTCCTCCCCATCGCTGCCACCTTCACCATCTTTAGGCTTGGTCTTGGGCCTGGTGGCCACGGCGGCGTCTCCGTCAGAAGCCGGCCTCGGGCCTCCGTTGTCGAGGACGGCCCGAATCTTTTCGGCCCGGTGCAGGTACTCGGTGAATTTCTGCGTGATGGCTTCCTTGATCTTAGGGTTCTTCTCGTACTTGAGATGCTTCTTGAAGTACTCCAAGGCGTTCATGTAGAGAGGGAACGCTTTCGCGTAGTTCCCAGCATTGTCTTTCTGCACGGCCTGCTTCACGTACTCTATGGCCTACTCCTTGAAATTGCTATACATCTTCTTCAGCTCACCCCCGATAGCATGTATGATAATCGAGATTTCAGATTCGCGAGTGCGGAGAGAGGAAGAACCCTAGAGCCTGGGGTGCAATTCGGGGCGCTCATGGTGGCGACTTTCGTGGAGGTCAAAGGAGGCGACAACGGCAGGTTGATGGTGGTTCATTTGGTGGCTTTGCATGCGTGGAAAGAGAAGCTGTAACGGTGGCTTGTGGTGACTTGAGAATGCGAGGATGGCGCTGAAGTTGGAGGTGCAGTTTGGATCGTTGTTTGCTGCTGTTGACATAGCGAGAAAGGCATGGAAGGTTGGAAGGATGGTTCTGTTGCAATGGTTGTGGAAGGTGTTGGAGGATTCGTGACTGCTGGATGGTGGTTGTGAGGCACAAGGTGGCAAGCATGTCTGTAGTTCTGCCATTGACAAAAAGCTTGACGATAGAACGGTCACCGGAAGCAGCAGGTTTGGGCTTCTTCTCGTCTCCCATGGACAGTTGAATGGTTAGGTATAGAGTATGTCCAAGAGAGAAACTTGAACGTGGTTTGTGGTGCTTTAGGGAGCGTTGATGGTAGGGGGTGTTATTTGGCCAGGTAGCTAAGGGATAGTCATAAAATGCATGAGGGGTTGTTTGTGATGCAAGCGCAAGTGCAGCAAGGTATACGGAGGGCTTTAGCAAGGCTGTAGGCTACGAAGATAGAGGACGGTGT
>Ga0209489_108659_pt1 | contig 13591 bp, 11 predicted proteins | sample SiratrowhiteBW_FD_187527 | JGI IMG/M metagenome (GOLD analysis project Ga0209489, IMG submission 187527) | Root nodule microbial communities of legume samples collected from California, USA - Siratro white BW (SPAdes) (version 2) | ecosystem: Host-associated > Plants > Roots > Nodule | place... | reverse complement strand
TATATATATATATATATATATATATTTACGCGGATAAGTTCAATCTTTAGATTTCAAAGTTCTATTTTTATATAGAAAGTGAAAAATGGTTCATAATGTAAAAAATTGATACAAAAAAACAATTGATACAAAAAAACAGTGCTCTTAAACCTCAGAATTAAAAAAAAATCAAAGCTTAAGCACCGTCTCTGATGATGGTGGAATTTCAGAAATACTGTTAAATTAAAAAAGACCTAACAAGACGGAGAACCCCAACAAGATGAGCCACACAATGTGCACCAAAAGCAGCGCCTGACCGGGAATCGCTGCAGATCCCCCGTTCCCCGCTTCACAGAACCCCAATTTCGCAACCTCCACGCCTGCGCACGCCGCCTCAGCGCATCCGCACCAGTACGTCACGCCGTCCGCGCCACACACAGGGTCTGCCCGGAAGCACTTTCCGGGGCACGACGACGGCGACAATGCAGTCGTTTTGCCGCACAGGCTCTGCGACGGTAGCCGGAGCACGTCGGGTTCTTCGGGATTCGCCGTCGAAACGGGGAGGATCACGCAGAGTCCAACGACGGCGATCGCGGCGTTGAAGAACCGTGGACGAGTGGGAGTGAATTTCCCCATGGCCGGTGTCGAGACAGCGAGCTGCGAGGGTTCGCCGTGGCAGATTTAGGACTCAGGAAATGATCGGGAATGGAAGGTTTTCGGAATTGAAATTGAATTGAACCCTGATTGAGGGAATTGGGGGTTTTTGTTTTTCGTGTCAGCGAGGAAAGAGGGAAGGTAATGAGAAAGAAATTGTCTTGTGTTTGGTCTGGTATTTACACCTAATTTATGAAAAATTTGGAAAATGAAACATCTATAGATTAATAGAATATTTGGATAATTCATCGGTTTATGTTAAAAAAAAATATTATATATTTAACTTATATTTAAAATTTTTATCATTATTTTATTATATATGAAATAACGTAAAATTCAAGATAATGTAATTTTGTAGTTTAATTTATTTTTTCTTACGTTGAAAAAGTAATTTGACCTATTAACTCTTAAATTAAAATTATTGTTGTGCTTTTATTGATTAAGAAGTATGCAAACTCAAACGTACTCTTTATTGAGTTGAACAGATGAAACTGAACATAGAGAAATTTACAAGACAAACACATGAAGAGCAAACTGATCGATGACAGGTTCCTCAGCTCCTATTCATCTTTCACACCAAACATCACCAAAACAAAGAGTAATGGGTAGCTTATTGTTGTGAGCACCCAATTCACTATCAACTGAGACATCAAACACACTTTGTGTTCATCTACTTGCCATGCAACAGCAATCCCTGCACTTTGTATTCCTTTAAACAAACCACTGTACCTGTATATATATACACACAACTTCTTCAAACATCATCATCTGCTTTCCAACTTTCCATGCACCATCCACAACATAACTAATCAATGACCAAGTGCTACAAACTAAGGCACAGAGAATAATTAAGCACTAGTATGTGCTTGGATCTTCTGTTGATCAATAATTTGACTAAATGATGATAGTTATAGTTAATCCATGAACTAGCTCCTAGAGTTTATTTAAGTGTTCAAGTTCTAGAAAGCATATCTTAATGTCGCTAAGTCTATCATTGCATTTGTTATGGAACTTTATGTATATGTTCAATTATCAGAAGCTGTATTACACTCAAATGCTCTTTATACAATAATTTTTTAAGAAAAATCTCTATAGTATTCCATGGGAATTACTTTATTACTGTACCTGCAGACACTACTATAATTAGTCTGAATCAATTTACCTGCTGAGGATCTCAGAATCATCAGCCAGGGCTCCAATAACCCAATAGACCAAGCTCTGGAACATGGCATCTAGCAAACCAAAACTGAAGTACAACACAAAAGGCCCAGCAAAACCTGAGTCCTTAAAATCCAACTTTGCTGGCAAACCATTGGAGGAGTACCTAAGCTGATTAGCAAGTGCACCACCCCAAATTACAGTCCCAAGAACACCAACCACCACAACTCCCACCAACCCCCTCACCCTTCTCCTCTCACAGCTGAAATCCATCACATATCCAATCCCAACCGAACCCAGCATTTGAGCCCCCCAATAGAACACACTGTTAAACCCTCTAGTCCTCAAATTAAACAGTGCCCCATTCACTTCATTGAACTGGTAAGGGTAGAAGAAGTTGCTGGACCAAGCTGCGGGAACCATAAGAAGCACCTTCCAATTGGAAAACAACTTGGCAACCTCCACGCACTCGGTGGACACGTTGGAGTACAAAATGCTGGTGCACCTACTGCCATCATCACGAACAACCTTGCATGCAGGCAAGATGGCCAGCGACAAGAGGGCTCCCGCTGACATGAAGCACATGAAGCCTATGTAGGTTCCATCATTGACCGAAGCAGCCTCACTACGATGGTAGTTCAAGATGAAAGGAATCAAGCCACCAATCACTCCCCCCATGTTGAAGATGCTCCAGAAAATAGATATGTAAGTGCCTTTTGTTGGTAACAATTGATTAAAAGGTGATCAAACAAACAGTCTTATGGTCAGTATCTTCAGAATATAGTTAAGAAACCAGTAAAAACATTTTACTTTCTATTTCTTAGTAGCCTAAGATGCTAGCTCCTATTTATAGATCTTATGTAATGAAGCTAAATTCTCAAGGAGTGTTTGAATTATCCTTTGAAGCCCTTGAAGCATATATTCTCACTTTTTATATAGTAGTAAACACAAAAAGGAACTTTATCTTATCATTGAGTCAAACATCATCAACAAAGCTAATACCTTTTCTGTTGGTTGGAGGGTAAGATGTGATGATTGCACCTTGTGCAGCCCATAGGAGGCCTGCTCCTACACCAAGGAGAGCACCGGAGAGAATGGCAAAGGCTTGGTGGTGGTGATGGTTGTAGTAGAGTAAGGAGGAGGTGTAGAGGACGTAGGTGGAACATCCTGCGAGAAGGGTGAGGTGAGGTCCGAGGATGTTGTAGATGGCGCCGCCAAGGATGCCAAATATGGAAAAAGTGGTGTAGAGGGCAGTGAGGGAGTTGTTGGAGGCAGTGTGGTTCAGTTGGCCTCCACCACCCATTCCTGAGAGGGCGTTGAACATGCCGGGGCAGCAAAAGCAGACAACACCAATGAGGATCACTTGAACTAGTGGTGAGTTGTACCTTAAAAAGGGTGAACATGAATTTTTAGATTGTTGGACTTGGTTGCCTGATTCTTCATCTCCATTGGAAACCATCAAGAAATGGAGTTGAATGTGTATGTGTGATTGTGTAACTAAACAACGTAACTATGAAATTATGTAAGTTTTTCTTCTCCTACTAACTATTTATTTATCTGTCAATCTACTTCAGAAGGAAAAAAAATACTAAGAGAAGAATAGAAAAACACAAAGTAATGTTAGAAACTTGACAAATTTAATCAACGTCAGGTACCTTATTCCCTTCTTTAAAAGCATCCCATTGCATGCAGTAGTACACTGAGATTCCATTATCTTCCTCAGAGGGTCTGCATAAGGAATAAAAAAATGGATATCTGTCACGGAATCTAATTCTGTAGCCAACGAAAATGGTGAAGAATATAACCAATAACTCTACTTTGGACACTTAATTGACCATGACCATAACCATATCCATGACCCACTCAAGAATATATACCACATGGTATATGTGATTTCCATTTTCCTCTACATTTCTCAACTTTACTTGTTTCTTAACTTTACATATTTATCCAATGAAATGTAAACAAGTTATCATCTATTCGTGAAAATTTTCTTCTTACTCATGGAGTGCAAGAAGAGTTTGGGTATACTTCATAATATACCTTTTCAAAGTCTTTGTTTGATTCTATAAAACAATATTATTTTTTATTCATATTAATATTGTAATAATTATTTAAATAGAGACTGTTTAAATATAAATATAGTAATATTCTTATTTGAATGTGATCTTGGTAACATAATAGCTGAACTTATATATGAAAATTAATTAAGTGAAATTTTTCCTCACAATTAAGAATGTCTAACACGTATATAAGTAGATAAAAATTTAAGGTGGTTTTAATCTAGAAAAAACTTCTAAAGTTTTATACCAAAAATAAGTTTTAGTGTTTTATATGGATTTTGTTAACAATTAATTAGAGTCAAATTTACTTCTTTATTATAGATATATTAAAATAAATTATTTAACTTAACAATAACTTTTATCTCAAAAAATTAAAATCTATACTTTTTTTTCTTTAACGTATATTTTAATTAACATTTTTCTAGAATTATTTTTTTACTTAAAAATCTTATCTATCAGTTTCTTTTATGGCATTTACTTTTCTTTGTTCCCATACGAAGAAATTAAAAGAATTCTCCTGTGATTTCGTTTTAATTTAAAAAATATAATTAAAAAAATGACATACCAGTTTTTTTAATTATAATATTATATTTTTAAATTAGGCAAAGTGCTCTTTGTTTTTTTTTTTTTTTTTTTTAAATTTTTTAAAATTAAAGTTTTTTTTTTTTTTTTTTTTTTTTGAAATTTTTCAAAATTCAAGTTTAGTCTTCCGTTTTTTTTATCCTTATACCGTTGTCCACGTACTTATATTTTACAACATTTATAATTGTCTTAAATATTAACTATAATCATTTTGAAGACTAAAAACAATTTCTGAATTACAAGAAAATAATAGGGCAATGTTTTCATATAACAAAAACCAATTTTTTTTTTTTTTTAGAGAAACAAAACCATATTTTATCTCTATAAATCATTATTATTTTTTGGTATATCATATTTGATTCCCAAAACTGGTTAAGTTCACCAGTGAATGTCGTTATAATCAGCAATCCTGCTCCAAATGTTGTGGTGTTGCTTCCTCTGCTCATCTATCAGCAACATTACTGTGCAATCTTTCGAACCCAATTGTTGGAAGAAACACCCATGAAATAAAAATGCTATCTTTCGCCATAACCATACCTGTTGTCCCAGTAATCACCCTTAACAAATGGAAGCAGAGACATAGGCAAAGGCTAAGGCAAAGGGTGTCAGCTTCTATTCACCACGACAGCCTCAGAGTCCTCGAATGGGACAAGCTTTGCGATGTTGTCGCTTCCTTCGCCACCACTTCCTTGGGCCGTCAAGCCCTCAAGGTCCCTTTTCAGCCTTTTCTCCTATGTTAGTTGGGTTGAGTTGAGTCCTTTGAAATTTATGCAAAGGAATGAATGAAATAATGTTATGTTTAATTGGTTGGAGTTTAAGACCAAGTGTTTTTTTGATTTTTGTATGCCTAGTGAGCTTTTTTCAAGATTGATATTGAATGAATTTGGTTTTGATTAGAATCGATGTTAGAGGGAAGAAGTAATTTTTGTAGAAAAAGCTCAATATAAAATTTCTGATTAAACGCAAAAGCTACTTAAAGTTACTTCAACACAAAATCAATTATGGATTCATAACCAATTCTTCAACATGGGACTGATTATGTTAAACATTTACTTAAAATTACGATAACTGATTTTCATTGATTTTGAATGACTCAACATGAAACCAAACATGAAAAGTTGGGGCAGAACTGATTTTGATAAAATTGATTATGCATTTGAAGTGTGTGTTTAAATTAACCCCATCAATGTATTTAACGTTGAAATGTGAGACGGTGTAAAAAAGTATTTGCTGGTGTAAAACAAATTGGCTATCTAAACTAAATAATGAGATTATAACTTTATCCTTTTTTATTCCAATCTTTCTCATTCAATTATATTCCACTTTTCGTTAGATATGTAAACATGTCTTATTCCATATTATGATGTCGGATGTTCATGTGACAGGACCAGCTGTGGTCTCTGAATCAAACTTTTGAAGAAAGTCTTGCACTTCTCGAGGAAACCAATGCTGCTGTCGAAATGCACAAGCATGGCACTCTCAGATTGCACTTGGGGCACCTTGATGCTATGCTGGTCAGTAATCATTGTGTATAAATTGGTTCCTTTTATAATAATAATGATTGCAATTAAACACAAAACAGTTCTTCGTGTTTCTGTTATCTTTACTGCAAAGTTGCTAATCAAGGTTCTGTAGGTCAAAACTGCCATTCAACATGCCCGGAGAAGTACACCTGTGAGTGGCAATGAGGCACGGGCCATTGTCACTCTTCTGCAGTGTGCTGAGATCTTGCAGGGTGATCTCAAGGCTGCACTTAAGGAAGCCAAAGATTTGCATGGTCGTTTCATGCCTCTTACAGAATTGGTAAATGGAGATTTTGAATGTGTCATTCTCGTATAATTAATGTTTCTATGTTTCTGGCTTTTTTCATCCCCCAAAACATGCTTGCAGATAATGGAATTTGTCATCAATCGGTCCTTAATTAAAGCGATAGAGCAAGTTGTTGATGAAGATGGCTCTATTAAGGACTCTGCGGTTTGTTTCATGCTTCCTTCAAACTCTTCTTATTGTGTCAGTGGTTCACCACTCATTTTATTTGGTTTGAGATGGCACATATTATCTTAAATTTTCATAGCATTCTTTAATTCATGTATTAAATGAAGAGAATACTTCAGCTATGCATCTTTCTTTTTTTGTTGTCATACAGCTGACTGTCAATTTTATGTTGTTCACTTTTTGCAAAAGCATTTGTAACCTAAACATATATTCTTCTTAGAGTTCAGCCCTGAAACATTCACGCCAACAAGTTCAAGTGATAGAGAGAAAGGTAACTCTTGCTTGTTTTTATGATATTTATTATTGTTGGTTCTGTGCATACGCTCCAGCAAAGATGTATGTAGTTTAATAGTTTTTATTTAAAATTTAAATTTGAATGTTTGACAAAGAAATTAGACAATAGAAAGATTTATTCATGGCTGTCTCAGGTAATTAGACAATAGGAAAAGATTACCACTTTATTATGGGTAAACTTACACTACTACGTCTATGTGGATGACATGATTATATTGCAAGAGATGATGAAACAAGGAATTGGCTTTAAAGGAAAATTTGGTGACCCAATTTGAAATGTAAGACCAAGGAAAACTTAAGTATTTCCTTGGAGTAGAGGTTACTTATGCAAAAGAGGAAATTTTCATCTCCTAATGAAAATTTATACTTGATCTCCTAAAAGAAATAGGTAAGTTGGGATGTAGATCCTGAGAAGACCAAATAGTACTTATGCAGTTAGTATGGTAAGCTAGTTTATGCATGATTCGATAGACACACATGCAAGTAGGTGACAGGATTCTTTTATTACTTGAAGTTAAGCCAAAGAAAGGGAATATTCTTCAAGAAAGATGATATTTTAACCCTGAATATATATACTGATGCCAACTATGTAGGTTCTATTACTAACAAAAAATCTACCTTTAGGTATTGTATGTTTCTAGGAGAAAGTCTAGTGACATGGAGAAGCAAAAAACAAGATAGGGTATCCCGTTGTAGTGTAGGAGCTGAATTTTTGGCCCATGCTCAAGGTGTGTATGAAGGACTTTGGATGAGATCATATTAGATGACCTTAAAATAAAGGTTCACATCCCTATGCAATTGTACTATGACAACAATTCAACCTTGGAAATTGCTCATAATCTAGTACATGATAGGACCAAACATATTAAAATTGATAAGCACTTCATCATAGATAATCCTTAGATAGGTCTGATGGTTACAACCCGTCTCCCTACAAGATCAAACTTTTGTTAGCAGATATTTTCACTATAGGACTTTCTCAGGCAGATTCTGAGATCTTGTAGACAAGTTAGGAATGATCTATATTCATTTATCAACTTGAGGTGGAGTGCTGTAAATATATGATTATTAGGATAAAAGTATCTTATATCTTCATAATAATTAGGAAAAATATTCCTAGAATCTGCACATTCATGCCAAAACATATTATTTCTTCTTTTAAGAAAATGTGATTGTTACGTATAAGGAGTTGAGAATGTAGTTAGCTGGAGTGTAATTAATAAAATATTTTTTTATTCCCTCTCCATTATTCAATTATGTTTGAAAATTTCCACAAAATGATCCAAACCCAGTTTCAAGCCATCATTCAAGTCCTTAGAATCGACAATGGGAAGGAGTACCTCCATAATTCTCTTGGGGAATACCTTGTCAAGCATGGCATGGTGCACCAAACTTCATGTCTGAACTCACCACAAGAGGATGAGTTTGCAGAAAGGAAGAATAGACACACTATGAAAGTTTCTAGATCATTCATGTTATCAACTAATGTACCAAGACATTTTTGGGATGAATCAATCATTTCCTTAGCCTATCTAATGAATAGAATGTCTTCCGAAACCCATAATTTCAAACCCCTATTGTCATATACCCAAACACCAAAATTCTTAGCTACCTTCTGACAAAAATCTTTGGATATAGAAAATTTCTAAATGACCAGAAACCAAATCTAAGTAAACTAGACCCTAAAGCCTTGAAATTTATATTCTTGGGATCCTCTCCAAACAAGAAAGGATACAAGTGTTATTGGCCTTCAAACAGAAAGTTCTACCATACTATGGATGTAACCATTTTTGAAAACCAATCCTTTAATGATGGAATTCATTAGGACAGTGAGACAACCTTGGGAAATTCTTTGCCTAGCCCCACTAGTTTCGAAGCCAACAATTCTTGAAACTGAAGGTAGTCTTGAAATACTCTATGTAATAAATTTGTTACAAAATAAAAAGTCGTGCGTAAATTTGAATCCACTAATTCACTTGTTGTAGTACTTGAGAATCAACCAAATGCTCTCAAAGATAAAAAAAAAACTACTAGTCCACTCAAGGAAAAAGAAAACTAAAAAGGAGGCAAAAACGTGCACACTTTCGAGCCAAAACCAAGATTTTGATCAATATTTAGAACCTAAAAATACTCACAAAGAAAAATCATTTTCTTGGTTCTCCTTCAAATTTAATGGATGATATTTCCAATGTTAATGAATTGGACGTACTTATGAGTTCATGAATGGAGATCAAGAAAATGAGCAAGAGTGTGCAACTCCAAGAAAAATACCCTTGCTCCCAAAAGTAGTTTTTTATTTTGTATATCTTGGGTTCATAATTAAGGGATGCTTTTATTTTTGTTTTCCTGGTGTAATTAGTAGTTTGTATTATAGACATTTGGTGCAATAATCCAAGCCTAATCTAGTGGAATAATTTCGGCCAAATAAGTGAGGGGTGTACTTATCTATTTCTATGGATTAAATCCATGTTCAATGGTGAAAATCTGTGTTTCTTTGCTTTTGTTAAATTCTTAAACAAGATTAACCAAATCAAGTTCTCAGGCTATTTCAAGTTAATTCATAATTAGACTCATATGACATACATATTGCCTTGAGGAAAGGGGTGAGGTCATGCACCCAACACCCAATTAGAAATCATGAGTATTTTGAGAGGTTGTCACAAGAATATAGGGTTTTTTGTCACCACCTTGGACTGCACCTTTACACCTATAGAATTCTATGTGAAAATTGGAGTTGAAGAAGAAAATTCAGTCTAACTTACACTCTAATTGACATTGGTCACTCTATTAGCATGTTAAGTTGATACATGAATGGACCAAAGAGGCACACATGGGAGATGTAAACTGCATCTTAGAATACCTTAAAAAAGCACCAGGAAGAGGACTCATTTCAAGAAGAACTCGATTACTAATGTAGAAATATTTTGTGATGTGAACTGGGCTGGTTCAGTGACTGACAGAAAGTCAACTAGTGGGGACTGCTCATTTGTTTGGGTGAACCTAGTTGCTTGAAAAAGTAAGGCACAACTTTTTGTTGCTAGAAGTATTGCAGAAGCTGAGTTCAGATCTATGTCCCATGGAATTTGTGCAATTTCTGCAGCATAGTGGTCACTTGGCCTAGACGAGTCGATTGGTGATATCGCTCGTCCAATCGGCGGTTATGGTGGGGCTGCGGTTGCGGATTAGTGGAGCAGCACTGACGGTGGCTGGAAAACACGTGGGTTCACCGGAAAAATGTAACCCTAACTTGGCTCTAGATACCATATTAAGATAAAGAAAAGTAAATATAGGATTAATTTCCCTTATGTAAAATATACACACAGGATTGTTTATTTATAGGTAGAAATAGTAACCAAATAACAGAAAGTAGGGGTTAAGTCTATTACATTCAACAGAACTTAAGGTCCATACTAATTATACAGTGAGTTTGTTATGCAATGATAAAGCTGCCATTAGCATTGCAAAAAGTCTTGTGCATTGTGATAGAACAAAACATGTGGAAATCGATTAGGGAGCATTGAATCCAAATTTGGATCTAATTAATATTGATATAATATTGTTCAAAATTAAGGAAAAACCAGAATGTAGAGATTTTTTGTATATGGAAATCAATCAGGATTAATATGGTCTGATTTATGCTGTTAATAATAGGCTTGATGTAATTGGAATATGTCTTTCCTTCTTTATAGCTACAGCAGTTATATCAATAATTATTTTCCTGATTTTTAGGCCAAATTAGTGTGCAGAATTATTCTCCTCTTCCAATTTATACCTCCCGATAGGATCAGTTCTATATCAGCGAAATATATTCACTTCTCCACATTATTATTATTTTGCAATGAATTCTTTCACACACTTACTATGAAAAATGGTATATTAGTAAATCTTCTGTGCCTTGTATTCTGACTTTGTATTATTCATCTGGTTATTTATATTATCAGACATACAATATATGTATGCTTATTTTAATTTAGAAGAGGTCATTTATACGTTCCATTAGGATTATTTGTTTCCTATCTTCAGGTAAAACAACTAATAGAGAGCATAATCAGGAGTGAAAGGAGTGAAACCTCAATCCTAGTAAGATTCTTTTGACTCTACATGTATTTCTTTTCCGTATAATTGTTTCTTTCTGTATTGATTCTGTAACAATTCAAACAGGAAGTGAATAACGTAGATGGGAGGTGGTGCGTAAGAGTTGATTCTAGACAAAAGACAAGTTTTAAGGGTCTATTATTGTCCAGGTGAATAAAATTTTTCAACTAAACTTTGAGCACTTATTGTTCATGAAGTAATGTTTGTCAACAAAGCTAGTAGGTGTACATAAATTCCATTCCTTTAGATAGTATTTGTTGGCAGTGGATCAGGAATTGGAAATACTATAGAGCCACTTTCTGTTGTTCCTTTAAATGATGAGTTGCAGCGAGCAAGAAGTTCGGTGGCAAAGGCTGAAGCAGATGTGCTTTTGGCATTAACCAAAAAGGTTACAAACGTGATATTATAAAGATTCGAATGGTCGTGTTCTTTTTTTCTCATATGATGTCTTAATTCGTGTACAGATGCAGTTGGAACTTGATGATATTGAAAGGATTTTGAGCAGTTTAGTTCAACTAGATGTGGTAAATACTTTGTAATATTTTTAAAGAGAATTGCTCTCTCTATATTCCACCGTACACAATTATTCTCCTGCAAGATTTACTTTGTTGCCTTTCAAGGAGATTGTTTATTGGTTTTCCTTTCAATGATCATGCCTTGAGAGTTTTCTTATTTCTGATTTGAATTGTAAGAGATATGATTTGATTATGTTAGAAATATGATTTGATTGCATTAAATAGGTAGTTATGATATTATTTAATGGGAAATATTGTACCAAATATTTTCCATTATTAGATATTGATTTTGTTTCTTGTTATTGTATCTCTTCTTCATTATAAATAAGAATACTCAAGTGTATACACAACACAAGGAATTCATTATATTCCTTATCAATTTCTTTCTTCTCAACATGGTACCAAAGGGGTACCATCTTTCTTCTCAACATGGTATCAAACGGGTATCATCCCTAAACCTTACACTCTAAACCCTAAATAGTATAGTAGAGAAAATAGAAATTGTTTCTTCGTCTTGACAAGAAAAAGGAGTAATTAATTGTGACGCGTTCACTAAATCATTTATTAAGGAAAACAAAGAAGCTTAACGCAAAAGCGGAAAAAGATATAAGATTAACTTGGTCTAGAGCATCTACCATTATACCTACAATGATTGGCCATACAATTGTTATCCTTAATGGAAAAGAACATTTACTCCTTTCAACATGTTATCAAAAGCCTAAAAAGAAGGGAACTCAAATCCGAGCTTTTCCTACGGGTCCACCACTCATGAATAATTTTTTTAGAAACTGTTCACATTTTCCTATTTCTGTTTTTTCTCCCAACAATCACTATTCGCACTAGGTACACTATTCACCACCATCGTCATAATTTAGTGCTTGTGTCATTGTTAACTACTAACTACTTTTTGGCAAGCTTTTTTTCAACCACTGTTACAATTTTCCGCCAATGTCTTTTCAACGAGTGTTGTTTCCCATTGATATTTTTCCAGTGATTATTGTTTACCACCAACACTTTTCTAACAAGTACTATTTACCTCAAATGTTTTTGTAGTAAGTACTGCTAATAGTCTATGCCTTTTTGGAAAATATTGTTTACCACCAATGTTTTCTGGCAAGGACTATTTACCGCCCATGTTTTTTCGACGAGTATTGTTTACCATTGGTGATTTTTGGATGAATTTCTTTCTTGTCAAGCTTTCTCCAATTGGCGTTATTGTTCACCATTGGCATTTTTTGGTGAGTATTGTTTACCATCGATGTTTTCCTTATGAGTTTCATTTTTCTACTAGTGAACTTTCTTTTTACGGTTGGTGACTACTATCACTAGCATTGCCTTGTTATTCGATGATCATTTTTGCTCTTTGACAATCATGATACTCTTTAAGCATCATGTTAGGCTCAATTTTTATTCAAGGAATTTTCTAAAGATTCAAAGTATGAACACTCACCTCTGGTTCTTGGACCAGGTTAGGTTTCTGCCTTATATAAGGAAGAGAATTTTTGAGCGACTACAATCTAGTGTTGATCTTGACTCAAGAATATAATTGCTCTTATTAGGAGCATCCCAAAAACATCCTTGCAGAAAGTGTTAGGGGTAGCATGAGTGTAAGAAGATTCCTTCACTAAAGGGACAAAGGTTGATTCAGGTAATGCAAAGGATGACTCGGGTGACTCAAAGAACTTACCTTCTATAGAATTCTCCCCTTGAAGCTCAGGCACATATAAAAGGATCCAGTTTCATGAAAAGTGAAATTCAGAAGTTTAAATTTTTCAACTCAAAGGATGGTAACAACAATATCCATTTTTATCATAAGCATAACTAGTGAATGTCAATGGAAATAATTGCTGAAAATATTCTGGCATGATATTAGCATAATATCTGGCCATTTACTACAAATATTCTGACAGAATATCTGCCTGCAAATCCTATGGGATTCTACAACTGAAATTATGTAATTATGTAATCATTTCCTTAAATTAGGGAAATTATGTCATTATGTAATTATTTCCTTAATTAGGATAACCCAGCTATAGGTTAGCACATTTATAGCAATTTAGCTATTGTTTAGGAAACACATCAATCTGTATTTATTCTATATATATCAGAATTCTCTAAGAAAAGAATACACACAATTTTACCAACCAGAATTTGACATGGTATCAGTATTGGTTTCGATCCTATTCTAGCCCTATCTCCTTGTCTTAGTTTCCTAGCCTCTTGTCTCAAGTTTGTCCACGCCCTCGCCATATTCTT
>Ga0209489_108657_pt1 | contig 13592 bp, 8 predicted proteins | sample SiratrowhiteBW_FD_187527 | JGI IMG/M metagenome (GOLD analysis project Ga0209489, IMG submission 187527) | Root nodule microbial communities of legume samples collected from California, USA - Siratro white BW (SPAdes) (version 2) | ecosystem: Host-associated > Plants > Roots > Nodule | place: USA... | reverse complement strand
AATTCAGTGTGCTTAACTGAACTGCTTCCGCTTTTACTATAATCAATTCTGTATAAAGTAATAAAATACTGATATATTTGTTTGGAGTATTGAATTGTATTATTACTGGACTGGGTTCTGAATTGACTCTTGATTCTGCTTACTGTTTCATGCAACTGTTCGAATTCAGTAAATTCAAATAAAGATCCAGTATGTGAAACAGAATTGCATTTTACTGAAAAATATCAAATTGTTTCAAAAAGTTTTGAAATCCAATTCACCCCCCCTCTTGTATTTCAGCCAAAACAGTTTCCAACAAATTTCTTTGCAAGCATTTTTATAATTTCTTTTCTTGGTTTTATATGTAGATGCAATCATACCATTATTAGATATTGCTTCTTGATAAGCTAAACATAAACTATCAATATCAGTAAAATCTACCTCATTATCTGAGTCCTCTGACATTGAGTTATCTGCCTCATCGGCCATGAGACCTATGTTTGACTCCTCATCAGTATCAGAACTAGATGAGTCCAAATCCTTCCAGCTTAACATGAGGCTCCTTTTCTTTTTAGAGAATTTCTTCTTTTCTTTCTCCTTTTTCTCTTCAACCTGATCAGGACATTCTGATCTTAAGTGTCTTGGTTTCATGCATCCATAACATATAATTTTGTCTTTCATTTCTTTTCCTTCTTTGGATTTGAACCTCCTGCTTTTGTAGTTTCCTCTCTTTTTGACTAGACGTCTCAGCTTGTTGGTTAGCAACAAGATCTCATCATCTTCATCAAAATCCATAGATATCATCAATAGCTTCTAGGGCTTTGGATGAGACATTCTTTACATTTTTCTGAGATGATTTCAAAGTCAAACTCTTCCGTTTTGTTGAACCTGCATCATTTTGTATGACCTGCTCATATATAGTAAGAATACCTACCAGTTCCTCCAGGGGCATGGCCTCAAGATCTTTAGAAGTTCTGAGAGCAGTTTCTTGAGCTCTCCACTTAGCAGGTAAAATTCTGAGAATTTTATCATTGATTTCATATTGACTAACAGTTGAACCCAAGGATCTTAGACTGTTTAGGATAACTTGCAAACGAGAAACAATAGATTGTATAAATTCATGATCTTCTATAGCAAACATTTTATATTGACGTTTAAGCATAGTCAATTTATTTCTTTTTACCTCTTTTGAACCTTCATATGTTAGAGCAAGTGTATCCCACATTTCCTTAGTACTGACCATGGCATGTACCTTTAACATTTTTTCCTCGGATAAAGCACACATTATAAGTTGCCTAACTTTAGCATTATTTTGACAGATGTGCTTTTCCTCCTAAGTTATAGATTCAAAAGGAAGTAGTTCTCCTGATTTATCAATCAATGTAGGTACGTCATTTTTAATAATATTAATTAACTCCATACCGTTATATTGGATGAAGCCAATCATCCTCATCTTCCAAAGCTCATAATTTTGGCTCTTGAACAAGGGTGGTCGACTCACGTGTAGTCTGTCTCCTTCCATTGAGTTCCTGTAGGATTGTGCCTCAAGTCTGTGCAGAACTAACCCCTGAGGTTAGCTCTGATACCAACTGTAGGAACAGCTGGCTCCAGAAGGGGGTTGAATGGAGCCTGAACTCAATTCGCTATAAATAGAAACCACCAACCAAGGCAAAAGTATATAAGCATAGATAAAACAGTTTTATACTAGTTCACCCTAATCTCTTGGGCTACGTCCAGTTCTCCCTTGAACAAACCATTCAAGAGGTTCCACTATTCAGCAAATAGTTACAACGAGTACGCAAACCTCTCCATGTTACAACGAGTACACAAACCTCTCCAGGTTATCACGAGTACACAAACCTCTCTAGGTTATACCAGTCCCAATCTCCCCCTGAGATCAAGACCACTCAAGAATTAAAGAAACACTCTCAAAAGAAAGAACAATGAAAGCTCACAAGGGTTTACCTCACAATGGTGAAGAATTACACAATGGTTTCACACAACCCAAAATTCTATATGCTCTCTATAGAAGATTGACAATAAACACTCAGTTATTTTCTTCAAATGTATTGTATGATGTTTTTCTCTTTTCGCTTCTCCTTGTTGTGTGTTCTTCAACTTGAACTTGCTCATCTATATTTAGCTTTTTAGAAACTAGTCGTTGGGATGCTTAAACAGAGCAATCTTGACTTTCTGATATATGGAGCTCAAAATGAAAATACTTCTCTAATTTTCATACTGTAATAAACTTGATTAAGTCTGTACCGGAAATAATTTAATATAACATAGAGAAATTATATGTGGGATACTCATCAATAATTTGAATAATTTCTATTATGAACATATTTGAACGTTAATGTACATTATGATATAAAATCAATTGATCACATCTAGTCCATAATAATTTGAATAATTTCCATTATGAACAGATTTGAACATTAAAGCACAATATGATATAAAATCAATTAATCACAATTAAACGCTCCATAATAATTTGAATAATTTCCATTATGAACAAATTTAAATGTTAGAGCACAATATGATATAAAATTAATTTAAATCAAATCAATAACACATAAAAGGTAAATAGTAAGAAAACTTATCTCTTTATAAACCATGTGTCTCCTGCTTTAATAATAATAATGTTAATTCTGCAATGTATATAAGTCATCAAATATAAATGTATACTTGAGTTTTGTTATCATCAAAATTTTATCAAATAATTTGACTCTCTAAATGGATTTTGGACCGTCTAATGTTCAACAATCTTTTTCCATTTCAAATAAAAAAAACATGTAGAATATTTTGGGTGTGGATTGTGCTCACGAATATAAGCCATTATCTCAATCTGCACTTGCAGTGCTTGTTTAGTTGCCATAGTGAATAAATTATCTACATCCTTATCTCCATAAATCATACATGAACGATATGAAGATCTGTTGATAAAGATGTTCATTGGATACCTCTAGTGCAAGCTGAAAAAATAGAATTTATTTGTTGGTGTATTTAATTTATTAAGAATTGTTTACTTCATCTTTTATATCGTCATTGTATTTGTAATACTAACCTAAGCCGTGTGTGGTCTAACATAATAGACCACTTATCATTTGTCAAGATTTAGCCATTGTAATCATCAACACAATAAAAGTTGCAAAAGTCATGTATGTTGACTTAGTTGTTAAGTGAATTGATTGGATATTTCCTAACAATAGTAAGTGGCAACATTTATAGGTTTTGAAGGTTAGAATTTTTTTTATAAATGAGTGGTCTATATTTCATCTGAAAAGACAATGGTTATTATTGCTTCCACGGTAGATGATGCAATTTTAGTGGTTCAATTAGTACGGAGATTCATATCCTTGCTTGCCATAGTGAAAAAACATTGTGAATAGAATCCAGTGTTGGTTATTAACTTCATTGACAGTTTTATTTGACTTTGCTCACCATTTCAGTCAAACTTAAAAGGAAACATTTGTGAGAGATCTTAAAAACTTTAAAAGAAGGAGATTTGAAGTATAAGTCTTCCGATGTGGATGCCATTTGACCATTGAGATGGAAAACTACAAGAAATAAGTTCTTACTATCCAAAACTTTAATATGTTCATGTTATGCATTATCATGATACAAAAAAAAAAAAATCTATGTTTACTACTTCAACTCTTCAACAATGAGTAACATTAGATGGAAAGGTAATAAATTTCTATATAATGTGGATGGTAAGGCTTTACAAAGTAACATAACACTTTCACTAGAGCGTGCACTTTTAAGAGGCACTACAACTTTAATTCACCAAAATCAACACAGAAGATTCATACTCATACTAATCAAAGAGCTATCAAGCATTGATTTCTAATTCTAACTTTTGTAGGGTGACACAACACATTGATCAAACAATTAACTTTTAACAAATGGTGTAGATTAAATCCACCTAAATAAACACACAAGATTCACTGTGCCGAGGACCTAACATACATGAATATCCCCTTCTACCTGGTAGAGTGATACAACACATTGATCAAAGTACCATCTTATAATGCACAACAAAGATTAAATTCATGTAAATGAAAGCACAAGATCCACCCTCATATTGACTGAGGACTTGCCATGTAATAATGTAAACCTCCAATTTATAGAGTGATACAACACATTGGTTATAAGATCAACTTTTAACACATAGTGCAAATTATAAATGAACATATAGGATTCATCTTCACACTAACTGAGGGTCTGACATGCGATAATGTCCATCTCTAGCCTTTTGCAAGTCACACATAACATTGATTAGAGTATTAACTTTTAACAAACGATGCATATTAAATCCACCAAAAATGAATACATCAGATTTATTATCAAGTTGATAGAGGACCTACAATGTAATAATATCCACCTTCAGCCTTTTGTAGAGTCACACAACTCATTGATCATAACATAACCTCATAATGGACAATTAATCCATATTTATGAAATTCATTAAATATATAGGATTGAACATATCACAAACGAGTTGTTGTTTTCAAATCCTTCTATATATAGTCTTAACGTCCATGTTACACCCACCATAGTTGATAAAGGTAACATTATTGTGCACCTAAATTTACAACTTAAAGTCCATTTTGTGAAACTTTCTTCAATCATTAGAAAATGTTGGTGTGGAAACAACAAGAATACGTATATGCCTACATCCCTACCATGGTAAGTTTGGTTAAGTGTGATTGCCTTAATTGCTTTCAAGTTCTAGATTTCAACTTTCCCTAATTTTGTTTATGCATTTAGGATCTATAAGAAAGTATTGTGTCCTCGTACTGTCATTTAATATCAGGGTCACACCCTCTACAAGTTCTTATACTAGAGGAAGTAGGATTTGATTAAATAGCTAAAGTCATATACTTGAAGGTTGATCATGGTTTGGTAACAACTTCGGTGAAAAGGTGGAGATTAGATATGCATATATTTCATCTCCCAATTAGTGAATGCACAATAACTCTAAAAGATGTAGGACTTCTATTAGGACTGAGAGTGGATGAAGCCCAAGTGATTGGACCAAGAATATTTGACTAGAAAGAAATGTGTGCTACATATTTAGGTATAACCCTATGAAAGGGGTGTCACTAGTTGACTCCATTGTGAAGTTAGAGTTGCTAAGAGACAACATGTTTCCAATCCTAAAATAACCTTTTGAGGATGAACTTCATGTCTATGTTAGGTCATATATATTAGGATTAATTGGTGGGGTATTAATGTTTGATAAAATAGGTAATAAATTACACTTAAAGTACTTAAATTTTTTAACTAATCTTCTCAAAACATAATGGTACAGTTGGAGTATGTTGCTTAGTTGTTTGTATAGGGAAATGTATAAGGCTACAAATATGCAGACAAAAGCCATAGGTCTTGGGCATCATTCCTACAGTCATGCCCATGACATCGAATGTCATATATCACTCCCAATTGCAAACGTGAACCAACTTACCTATTTTTTTGCAAGTGGAGCGATTGTAGAATGATGAACTTTCAAATGTTGGAACCTACAAATGCACCTAAAAGGAATCTTAAAGTATGAATGTATGGCTTAATTAATTTAATTTAATGGAGGACCACTTGGAAATCACACATAGGGTCACTCACAAGGGTCATGGTTAGAAGAATGAAGGAGGAAGAGGGGCTTGAAAAGACTTTCCTCTTTTGGAGGGTACATTATTAGAGTCTTCCTTGTCTTTTCCTAAGTCTTGTAAAATGTATAGGAGTAGAAGTATAATCTTTTGTATAGGAGTAATCTTTCTTTTATATAAATGAATAGAAGTTTAGGTGGACTAAGTTTTGGGCCTAAATTGAGGGTTTGAGCCCTAAGGTGCAACCCTCTAATCGTAGTCGTTTCACGAGCAAATTGAAAAAAATCCAATGTTAACTGCCTAATGTAGTGCTAGACCATCTAACTTCAAAGAGATGATAGTATAGATAGCGGAAAGTTAACTCCCAAGTCGTCTCCCAACAAATCCACAGTAAATCAATGTTCACAACTTATTTACAACAAAGAAAGTTAGTAATAACAACAAAGGAAAAAGGGGCGTTTTGAGGATTGTTGTGCATGATATTAAAAGAGATGATTAAAAATAATTGAGGAAATAGATTGACTCTCAAGTTTTTTCACAGCAAATTCTTCGTTAATTTTCTTAAGATTATTATCCGTCAATTCTCTTCACATAGTCGAACTCAATCAAACAAGTGTCAATCAAATTCAATAGAATCTTATCAGCAAAACAAACGTCTACTAATATATTTAGTATCTCACCTTGTCTCCAAGCGTCTACTTAATGACATGTATATATTTTATCCCTTGACAAAACGTATAAGAAATTGGTTAAGACTAAGAGAATTAACCAAGAAAACAACTTCTCAACAAGCGTTCAAAAATAAATACTTTTCCAAAAACATAGACGTCAAAAAGACCAACAATATAAAACAATTGCTATAAAGAATATAAAGAACAAAACTTTATTAAATAGAAACCTCAAAATTTATTGTGAAATCATAAGAGAATTAACATAAAGGAGTTTAGTTTTCCATTATGAAGGCACAAGAATTGCAAAAGAAAATAAAACTAGAGTTTATGTTATGTAATAGTGTGTGTCCTTCATGTCTTCTCCAACCTTATTTATAATCTCCTTTTCTTCAAGAAATTAACTCAAAATAAATTCTCAAATATTATCCTTGCAATTATTAGATATTTTCTTATGTGTCAAAGATTTATTTTGTAAATATCTTCTTTCCAATAAATTTGTAGATTTTCCATATCCCAATTTCTTTCAGATATTTTGTTTCTAAATTTGTTCCAGCCAACTCACAATGATTGAATCTGTAGGAAAAGATATTGCAAAATATTTGAAGGAGATTTTCTCTATATCAAGTAAAAATTGTAGAGGATCATCTTGGTAAAAATCTGAAGAATATCTTTGTAAAGGATTTGATTAGACTTGGAATCCATAAAATTTCTGCAAATAATTATAAATAAGAAGTAAGAGAATATACTTAAAATCCAAGTTTAACCAATAATCTAAATTAAGGTCCAATTAATCCTGATTAAGGTCCAGTTAATCCTGATTGGATAAATCCTATTTAAAATAATGTATTTATTCTCAATTACAGTCTAAGACAGTCAAGGTTGAACACTCTAAGTGTGAATAAAAATATACTCATCACCCTCCTCATTAGGCAAGTCAAAACCTTAATTGAGGAGGTCAAAACAGAGTTAACCACTGCCTACCATAAGTCTAGATGATTGTGCACACATCAAGAGAGCTTTAGATCTTATAAACACTTAGAAAGTGAAAGATTTGAGCAATATAGGAATTGGGACATGTGTATGTGCGAGAATTACAAGTACAGTTGCACTTTGCACCTTTTAGTCCCGCATTCTCTGGCCTAATGAGTTTTAGGAGCTCCCAATCCTATAAATAAAGGTCTATCCTCCTTCTGTACTCACTTTGAAAATGTAATGATAATTGATTTGCTAAAATCTTTTCTTCTCTTCTTCAAAGTCATTAAAAATTTGGGAGTAATATTCTCCTAGATTCACCACCAAGGAACCTTCTTGAGTTTCTCTCTAGAAACTTGAAGAAAAGTTTGATGTTTAATTGGAGTCTTTGGCTACCTCTAAAGGTACTTTTATCACATGTGTTTGAAAAAAAATGAAGAGAAAAACAATACCAGTTGACTCACTTTATCACCCCGAACCCAACAATGCAAGTAACACGTGAAAAAACTCATCAAAACCAACTCACTTTGTCATTCCCAACGATGGCTTAACCAATGAGAATATACCTTTCACAGTCGTATTTTACTTAATTTTCACGGAAATGAATATGCATTGTTGTCAAAACCAAATATGTAGGAACAGTTGACTCCAAAAAGCAGGTTGAATGGAGCCTGAATTCAATTCGCTGTAAACAAAAACTACCAAACAAGATTGTCCAAGACAATAAGATATATAAGCACAGATTAAATAGTTTTATAGTGGTTCACTCTAATCTCTTGGGCTATGTCTAGTTCTCTCTTGAACAAATTGTTCAAGAGGTTCAACTATTCAGTAAACGGGTACAATGAGTATAAACCTCTCCAGGTTACAACGGATACACAAACCTCTCTAAGTTATCTGAGTACATAAACCACTCAAGGTTATAATGAGTACACAAACCTCTCAAGGTTATACTAGTCTCAGTGTTCCCCTGAGATGAAGACCACTCAAAATTGGAAGAAACACTCTCAAAAGAAATAACAATTAAAGCTCACAAGGGTTTACTTCACAATGGTGAAGAATTATACAATGGTTTCACGCCACCTAAAACTCTTGATGCTTTCAGTAACAGATTGATAATAGACACTTAGTAGATAATCTATTTTTTTTAATGAATTGCACAATGTATTTTTTTTATGCTTCTTGTTCTTCAACACTAGAAATTGTTCCTCATTGGATGTTTGAAAGGTAAATCTTACCCATCTAGTGTTGAAACTAGTCGTTAGAAGAACAACTTTTATTTTTGATTCTGCATCTAACTTTATCTGCATATATAAATAATTTAAACAACACAAGATATCTTTGATTTGAAACAATTAATCACATTTCAATATTCCATGATAATTTGAATAGTTTATATTATAAACAAATTTGAACGTTAAAGCACAACATGCTATAAAATCTGATTTTGATATTTCTATCAAAGACACTTTAATTGCTTTTTCAGATTTAGAAAGAAATCAAATCAAATTTGTGTGAAGCAAAAATATTTTGAATTTTTTTGTTGTATTGAGCTATAGCAACATAACAGTCCAATCTTAATTTCAGAAAGTTTCTGCAAATACATACAGGTAAATAAAATGCGCCAAATCAAATTAATTTTATTGTAAGCAAAACTTGATTTACCATAGACCAATGTGCAAAGAATGATTTGATCTTAATAAAATTGAAAGTAGATTTCAAAACATATTTAAAACATTTAATATTTTTATATTTAATTATTTTTAACTTTCGTTTTCTTTTAATTTTAAACAAAAATTAATATAATAAAATAATAGTAAATAAATATTTATATGGGTCTGCAGTTCATCTATACATACTCATCATGCTTAGAGATGTGTGAATATTATTGTAACAGATACATAAGATCATCAAATACGAACACATGTTTAGAGTATTGTTTTCATCAAAACTTTATTAGATGATTAGATCATCATCTAAAGAGATTTTGGACCGTCTAATGATTTAACACCAAAAATATGACGAATTCTTCCTCCACCCCCATACCCTCTTCCTGCACCTCCATACAAAAATTTAATTCCAAAAGTAACCTCATTGAAATGCCAAAAATACCCTTGTTTATTAAAAAGCACAGTATTGTTCTACTCCACCCATCCACCCACGTCAAACGTGAACAATGAAGCAACCTCCCATTTTTTTGAAATACGTCTTCTAGAGTGCCATTTTTGAAGGTTTTGAGCGTGATTGAACTATAAGGAAGGCTTTTCGATCATTGTGCAGTGTTGATCGACGACAAGGAACGACAGGGAGGTAAGATTTTTGATTTTGGTGGATTTTTTAAGTTTTTGGTAGGCACCCGGATGAAGCCATACGGTTCACATTTTTTTGAATTTTGATAACCGGACAGCCAGACGTCCGGTTCATAAAATGTTAACCGGATGCAGTGGAGGGGGGTGTCATCTGGTTTGTAATTTGTAAACCGGACGCCACCCTGTCCGGTTGTCAAAATTCAAAAAAATGTCACCGTTCACCGTCGACAACATCCCAAACACCAAATTAACTACTCTAATCAACAATACCATTCACAAATTGCTAATAAACATCAATAATTGCTTACCTATGACTTATTTGAAGGTTTAATTATAGATTTGGGAAAAATGAATGAAACAGATGCAGCTTCTTCTTCCTCCTCTTACAGATCCGTCTCTGATCAGGGTGAAGGGTATTTTTGTATTTGTAGTTTTTACTTAAGGGCATATTAGTATTTTTATGTTGAGTATGGAGTGTAGGATGAGGGTATGGGGGTAGAGGAAGAACTCGTCCAAAATATACATGTTAGATGTGAAAAAAAAAATGGTCAAAAAGCCCAAAAACTCATTACTGGGATGTCAAAACCATATGAATTGACTCACTTCGTCACTCGCAATAATGACCCGACATATAGAAATACACCTTTTGTAATTGTATTTTACATAATTTCATGACAATGAATATAATGATGTTATTGTTGGAACCAAAAAATATAAGTCAGACATAAAAAAATGGTTCAAAACCCCAAAAAGAAAATTACTATGAAGACTAAAACTATATTAATTAACTCACTTTGTCACTTCTAAACAGGGCCCAACATACACAAATATGCCTTCTATAACAATTTCATCAACACTTTTTCTTCTAATTAACCAAGTGATGCAACTCTCACAGCCTAAATATTCTTATAAATTGTAAAAATACATCGTATAAAAATAAAACAAAAATAATTTTTTTACCAAAATATGATATCATTTAATCATTCGAAAATGTGTTACAAAAATTAACAACACCACTCTTTTTAAGTAGTTTTCTTTTCCACAAACATAACAACTTTTATTGCGTGCCACTAACACTAAAACATTTGAAGTACACATCCCTTACAACCAATTTTAAGAAATACAATTGTCCTGCTACTTAAAACCTTTCCCCAAATTAGAAACACACAACAACAAATTCATAATGAACAATAACTTACCACCAGTCTATTATCCCCCATTGTTACCGAAGCAAGCTCCATAATAGCAAATGACATAATATTGGAGCTTACGAATTAGAAATGTCATCTAATGATGTCATGCACATTTTCATTTGTCACAACATGAACCATTTTGTAAGTTTATTCAGAAGGAAGCAATGATTCATTATAAAACACATGTGTAACTTCTCGACCACTAATAGTTTACTCATGATAATTGTTTTCAAATATGTCAGCGTAAAGCCATTCGGGAACCTACAAAATGCACACATTCCTCCCTCGTAATCAATCGAGGCAAAAAAAAAATGAATTGTAAGCATGCAATTCTTCAATGTGAACCAATTTCAATTGTTTGAGTTCTAAATGCTGCATCCTTTCAATGAATCAAGTGCACTAATTTATACTTGAACCATATTGGGTGGGATGGGATGCTACCCTGTCATGCACTAGGTGAGAAAATGTGTCATCATGTACACATGCACGCTATTATGCAAAGACTTGTTAATTTCACCAGGAAGGTATGCTAAGAAGAAGTCACATTTGACAAGATGCAACCTAACTGTGTACTAAGTAGTTGGGGTGGCTCAGAACACGTGTCATCACATACATATGCATTCTGCCACACAAACAGGACTTGTCAATGTCATTAGGAACACATGTTGAGCACAAGTCATTTTGGATGGGATGTCCACACTATAAATCGAAGCATATACCAAATTAATGGCACAAAGCCAAAATAATTCGTCCATAAACCCCAATTAAACACCATTATATCCAAAGCATCATTGTTCTTCTTCATTCATCTTCAAACGAAGCACTTTTGCATCACAAAGATTGAGAATTTTTTTAATTCTTATCTCATAATTCTATTTGCAAATAACCAAATTATAAAATGTGACGAAGCTGTCCAGTTTCAACGTGCATCTCTTTAACTATTTTGGGTTCCATATAATTTCATATTTAGTATATTCAAGGACAAAGTTTACACTATTTTAGACCTTCCAGATGCCACAACATTAAAAAACTTGTATTGTCACCAATCTAAACTAAAACGATCAAGGCCTGATTACATATAATGCTACTGAGATACCAACAAATGTCCATGTATATCAAATAATAACTTGTAAGACTCAATTCCTTTTTAATATAATTATTGAATTGTATATTAAGTTTACAAGATCTACCAAATAAATTATGACATTTCTAAATCCACATATTGCAACCTCTTCAACAAATCTCAACCCTACTACTTTCACCCAAACAATAGTTTATTTCGGAGGACTAGTCCAAAAAGGCATCATTATGCAAAGTCAAATGGTTTCAATCTTACATACAAATGTTGCAATCCAAGAAAAATGAAAATCTAACATAATTTATCTTTTCATCAATTATTATATAACATAACTCAAGTACTATAACACGTAGACCACAGATAAGTTATCAAAATAAACTATATAGTGGCTAGTCAAATAATTGTGCACGATTAAGTATAAATCGAATTTGATATTGATATTATACATATGATCAATAAGTGAAAAAAAATAACTCAATTTCTACACCCATACATGCATTGTGAAGAATTATGTGAACTTTTTTGTTCAAACCAAGATTTACACAGAGCCATAAAATTATTTACGACTTAAGAGACAATATTCTAAATTGAATACCACAGTATTAAAAGATTTATATATGACTAATTACTTATTCGTTAATTTCGTTTATGTTTATGGTCATTCAATTTGTTGTACTTTCTTTTTAAATATTAAATAAAATTCCATTTATTCTTAATATTAAAAGAAATTATTAGTGAATCTATTTTTATCTATTCATAACCGAATTCTTTCCAATTATTATAACGTAAATTTATTAATATACTTTAGTAAAGAATATCAACTAAATCTTACTTAAAAAAAAAATATGCCAAGACAATTTTCAATTTACTTATTTATATTAATTTAAAATTTATTTACATTCATAAACATTATTATTATAATAATAATAATAATAATAATAATAATAATAATAATAATAATAATAATTATTATTATTATTATTATTATTATTATTATTATTATTATCATTATTATAATAATGATTGGTAAAAATACATTATTATTATTATTATCATTGGTAAAAATGAAAAATAATATTCCTTTAAAAATTTATTTGTATAAATTATTTTCTTCCTTTACATAATTATTTATAAAATGATTTTTCCAATTATTTTATTTATGTTATCTTTCTTTTTATAACTCAATAATTTAAATTACATCAAACACTTTTAATTATTTTTCTACAATTCTTTATTCTCTCTTTTTATTCATAATTTTTTATTTGTTTTTTTAATTTGAAATTCCCTAAAATACATGTATTTCTAAATAATTATTTATCCGTATTGGTACTTGTCTATATTAATATATTCTATACACTTATTCTTTTTTAAATACATCTAACTTACACAACTCAATCATTTCAATTATATCAAACACTTTCAATTATTTTTTTTCCTTTTCTATTTTTTTCATATTTTTTTTATTTTTTGAAATTCATACTTTCTTAAAATGTATGTATTTATGAATATTTATTTATTCACATTTTAACTTGTCTAAATTATTATATTCTATACACTTAATTTTTTAATTAATCCAGTTTTTACAAACTTTTTTCAAACCGGCTGTTATTTAAAAAAAATATTTTTTCAACAAAATCACCTATCTATTATTTTTAAGGAAATAAATAAATAATATATAAAATCCAACTCAAAAAAATCAATTATTTGTCAATAAAGAGAAGAATGTGCTATTAAAAGAAAAAAAAAAAAAAAAAAAAAAAAAAAAAAAAAAAAGAAAAAAA
>Ga0209489_108656_pt1 | contig 13594 bp, 8 predicted proteins | sample SiratrowhiteBW_FD_187527 | JGI IMG/M metagenome (GOLD analysis project Ga0209489, IMG submission 187527) | Root nodule microbial communities of legume samples collected from California, USA - Siratro white BW (SPAdes) (version 2) | ecosystem: Host-associated > Plants > Roots > Nodule | place: USA... | reverse complement strand
TTTTTTCATTCATAATATTTTTCTTTTCTTTTTTCCAAAACAGTTATAATATAATCAATCTCCCTTCAATCTACCCATACTCAATACAATCTATCCATTCATAATTATATTATTCACCTAAAATAACTAAATCAATAAAAATTATTTATTTTATAAAAGAAATAATAAAAAGTATATTATACATGTTATATTGTTTTCTATTTATTCATTTTTTTTATTTTTTTATCGATGAAAATATATTTACTTAATGTTTAATTAAAGTAAATCAGAAAAAATATATTTTTATCTCTTTATTTGATTCTATATTTATGATAAAATTGAGAGAAGATGTTATTTAAAATATTTTTTATTCATCTTAGAAACAATTTTATTTTCTTTTAAATATAAAATTATTAAAACACAAAAGTAAGGATGTTTACCAGTTGGGTTAGATAAAATCATTATCAATCTACTAAAAAATATCTAGTTAGTTAATTCACTTTTTATATTTTTTATATTAAAATCAATTTAATCCAATTCATTTTAATTTTTTAACATCTTATTTTATAAGAATTAATTAGTAATTTCAAAAATATATCAATTAAAAAAATAAAAACAAATCTATAACATTGATTAAATCAATCTCAAACTTTCATAATCAATCTCCTCAAATTCCTTCAAATCTTACCATCCATCCATTAATCCAAACAACCATTCCATCCATATAAAATCCACTCAAATTCCTTCAGATCCATCCTCTCAAATCCACTATCCCAACCAAACAAACAAACAAAGCCTTGGAGATAATTTTGCAACAATTTCAAGCGGGGAAAATCAATTAAAAAGGGGAAACTAAATTCTAAACCTGACAAGCGTAAACTGCCACTAAATATAGCAAGAAAATTTTCAGTTTTTGACTGGACTGTGAGAACAATAATATAAAAACCATTGTCTCAAGCAAGGTTATAGATAAGGTATATTGCCTTTCACGAAGAACATACTCCAATCATTCCCCCCGTCTCACCCTCCACCCCCCTTCTTTTCTCTATCTGATCACAGTTGGGTAAACACATTATTTGGTTTCCCCAAGAAACATAACATAATGCAGCTTCAAATTCCAGAAGTAATCAATATATAGATCTGCCAGGTAGCAAGTTGATCACCACTCATCTGCCTAAAACCCAATAATCAAATGATTACATGAAATCCTCCTCCAGTTCCTGCAATGATTTGCTTCCAGATGCAATTTCCTTGTTTGATGTCATATTTTCTGCAACCATCAAACCCTTGTAGCTCCTAAGCTCTGCTTGTCTCTCCTTGTCAAGTCTTTCCAATTCCTCACGGCGTTTCTGAATGGAAAAACATGTGGGTAAATAAAAACATATATTCAATACAATGTTTTCATACTGTCCTAGACAGATTGAACCAAAAACAAGCACGAACACACCAAGATAACTTATCAATTAAAGCACAGTAATTAAATTTCACATATGCTACATCTCAAAGCAGACGTTTTATTATTATTTTTTTTATTTGCATCATACATTTTTTTGCAGAGTCAGACTTCCTAGAAACATTGGGCAGGATCCTCGAGTTCTTAACAAAGTTCACAGACAAAACCGTAAGGGAAGAAAGCTACAAAATGACTCAGAACTCAATCAGTGCACGTGGCCAAACAATAATGATCATTTAAAAAACTATGAATCAGAATAGTAAGCAACATGGTGGTTGAGCTTAAATTTAATGCTCCAACAGTATAAAAAGATTTCAATTACAGTCACTGATATAATAACAAATTACCTAATGAACTCAAATAAGTTAGGAACTACACGAGAAGTTAAACTAATTAAATGATGAGGTTGGACGAAAGCGTACAACATTTTCTCACTGACAATCCATCAAAACTAAAGTATACTTTTAAGTCCAAGTCTATCAATATAATCTACTATGCTTAAATACTGAGGTTAGTGACAGCGATGATATGGTTGTGCATGAATTAAGAAAAGAAAAAGAACATTACTCACCTTTTCTCTCAATTGTTGTTTTCTCTCGGCTCTTTCAGCTGCATTGACTGCTTCTCGCTCAGCTGAAGCACATGTACCCATTCATATACCAAATCAGATTTGTAAAAATATTACAAGTGAGACACCATAATGGTTAAGTATCTATAACTAAGATAACCTATAAAAAATAAAGGTGTGCACCATTTGCCTCCTTGTCCATCAAAAAATAGCATTTTTGACTATTCAAACTTAGATGTTTAAAAGAAAATATTACTCAAAGGAAATGAAGAAAACTTATTAAGTACCTTTCAAATCAGGTTTCCTTTCCACTTTTGTCTTGTTTAGCCTGTTAACAATCTCATTTATCCTCTTCTCAACTCTCACTGTTCGAACCTAAAATGCATGAAAACCAGAAAATGTTACTCTCTTAAAATGGAAGCTCAACCATTCAGCTACCCACCCACCCACTGTGAAAGGTGAGGAAAGAATATGAAAAAGATTCAACTGTAAAAAGCATTCACCATTTTTGAATTGTGAAAACCAACTTGACCAACATCCATTGAAGCTGTTTTCTTTAAATTAGACCATGGAGTGTAAACAACATCAATATTATTCACTTTATTCCCTGCCATGAATAAAGAAAATGATAAGCACTGTGGACATAGTACTAGTAACCGGAAAGATACATATGAAAGTGAAGTAATAACTGCATATATTTTTCTTGAAATAGTAAGAGAATTAGCCTTACCGAATTCCATTTGTAAACATAAATCCTGTCTGGATAAATCTCTCTGTAAATACTTATAGGAGCAAATAATAAAAAAAGTAGAATACATCGAACTTCTCCTATAAACTAAAATCAACTTATGCACCTTAGGTTCTGAAGAAAAGAAATGAGTGAGATTCTATAAAAGTTAAATGCATAAGCTGGTTTTAACTTATAGGAGTGACTTGATTCATTTTACCTTCTTAATTTCTTCTCCTATAAGTGCTTAAGGAAAAATTAATCCAAACAATACCACAACTAATGAAACCTTAATAAGGACAAAGTACCATGCTATTTGCAACAACACATAAAATTGGCAGCTAAATCAATTAAACTAATAAACCAGAGAAATAAACTGTCAGGCTTTTACCTTGAATTGAATTTGCTTTAACAAGCTGAGCACAGTCTTCCAGCAAACCTTCACTCATGCCATCAATAGTCTGGCCTTTGTGCAGCCTGACATAGACATGGGCTGAAGACATTTTATCAACATGGAACCTACAATAAACAGATTTTAGTATTAAAGAACCTCAGTGAAGGAAAAGATAAACAACACAACTATCCAAGCAAGCATTAAATCAAAACAAAAAAGAAAGTAGTCACCATTCAAGGAAACAAATTTAAGAAGAATGCGTGAAGAAAGCCAACAAGCAACATCAAATCCCAAAAATGGGTTGCTTCTTACACGAAAACAACCCAAATTTCGTCCCCTGGACAAAACAAAATACAGTGTTCTTCGGTTGAATCACAATTCTAAACAAACCCGACTGTTGCATTATAACAATGTTAACTACTAACCACCCAAATCAACAATCGTTCACTTTCAACAAGTGACACAAAAACATCGAAGCGAAACACCACAGAAACCTCTGCTACACAAACGACACAGCTGTAATCAAATCAAATCACGTGCAACACAAAGGCCAAGTTTCCAATTTCTGACGGATAAAGAGAATTTGATGAAACGAAAACGAAATTGAAAAATTGAAAAAAAAAAAAAAAAACAGAGAGAGAAATAAGATAAGAATGAAGATTGGGGTTACCAGATATCTTCGGGAAAACCGTATTTGATGAGCTCCTCATTCTCGAACTTGTCGAGGCCCATGAAGATAGTGTAATCGCCGGCTTCAGGGCGCGCTTTGAAGTAGAAGACCATGGCTTCTATGTGCGTGGCGTTGTTTGGACGCAGAGGTAGAAGAAAGGGTATGCGGTTAGGTTAGGGTTCTGGATGGGACGTGTTCTTTTCCTCAGAACAAATCAAAATTGGGGAATTGCTTTACGAATGCTTCGTAAATCATAAACACCCCAAACTTTGTTCCTTTACTAGAGCCAAATGCGCCTTTGATTTGTGGTGTGCACAACAAAATACAATATCAGCCTGCAATTTCCAGGTTCTAATAAACTTCAACTGTGGTAACAAATAACAGAAAAACAATATATATATAAAAAGTAAATATTTATGTTATCATTTTCCGAAATGAGTGCTCTTACTTTTTTAATTAACATTTCTATATATTTTTTAACTGTAATTTATATATTTTTAAATTTAGCTTCGATTTTATTTTTTAAAATTATAATAATTAAAATACCATTACCTCACCCTATAAATTATTTACTGTAAATATGATGTATTAACAAGTGCAATACACTATGAGAAAAATTGTAACGCTTTTATTAATGGTATCTTTCCTTCCCTGATAATACTTTAATATTTAGATTAATTTATTATGTGGAATTTTGTTTATAGGAAAAATCCTGATTATACATTGTTAAAATGATTTCATATTTAATTTGAGTTAAAACGAAATAGTGTCAGAAAAGATGTTCCCTGTTCCAACGTAATAAGAATTTAGTTTAAATAACAAATTACTTTGACTTTTGGAAAATAGTCAGTCTATAAATATATAATGTAATAAGTAAACAAAAACATAATTTAAGTAGTTGACTTGACCTTGCATGATCTTTTTAGTTTAATTTAGTTTGTATAGACTAATTTTTTATTTAGTCTTTATATAATTTAATTTACTTCACTTCATTATCTGGTTAGTTCAACAATGTAACTTTAATGCAAGTAAGCCTTCTACCACCTCTGACTTTATTTTTTTATTTCTTATTTTTTTATTTTTCAAACTCTTCCTTTTTTATTTTTATTTTTTCATCTCTTATTTATTTCAAAACATGATTACAAGATGCGATAGTTAAGGAGTTCGAACATTTTTTATTTTTAAAGTAAAAAATGAGTTTTTATTTGTTTTAGAAAAAAAAATTATAGTTTTTTCTTAAATTTTTGTCATCAATTTTGGTAAACATAATTATAAAAAAAAGAAATTATCAACTTAATTAAAATTTAATTTTATTTGAATAACATATTTTATATCTTTATATATTTGGATCAATATTTATGTGTATAGAAAAAAAATGTTGTGGAGTTCATCATTTTATATAAGGAAACATGTAACACCTCACCAAAAAATAAAGTTTTTACTAAAGCGATTAAAGTATTAACATAATGCATATTTTACAGTATTCCATATTTAACATGCATCAAGATTACATAATAATGCTAAACAAAAATTTCAAAACATATTTACAATATCATATACAAGTTTTTCAAAATATAATATTATTCTTAACAGCATCCTTCAACCTAGATGATCTCCCGAAGATCCATCTGCAGCACTATCTGCTCCCGTGCTCCCGTGTCAAGACACGATCATCACAGATAGAAAATCAAACACAACACAACCAAAAGAAAAGGAGTAAGCTAACCAAATTTTAACAAATAAAAAACATTCAATTTCATGTATCATCACAATATAAGAATCTAACACACTACAAACATGACTCTACTTCCGGAAGACTCGTGCATTGAATAGACCCCGAGATATGCACCTGTCATACATCTCCAAACTGTAATTCCACACAGCCTCCACACAAATGAATCATCAATCCTGTATGACAGGGTTAGTCCCCCTGAGACTTTCCTGACCAGCTATATTTCAAGCTGCAGTCACCCAGTTCAGACCTCATTCGACTCTCACCACCTAGTAATGATCATCTATTTGATTCCTATTACTAGTAGAGTCAGGATATCAATCATTATTGATCAGATCCTTAGACAATGCACTTTCTAATTAACCAAGACACGGGTGTTTTCTTTCCTGAAAACACTATGCCTAGGCTTTGACCAACTTTATCAATACTTTTAACAATATAACATCACCATATAAATCTCTACTCATGCATTCATTCACTGTTAAATCTCAATCTCTACTTCAATCTCAACATTTAAAGAAGTCACTAAACTACCAGTATAATTAAACTTGAATTATCAATTAATCTAGTTTATTCAATACATACATTCCATTCCAAAAGAGCTAAACATTCAGAAACAAAAAGCCAAATTTTTTTTTTCTTTTAGCTTGGGCGAGACCAATTTCACCCGGGCGAAAATACCCCTCGCCTGAGCGAAAAATTTATCGCTTGGGCAAAAGTAGTCCAGAGAGCAAGGTCTACTTTCGCCTTAGCGAAAATACTCTCGCCTGGGCGAGAATACCTCATCGCTTGGGCAAAAGATTTCTCGCCTAGGCGAAAGCACTCCAGAAAGCACACTTGCTCCAGGGGCTTCCTCGCCTGGGCGACTGTACCCTCCCTTGAGCGAACTACTTTATGGCTTGGGCGAGTAATTTCCCGCTTGGGCGAAAACAGTCCAGAGAGCATACTTGCTACTCGAAACCATTCTCGCTTGGGCGAGATGATGTCGCCTGGGCAAATTATACAGAAAAATCAGCATAATTCACTATATCAGAGTTACCATGCATGCCTCAAATGAATAAATTGGGTGAAAATCAAGCCACAAACACGATGAATGATCTACCCTAGCACAAATTATCTATTCAACAGATCAACATATCATCAATTTTCACACAACTATCTCATACATGCAACATTCAATTCAACATTTTAGACCTGCAGGAAACTTTACCAGATACAAATTGTACAATTACTACAATCATTAACTTCTCTATTCAAGACTTAAATTTGTAAATCAAACAAGCACTAAGGTTAGCTTCCCTTACCTGAATTGCACTAGAAGTTCTCTCTAACAACTCCAAAGCCTAAGATCGTCAAGAACTCAAATCTGCATCAAAATGTCCTCTGATCAATGATCAGACGAAAACACTAGGGAACTGAGCTCACAGGGGCATTATCTGATAACTCAGATGCCACATGCAAGCTCATAAGACAGAAGAAATCAAAACCCTAAAAATGACTCTAGGGAAGAGGGCAGAGAACGAACTTACTCTAACGGAGATTCTGATTTGGTAGACTTGCTCTATTCTCCGTCACGAGTCCAACGGTGGGCTCCGCTTGAGAAACTGATGAAGTATGGAAGCGGAGACTTAGAGAGAAGTCAGAGGAAAAGAGGGTTAGTGATTTTAGAGAGATGATAGCTTGAGTGGAAATGAGACTTGACTACTTACTTTTTCTATAAATAGACGTTTTTAGTTTAATAATATAATAATCAAGTGTTCATTCCACTTCTACCATTTCTACTCAAATGACAGATTTTCTAGGTTGTTACAAAACAAATTTTAATTTTTTTTATATAAATGTTATTCAATAAAATTGTTCGATTATATGTTATGTTTTGGGAAATTTTATAAATGACTAATATAATTTATTTTGTTTGTATATATTAAATATGTTATAAAATTGTATTTTTACTGGTTTATTTTTATTATTTTTATTTTTAAATTGTGAAGATTATACTATTATACATGAATAAGTATATATATATATATATATATATATATATATATATATATATATATATATATATATATATATATACTTATAGGTATATACATATAGGTGTAGGAGTATCAAGATAAGCTTTTATTTTTTAAATTGTTCTCCTTTATTAGCTTCATACATGTTATATAATTTATATTTTTTTAGTATTACATCAACTTTTTTTATTCATTATTTTTTTCATCAATATTTTGTTAAGAAAAAATATATATTTATTGAAATATTAATTATGTAGTTTAATTTTAATTTAATAAGAAAAATATAACTGAGTAACTATAATTTAATTTTTTGATAAAAAATATTGGTATTTTATTTATATGAGATATGATTGTTGATTTTAATCGAAATATACTCTCACTGCCCAAATATAGCAAGATAATATTACTTATTTAAAAAGGAATTAGGATACAACAACTTATAAATAAAAATAACTTAAATTGACTTTAAAGCTGATTTTTTATCACAACTTACTTAACGCTCAATACATTTTAACAATTTAGAGTATTAACGTATACTTAAAAATCTATAAATATAATTTTATTTACTAAAACTCATTGGTATTCGTTAAATACTTTTCCTATGATATTTTTTTCCAGGTAAATTCGCATTTCATATTTTATCATCAAATTTGACAATTATTATGAAAAAGTCTTCACTTGTCCAAAGCTCGACTCCGCCAAACCTCTTCCAATTTACCTATGATCATTCGGATCTGAATAAAAAAAGTAGTATTGCTTTAGAATGAATGAGATAACTGAATCTTAAAGAAAGGATGAATGTATGAAATTATGCATGATAATGAAAAAGAGAATGTTTTCACTTAGACTTCACTTCTGGACTGCAGATTTAAAAAATTGAAGTTTAAATTTCATATTTGTAATATGTTTTTTCTTTAACTTTCAATTAAGCTTCCTGTGCTTATATTGTCTGAAAAAATAAACAGTGTACAACTTCAACTTAAAATCACAAAAAAAAAAACATTTTAAAATTTAAAATCAGCTAAGCTAGTAATGATTTAATCAATGTAGTTGATTTTAGTATTGATGGTAGTTTATTAATGTTTTAAATTGATACTTAAAATTTTGATTTGAAAAGGTTGAGTTAGAGTTTGATTAATGCATTGTCCACTTTTATATTGCTGATAATATGTTGTGATAGATTAATATTTTTATTTTGATAAATTTCTATAAGTTTAAAATAATATAGTGAATTATATGCTTTGTAAGCCCCACTCTTAATGATTAAAAAATAAATAAAATTAATATGTACTATATATATATATATATATATATATATATATATATATATATATATATATATATATATATATATATATATGTATGTGTGTGTGTGTTTACGTAAAACAAATAAAATATATGTATTTTGAAATAATATAAATATAATTTCTGTATAGAATATTTCCAAGAAAAAAAATCCTAAAGTTATGTTTGGAATTAGTTGATACCTGCATTAGTGGTTAACAAGTAAAAATTTATTCAAGATGTAAAATATGTAACTTTATAAAATATCATATCAAATATATTATTGTCTTATTAAGGAATTAAGCAAAATCATTCATAAATTAATAAGATATATGAGAATATTGAGTAATTTTATCGTAAATTATTAGCTAACTTATGACTAAGTATTCACAGCCACATCAATTTGTCTCCAATTTTGATTCCACCTAACAATCTACGTAAAATAATGATGCCTTACTTACTATGTTATAGAAGAATACTCATTGATTTTTCTTTTATATATTTGTTTATCTAATTTAAATAATCACTAAAATGTGAATATAAACTCTAAATATCTCATTTTAAGTTATTTTATAATTCAATATTCATATTATATTTAAAATCAAGTCTTATTATTATTTAAGATAATAATTTCTGATATAACTATAGAATTCATCTCGTCAATTGTGAACAATTACGTCAATTATCATGAAGCATATATAATACAAGGGATTATCCACATAAATAATACATAATTGCTGGAATAAGAAAGTTCAACCAAAACTACATTTTGAGTCCGTATCTCACTTAAGTAAGACAATTCTTGTTTGAGTGAAATATGTAAAATAACAACAAATTTAACAAAAATTATAAATTATCCAAAAGAATGTTATTTCTCCTAATTCAATTAAATACATAACAAGTTCAACACCAACAATTGAATTTTATAATTATTTTAAATTTATTTTTTTACATTTAATTATACAAATATAAGATCCAACAAATATATTTTTCTTTCATGTAAAAATCTTATTTATCATCTAAATTTATCTATTCACATCATATTTATCTAGAACATCTAAAATACATAAAAAAAAAAAAGTTACTTCGAGTCCATTTTTACAGTTGCCAATTCAAAAATTTAATATTTAAAAAAAAAATCAGTTAAAACAAACTTTAAATTGGGCGAAATTCATCCAACCCACAATCTACTTACTAAAACTATTTTTAATTACAAATTTATCGCATGACTCATTTAAAAATTTAAGAAGCAAGACATAATTACATTTTTTACCTTTTTTATGTTTTATACAGTCATGTCCAATATTTTCTATAAAACCATCGTTATAGCTTACAATTAAGAATTTAAGACTGGTTAAGATGATAAGAATACCATGATTTATCATTAAGTAGAGCAAAATAACCTATATTCTAGCAATTTAATAGAATTTACTCATAAATTCCTAAATTTTTTATGCATTCCTCAATCAACTCTACAGACAAATATTACCTTATACTATATTCCTAAATTTAACTTTCCCTGGTCTTATGTTACTTGCTTTATAAGAAACTTGAGATTAAAGAAAATTATGAATTAAGTCATTAACGGAATATTTTTTGAGATTAAATGAATATCCCTTTATTACATCCACAAATCAAAATTTTATTCACAAACTTACAAGACTTAACCTCCCCAAATAAAAACACCTTATACAGAAAAAAAATATTAAAGAAAAAAGGGGAAAACTACAAGACAGATTTTTTTATGGATGTTCTACAAAATCTCTTAAATTGTTTAAACTTTGTACGTCCCAAGGAAATGAAGAAGGCCTTATGTTTTTAGCTCTTTTGAAAAGAGAAACAAGTCACGAAGAGGAAGATTTAAAAAGGAAAAAGAAACATATTCATAATTGAAAGGAGAAGGATATTCCAAGTTTTTATTTGCAAATTCAATACACACTAGATTCGCACATGCTCCATAGATATATATTTTTTTTGTTAAAAATTAAACGGGGAAAGGATAAGTCTCCAAATCCAACTTATTCATTTTAAAACAATAATTACATTTATAGGTCCTTCTAGTATTCTTAAGCTGGTTGATAAATGGATTAAAACTTTAGCTAGACATGTGATATTAATAAATAGGGGTTATGTGATTATTAATTGAGGTATAATTTGTAATCTTAAGTCTGAGGATGGACTTTAAGTTGTTAATTTTCAACTTGAAAATAAAGTTTATCTTCTAAGGCTTTGTTGGAACTTCACTTGCAATTATGGTCCTTGGATTTCCTTAATGAAGAGGATTTTTTAAATCTAAATATCACAGAGTTTGGTCATTCTTTTCTTCTTCTGTCTGGCCCTGGTATTAATGATCCATATAATCTCATCTTAGAGCACACTCTTTGGACTATTCGGAGAGATGATAATATTAATTTATGGAATGATATCTGGAGCTCTGAGAAATGCATCTCTATGCTTATAGGTGTTCCTTATGCCAAAAGGATTAAATTGAAAGCTATTGTGGCTCAAGGATGGAAGGAAAGTGGTTCTTGGAATCTTTTTCCTTCCTTTTTAAATATTTAATGTCTGCATAATTTACGTCAAATTTCTCATACCTCTTTGAAAGATACTCCTAATTGGATGTTGGAAGATTCTGGTTCTCTCACCCATAAGGTGACCATAAAGTTTTTTAAGGATTCTAATCCAACTTGTCAATGGAGTAAACTGTTTTGGACTAGTTATATTCCTATTGTGAAGACTTTAGTGCTCTGGAAGGTTTTACATCAAAGGTTACCTATAGATAAAGATATTTAAATTAGAGGTCTTTCTTTGTTTTTTATGTACTGTTTGTGTAGGAAACAGGAAGAATATATTTTTTTACTTTTCTTTGATTGCTTTGTCACCTCCCATGTTTGGAATTATACCAAGCAGGTTTTTCCTGAATTCTTTTATTTTTCTATTAATGATATTATTGATTTCTTAATGCTTGTAGGAAGTTCCTTAGTTAATCTTGTCAGACTGGCAACTATTACTTACTCTATTTGAATGACATGAAGGGTGAGAAATCATGTTAGGTTTCAAGTAAACATTTCTATATGCTCGGCTATCCAAATTGTTAAAGGTTTCATTAGAATGACGAGTAATTCTTTCAGAAAACACATGTGCGATAACATCATGACTTCTCTTATTTGAATTTTTTTGATATCATCACGCGTTGTTGGAAAGAGATCTCTCCTATTCAGATTATTTAGAATTTCGTCATGTCAATTAGGCAAAGGTCAACACTGATGCTGCTAAAAGATGTTCGGGTTTTTCGACATGTGCATGTATTTTTTGTAGTAGCAGGAGTGAATATATAGGTAGTTTCTCCTTTTTCCTTGGGATACAAAAATCTTTATTTGTTGAGGTTATGAGAGCCATTTTAGTTATTGAGCTTGTTTGAAGCAAAAACTTCAGATGTATTTGACTTGAGTGTGACTCTTTTCTATTTTGTCAATCATTTAGTTTGTTTAATCTCATTTCTTGGTCTTTGGGAGGGAGATGGTTAAAGTGTATGAAAATATGTAAAGAATTTGAGTTTAAAGTTTTTCATATATTTCGTGAGGAAAATCTTATGTTGACAAGCTGGTTTCGCTGAGTTTCGAGAATAAGTTAGATTTTAAATGGTATGATATTTTACCTGGTGTTATTAAATTAGACTTTTTTTTTCATAATAAGTACCATTCCATCTATTTCGTTTTGTTTAACTTGGTTGGGGAGTGTTTGTCATGAGTTTAGCCTAATTTTTCTATAATTTTATATATATTTTTTAATAATATATTTCATGTCATGTCATATAATTGTTGATCTATGAGATGTCATTAAAATGTCAAAATTCATAATAATGTCTAACATGATATAAAAAATTTTAATTTTAAACTTATACTTTCATGTCTAAATGATTTTTTATAAAAAAACATCATCTTATTAAATTAATAACGGACTTGTATTGTAACATCTAAAAGTAAGCCCTTACATGTATTGTAACAACCTAGAAAATCTATCATCTGAGTAGAAGTGGTAAAAGTGGAATGAATATTTGATTATTATATTATTAAACTGAAAATACGTATTTATAGGAAAAGTTAGTAATCAAGTCTCATTCCCACTTGAGCCACCATCTCTCTAAAACCTCTGCCCTCCCTCTTCTCTGACTTCTCTCTAAGACTTCGCGTCTGTCTTCCATCAGTTTCTCGAGCGGAGCCCACCATTGGACTCGTGGCGGAGAACAGAGCAAGTCTATCCGATCAGAATCTCCAATAGAGTAAGTTCATTTTCTGCCCCTTTTCCTTAGAGCAGATTTAGGTTTTTGTTTTTCCTCTGCTTACTGAGCTCGCATGTGGCATCTGAGCCATCAGACGGTGCCTCTGTGAGCTCAGTTTTCTAGTGTGTTGGTCTGATCGTTGATCAGAGGTCCTTTGGTGCAGATTCGAGTTCTTGAGGATCTTAAGCTTTTGGGAGTGTTAGAGAGAACTTTCACTGCTATTAAGGTAAGGGAAGCTAACCTTAGTGCTTGTTTGATTTACAAATTTAAGTCTTGAATATAGAAGTTAATGATTGTAGTAATTGTACAATTTATATCTGGTAAAGTTTCCTGCAGGTCTGAAATGTTGAATTGAATGTTACATGTATGAGATAGTTGTGTGAAAATTGATGATATGTTGATCTGTTGAATAGATAATTTGTGCTAGGGTAGATCATTCATTGTGTATGTGGCTTGATTTTCACCCAATTTAGTCATCTGAGGCATG
>Ga0209489_108655_pt1 | contig 13596 bp, 9 predicted proteins | sample SiratrowhiteBW_FD_187527 | JGI IMG/M metagenome (GOLD analysis project Ga0209489, IMG submission 187527) | Root nodule microbial communities of legume samples collected from California, USA - Siratro white BW (SPAdes) (version 2) | ecosystem: Host-associated > Plants > Roots > Nodule | place: USA... | reverse complement strand
ATTATTATATATTTTTTAACAGAATCTAAATAGATTGATTTCCCGTACCATATTTTTCATGAATTTTATTTTATTAATTTAAATTTATTTTGTTAACCTATGCAAAGTTTCTTTTTCTTAATTATACTAAAATGGCAATAAAATAAAACAATAAAGCTAGAAAAAATTTTTTATATTATTTATTATTTAAATTATTTACTTGCCCGGACGAAATTGGGTGTTGACATTGTTTAATATTTAAAAGGGACTCTAGGAAGAGGGATTTTGTTCAAATAAAACAAGACTCTAGTTCTTGAAACATATACGGATGCTGATTATGCACAGTTAGTTATGGATAGAAGATCAACTACTGGATATTGTACCTTCCTTGGTGGAAACCTAGTGACATGGAAGAGTGAAAAACAAAGTGTAGTAGCTAGATCGAGTGCTAAAGCAAAATTTTGACCAATGGCCCATGGAATATGTGAACTTTTATGGTTGAAGATTATATTGGAAGACTTGAAAATAAGGTGGAATAAACCTATGAAGTTATATTTTGAGAATAAATCCGCAATTAGCATAGTCCACAGCCCGTGGAGAAGCTGGATAGTGGCTTGATCTGCACCCCATATGTTTCCACTCAGAGTCAACTTGTAGACATACTCACCAAAGGTTTGAATGGCATTAACTTTGAAAGAATTATATCCAAGCTGGGAATGGAGAACACCTACTCAACAACTTGAGGGGAACTATCAAAACCATGTTACTATTATATTTTAGGAAGTTTTATATTTTATCTTTGATGTAATTTTATTTTGTATCACAGTTGTATCTTTATATTAATACGAGGATTATGTATTTAGAAACAATCCCATAATCATAGGGATTTGTCTCCTTAGGATCAGTTGTTAATATTTCCTAAAATAGTCAGCATACTCATGTACATATATGTTCAATGACCTCATAATTTAATAATATAGAAGAATATATTATTCTTTCAAAAGTTTGAGAATATACTACTTATTGGTCTCAGGAGAATAACATTGATATCCTTTTTGATGTTGAGAATAGCCCGAGAAGACACATTTGATGGCTATACCTTACAATTGACACCAGAAGAGAGTTATTGGGTGGACGATGAGAAGTTTGACGATGACTATAAACTTAAAGAAGTGGTGGAGGAGGGGAATCTTTAGGTACACTAGACAAGACATGAGAATCAAAGACAACAAAAATATGTACATGATCAGATGGAGACATCGATGGAGAAGATAAAGGCTTATAGTAAAAAGAAGGCTCGATAAAGGGGACATCTGCGTAAATGAAATAGTAGTTTAGAGAGGATGGAAACATTTATATACTTTTTGAGATCTAGTAATCCTAAAAGGAAATATTTGTGTGACCGAGTAGATAATTTACCAAGACAAGGACAAACATTATGAACCAAGCATGTAGATTGAAAAAATTTAAGGGGTAACGAATTAAGAGGTTCAAGAGAAAATAAAAAAAAATGAGGAATTTTATTCTGTAAAACTGAAAATTGTAGTATCCTAGAAAATAGTTATGGAATAAAAATTAACCTAGAATTCAGTTTTAGAGATAAATAAGATAACACTTATTTTTTTAACAGAAAAATTGTTTAAATAAATAAAATTTAGTAATTTACTTTTTATTTTTATAACAACCACTAACTCTCTCTAAGAAGATATTTGATCTCTCTAAGAAGATATTCTGTTTTATTCTAATAAAAACCACCAATTATCTTGAAGAAGATATTTTGTTTATAAAAACTATCAACTATCTCTCTCTTTCTTTAAGAAGATACACAGTTTCATTTTTATGAAAACCACCATCTCTCTAGAACAATTTCTTTTTAAAGTTTTCTACTTTCTCTCTAGATTTGTGATCTCATAGGTTATCAGATTGACAATCAAAGGATACCCCTAGATTTCTAGCGTTGAGTAGATCAAGAGTGTCCGATCAGATTCTTTAACAGAATTAGATTACCCGTGATTTTAGGGTTTTTGAGTATCTCTACTCTATAGAGGTAAGGGAAGCTAGTTTAAACATTTTTAATGGATATTGTAATTATTTATTTTATTATATATGAATTGGATAAATTTGAATTGAATGGAATGAATGTTTATGAATGGTACGATGTAGTATCAATGTTTGTGAATGATGTAGTGTGTGATCGAGACATAGTATCTTCAGGAAAGGAGATACCCGTGTTGAGATTATTAGGATGTGCATTGTTTGGGGATTCGATCTATCTAAGGAGGTATCCTGACTCTACTGGTATATTGGATTCATATAGATGAAGTTTACCAGTTGGTGAAGAGTCGAAGGAGGTTTATATGGCCATGTTCGAGGTTTGAAATATGAGCTGATCGGAATAGGACATATGGATTAACCCTGTGCATATGGGAACTGTACCCGAGGTTTGAAATAGGAACTGATCGGGACAAACTGTATCCGAGGTTTGAAATATGAGCTGATCGGAACAGATGAATTATATATGACAGGTGCACACCTCTAAGTCTAACTCAATACACGAGTGTCTTCCGGAAGTAGAGAGTCAAGTGTCTTTGTTTGAGAGTCAGTATATGTATAATGTGAGATGAATTATGAAAGCTTGATTATTTTGTTGTTTGTTTGAGATATAAATTTAATTTATGAAAATATATATTTTTTAAAAAACTCTCTAGCTTACCCTTCTTTTTGTGTGTTGTTTGTTTTGTTTTTATAACTACGATGATCGTGTATATTACACGTGAGTAGAGGATTTGACAGGTGGTGTGAGTCTCTAGTGAATTGATGGAGAAACTTTATTTTATCTTATTTGTAATTTTATAAAGATATTTTTATTATCTTATATTGAGAAGTATATTTTGGAATACATAATGAATATATGGATTTTTATATTCAAGTTTATTATATAATTTTTATGCAATAAAGTTTTTATTATATGAAAAATATGAGATGTTACAAAAATGACAGAGACAACAACCGAGGGAGAATACTTGATGTTGGTGTCATTAGAGGAGATGATGATGTGATCATCAAAGATGTACTCCTAGTAGAAGGTTTGAAGCACAATTTATTAAGTATAAGTCAACTATGTGACAAAGGATACAAGATCACATTTGAGCCAGACCTTTGTCTTATAGCAAACTCAAAAACTAGTGAGACAGTGCTAGTAGGTAAACGGGTAAACAATGTATACATGTTTAATGTCTCTTGCATTACATCTAATATGAATTGTTTGTTGTCTAGAAATAATGAGTCTTGGTTATGGCATAGGAGACTGGCTCATATTTATATGCATCATCTCAATAGGCTTGCATCAAAAGAGCTAGTAATTGTCTTACCTATGCTCAAGTTTGAAGGGATAGATTATGTGAAGCTTGCCAAAAGGAAAAAAAAAAAAAGTTCTTTCAAACAGTTAAATGTTGTTTCTACATCAAGACCTCTTGAGCTGCTTCACATAGATTTTTTTGGTCCCTCAAGAACTATGAGCCTTGGGTATAATTACCATGGTCTTGTAGTTATAGATGATTATTCAAGTTTTACTTGGACATTATTCATTGCCACCAAGGATGAAGCCTATCATGCTTTTAAGAGATTTGCCAAAGTTATTCAAAATGAGAAGAATTGTGGTATTTCTGCCATTAAGTCAGATCATGGGGGAGAATTCCAGAATGCAAGATTTGACAAGTTCTGTAGTAAATTTGGAATCAAACACAACTTTTTAGCACCAAGAACTCCATAGTAGAATAGAGTTGTGATGAGAAAGAACGGGTCTTTGGAGGAATTAACAAGGACATTATTGAATGAAACAAATTTGCCAAAGTACTTCTAGGCTGATGTAGTAAGTACAATTTGCTATGTTCTCAATAGGGTGCTTATTATACTGATCTTGAAGAAGACCTCCTATGAGCTGTTTAAAGGTAGAAAACCCAATATCTCTCACTTGAAAGTTTTTAGATGTAAATGTTTTATTTTGAAAATTGGGCAAATTTGAGTCAAAAGCTGATGAGGGTATTTTCCTTGGGTATTCATTGCATGGTCATGCATATAGAGCATATGATAGGAGAGCCATGCTAATAGAGGAATCCATGCATGTTGCATGTGATGCAACTAACCAGAACATGTAGGAAACTACTACGACAGGTGCAGATGATGAAGTTCTTATTGGATAACAAGTTGATACTGGACTGCAGAATAAACCAAAGATAGTTAGTCAATTGCCAGAAATTCAATCAATTGAACCAGGAATCCAATCAATTGAATATGGAGCTGTGTAGAGACAATTAATTCTGGACTGCTAAGAGAGTGAAGAGTGCTCAGAAATATTTCATTGGACAATATCATTGGTGAAGTTCAAAAAGGGGTATCAACTAGAAGATCCTTGAATCATTTTTGTGAGCACATGACTTTTGTATCACAAGTGGAACCCAAAACTGTAGCTGATGCATTAGAGGACAACAATTGGATAAATGCAGTGCATGAGAATTAAATCGATTCACAAGGAATGAAGTGTGAACACTTGTTCCCAGATTGAAGCAGATGAATGTAATTGGAACTAAATGGGTATTTAAGAACAAATTGGATGAATAAGGAGTCATTGTAAGGAATAAAGCTCGACTAGTTGCAAAGGGTTACAACCAAGAAGAAGGCATTGACTTTGGAGAGACTTATGCAACCATGGCTAGATTGGAAGCTGTGAGACTACTATTGGTATATGCTTGCATGAATGATTCAAATTACACCAAACGATGTCAAGAGTGTTTTTCTTAATGGATACATTGATGAAGAAGTTTATGTGAGTCAATCTCTCGGATTTGAAGATCAAAAGTATCCAGATTATGTCTTCAAACTCAAGAAAGCCTTATATGGTTTGAAGCAAGCACCTAGGCAGTGGTATGAGAGGTTGAGTAATTTCTTACTTTCTGAAGGTTATGAGAGAGGGAAAACAGATAAGACTTTATTCATTAAGAAAGCATGCAATGATATTATTCTTGTACAAGTTTATGTTGATGACATATATTAGGCTCAACTAATGAAAGTTTGTGTGAGCAATTTGTTAAAGCTATGCAGGTTGAATTTGAAATGTCCATGATGGGAGAACTCAATTATTTCCTAGGCTTACAAATCAAGCAATTCCAATATGGGACTTTTCTTAGTCAATCCAAGTACTGCAGAAAATTATTGAAGAAATTTGACATGGAAAACTGCAAGGAGGTAGCCACACCTATTGCTACTGGATGCTATTTGTATACTAATGAGAAAGGAGCTTAGGTTGATCAAACCAAATACAAAGGACATATAGGATCACTTCTCTATCTCACTGCAAGTAGACTGAATATCATGTTAACTGTGTGTCTTTGTGAAGGATATCAAGCAAATCCTAAGGAGTCACACTTCATGTCAACTAAAAGAATTTTGAAGTGTCTCAAAGGGACCATAGAGGTTGGCCTATGGTACCCTAGTGATATATCCTTGAATTTAATTGGTTACTTTGACTTAGATTTTGCAGGATGTAAAATTGATAGAAAAAATACAAGTGGAACATGCGACCTTCTCGGATCTAGTTTGATTTCATGGCACAATAAGAATCAAGCTTGTGTAGCTTTATCAACAACTGAAGCATAATACATTGTAGCTGAAAGTTGTTGTACTCAAAGTCTCTGGATAAAGCAACAACTAAGTGATTTTGGTTTAATTCTCTCTCAAATTCCCTTATTTTGTGACAATACCAGTGCAATGAACTTAACAAAGAACCCTATACAACATTCCAGAACTAAACACATTGAAATACGCCACACCACTTTATAAGGGATCATGTGAGTAATGGTGACTGCGTAATTCAATTTGTTAATTATGAGAATCAATTGGCTGATTTGTTTACTAAGCCCCTTAATAAAGAAAGATTTAATTTTCTCATAAATGAGTTGGGCATAATTGATTTGAAAAATGTTAATTAAATATGCTTATACAATTGTTTGTTCTTAGTTTAGTTTATACTAACACAAGAATGATTAATTAAGTCAACAAATACAATTAACTAAACCTTGACTTATTACGCTGTAGTTGATAGAAAATTTGATCCTGTTTAATTTATGCTCAATTTGTTGGAAAGTGTGAGACTGAACGAGAATAAATTCTGAACAATAAATTGATCTGTGCAAGACTATGATATTGGGAAGTTGATAGCTCTACAACAGATTCCTTGGTCAAAGAAAAAGACTTGAATAAGCTGAGTTGTCTAGCGCATGTAGAGTGCATGTGAGATGTGACAACGTACACAATGCCACTTGTCATCAGTTTATTGGTAGTCATTGAGTCAAAAGTTGCAAGTATCTCTAAAGCTAAGTCATTTCTAATCTAACTTATTGTTTACAGAATCCTAACTGAAAAATTGTGTTCTAAATTGTCAATCAATGCTTGGCATGCGCGTGATCTCATTGCATATACTTGAATTTAAAATTTTCCCTTTGCAGTTACTTATTATCATTATATAGGGCATCTATCATGCATTCAAACACACACCAATACACCTCTACTGCATTCATTTTGTTTTGTGCTCCATAGAACAAAGCCCTTTCTTTGTATACACTTCAGAAAAACACCACTAGCATCTTCATCCAATCCTCGAAAGAGAACAAAGAAAGCTTGTGTGAAAATATAAAAATTACGATTATTTGAATATAGAAAATTTTGAATAAGGAATCAATGTTGAGAAAAAAATTATTAATTTGTAGGGGTGAATCATTATGAATTTATTCTTTGATTTCTATGTGCATTCCTTTTTATTCTTTTCTTTCAATCTACTTTTATTTCATCTCGTCACTTGTTCTTATTTTAACCTATAAAGCCAATGAATGTCGATTGGCTTTTCCATGAAACACGTGCTTTTGCCAATATTTGTTGAAAGTTTATGGAGTTTTTTTTTTCAAACCCTCCTTGAGTTGATTAAAATCCTTCTAAATTTTCCAAGGATTAAAATCCTTCCAAGTTTTCCTGGTTTACATCACATCTCCGCTTTATTATTAAGGGGCGTGTCTTTCTTTAATTTGTTAAGTATGTCTCCTTCCTTATGGATTCTCCATTATGGTGTCTTACATCACATGTCACATGATTTTAAGTTTTTTGTGTCCTTAAATTTCATCTCCTTATATCTGTTATCACTGTTGATGATTCCTCAGTGTTATAATAGATACTAGAACTTTTTGCGACCTAGATCACGATGGTGGATGGCGATCTAAAAAATGTGAAAAATGAGATAAAGGTGAAATGAAAGAGATAGAGTTGTCACTATAGTTTATTATGAAAAACAACAGAAACCAAGGAAAGGAAAGGAATAGTCTGTGGAATAGAGATAGGCTTGAAAGTCAGTTATGTGTGGGGAAAACACCCCACAACGCTTGTCCTGAGACAATACATTTAATAGAATAGTAAAATTGAATGTGGTTTATTAAATGTTTATTTTTTCCCAAACTAGAAATAAAAAAATGCAAGTAAGAACAAAAAATAATTTTTAAATTAGGACCCGACAAGGATTGACCTTGCTCCTACGTATTTTCATTCATGACCAAAAATTATGGTTAACATAGATCTAAAGAAGTTGTTTGTTTAAGGAATTTGATATTTTTGAATTTTGAAAGTTTTGTATTTTTTTATATTATTTTTTATTTTAATATGAAAATCGGCTATGCGCATTTGATGTGGCATTTGACCATTATAAAGATACGGTAATTGAAATACACATTTGATGCGATATTTAGCCAATCAAAAGAGATATGGTAATGTTTTTGTTATACAGTTTTGTGGGTAGGATGACGTCATTCGGCTTCAAATTGACATATCTGGTTAAAGGAAATGATTTTGTGTAGAATGACGTCATTCGGCTTTGAGATGACGTCATTTGGCTATAAGATGACATCATGCAGCTCCAGTTGATGTCATATAGTTCCGAGTTTAAGGAAACATGTAAGATGACGTCATTCCATTATGGATGACGTTATATGATTCCTGGTTGTGAAGAACTGTTAGAATTTTTATGGACTTACAAATGAACCCCTTAAACGTCAACGGGAGAATCCTCTTACAACTTGATGTATGACACTAATGCCATGTTATTGGTTGAAGTAGGTGAGGCTACCCTACAAAGTTAGAAGGCAAATTGAGAACTTGAAGCTTAATGAAAAATGCATGAAGATCGAACTGGACCTTCTAGACGAATAAAGAGAAAAAGCAAGAATAATGCAAACAATGAGTGACAAGGTTTTATAATGCAAAGGTAAAACTGAGGACTTTTTAGAAAAGAGACTTGGTATGGCGTATGACATGTGACACCCGCAAAGACGCCATCAATGCTAAGTTCGCTCCAAATTCAGAAGGCCCTTTTTGTCTACAAGAGTCTTTGAACAATAATGCTTTCAGGTTGGAACATTTGGACGGAGAGCAGATTCTAAGGACCTAGAGCGGTGATCATTCTAAATTTTACTTTAGTTGAACTTATGTAATCCATGTACTCTTTCTTACCATCAACACTTTTTTCCTTAAGGAGGGTTTTGGCCGAGGAGGTTTTAATGAGACACTTCCAGTTATTAAATGAAATTTGACAAGTCTTTTGCAAATATGAGTGCTTACAAGTAAGGTGTATCAACCGAAAACAATATTTCGGGGAAGGAAGCTTTCATAAACGTGAATCCCTCCCGAAAACACTCATAGAATTGACCGTGAGAGTGTATAATAAAACACAACAACAACGATAGGAAGTTTTCCAATATGTTAATAGACGATCTGGAGTGTATAATAAAACAATTTTGAACAATTTCACTTTTCATTTGAAGGCCGAACACTTGCGGAACTGACCGTGAAGTGTATCAACTCAATGTGTTCACAATTTCTTAAGAATTTCGAGAACTCACAGATTCGACTGTGAAATGTATAATAAGAGTTCTAGGCTTCAAACAATCTACGAAACCGACTGTGAAAGCACACATACCTCAAATTAACCCAAGAAACTACAAAGTTGGAAAATTTGCTTACTGTCGATTGGCCGATAGTCAAGAAACATGATTATGAAACTATGCATTCAATTAAATTTAAGTTATAAATTAAGTCCCAGAAGTCAGTCGCGACACATCAATATACAACCAGCAAATATATGTAAAGCAAGCATAAAAGTCTCACGAATACAAAAGCAAAGGCAACGTAATCACAAAAATAGACAATCGACTTAAGCAAGGAACTAACTGTGCATTAAAGGTAAATGTTCATCATGATCACACAAAAGACCTTCTTAAGCTATCATCAAAAGATCTAAAGCTAACAAAAAAGGGAAAAAGTCCTAGTGAATACCGCCTAGTTAGACAGGCGACAACATCTGCTCCCGGCGTATATACCCCCTCCATAGCCACCTCCCCCTCTTCCTTGTTTGGAATCTTATAAATTGGAACAAGCTCACCCTTGTAAAAATCCTTCCGAGGATCAAAGATCTCCTCGTCAAGAGGAATTTGATAGAAGAAAGCCACTTGCTACAAGGCCTTTGAAAATCCAAGATCATTTTGTTGGATAACATAATCTTGGAACTCAAAAATCACCTTATCGGCACTGGCACTCGATCTCGCTAGACCTCCAAATCTATGGTCAAACTGGACACCCTCTTCTTCAAGTTTTCAACTTCCGTGCCCAAGGTGCTCACCCGATTCTTGGCAGCCCGCTCCTTCTCTTCAGCGAGCATCTTTCACGAATGAGCCCATCCTCGGCCTTCAATGTCTCAATCTACTCCTTCTGATTAGTATTCTCGGACTTCAAGCCTTTGTTGTTGCCCATCAAAGTGATAATTGCAGAAAGAGCCAGATTGAGCGAGGACGACGACTCGACCAATTCGATCTTTAGTTTCTCCATGTCCTCAGATCATTTCTTCAGCAACTCATCGCCTATTATCCAACTGACAAGGAGTGTTTTTTAACAAAGCTCCAAAATTTTTTTTTCAAGTCCTTAGCCGACGAGGAGGATTAATATACCCTCTCAGAATCATTCAGGTCAATCATGCGATTGAAAATCATTACCTGTTTATTCATAAAATTTAGGGCGGCGGAGGTTTCCTAGTGGTCGTTTATGGCCAAAGGCACTTTGGAGATCGATACAAAGAAGAGGGTCAAAATGGTGACATGAGACTTATGCTCTTTCTTCTTGTGCTCTTTCTTCTTGTGGCAACACGTCTTCGAGCCCGTCGTTGAAGGTTGAACCGACAAAAAAGGCGCTCAAAGAAGAGAAGGGATCGCAACATTGATTGGCTCCTATTAGAAGTAGACTTTAAGTCTAACTCAACCTTACAAAACTTGCTTGTAAGGTGAGGTTTGCACCTACTTATAAACTATTGAAAGGCCTTTTCCCTAGTTAATGTGGACTCTCAACACACCCCACTCACGTCGAGATTCTTCAACTCGTGCGTGGGACAATATATGTAAGGGTGGTCGATAACGACCTGATCACGTCGAGATTCTTCTTGTGGCGATAACAATCTTGCTAGGATAGACTCTGATACCAAATTAGAAGTGGACTTTAAGCCTAACTCAACCTTACAAAATTGACTTGTAAGGTGAGGTTTGTACCAACTTATAAACTATTGAAAGACCTTTTCTCTAGTCAATGTGGGATCTCCAACACCTCCACTTGCTGAGGAGCCAACTTGGCAACCACCTTCTTGCCTTTCTTGGTCGAGCTTGGTTGCCTTTTCTTCAGCAAGTCACGAAAAATTTTGTTGTCACCAGACAAATTCATTGCTATGATGATGTCTACAAAGATAATTAAAAAGATTAGGAAGCAAAAATGAAAAATTACAAGATAAATGAAAGAACATACCAAGAACATCGCTCCTCGGGTCCTCGGACCATAAGGTATCAAGAAGTCTTTTAGTGGAAATGTAATAAGAAAATATGTCTAGGACCAAAATGGCTACCAAGTCCTCGTTGAAATAGTCGATCTCGACCAAACATGGTACTACGTAGGGCCCCTAGTCCAGTACAAAGGGAACTCAGACACATTACCATTATAAACATATGACTTACCTTCCCCCTTAAACAAAACTTTAAAAAAACCCATCTTTGAAATTCTTATAAGATGAAGTGAAAAGGTCAAGTAGGTGGTTCCAAGACTGACTAATCAAAGATAACCAACTAACATTTTTTCCCAGATGGGTACAACAGTGGTGAAGAAAGATGGGAAGGGTAGCCGTTAGCCTCAAAGTCGAGCACAAAATTTGGAATCCTCTAAGATAGGCCCAACTGTTGGGGTGAAGTTGAGAAAGGGCTACCTTCAAGGCATTTGACACACCTATACAAAACTCATCTAAGGGAAGTTGAATGTAGGAATCTCTTATTACCCAAGAGTAAATATAGAAAAACTCAACAGATGGCATCCCCCGACCGTGGTATACTAAGTCGGATGAGAAAACATCGACACAAAGAAAAAGCATGATATGGAACCAAGGGGTCTAAAATATCTCTACAACATCTACAAATAGCTTAAGAGGTAAGGATGTCCTAAAATTATAGAATGCCTTTTCAACCTCGATATCCACCCAATCACCTTCAGGAGGGGTAACTTTATTAGTACCCTCCGTGTTATCCCAGTGTCAATACCTGATTTTGTCCGAGTAAAAATATATTGATAAAATTTTTATTAATAAATGATTTATTCATAATTTTGTAGATGTTTTTTTTTTAAAAAGATTAATTAAATTAATTAAATCAAATGGATTAAAAATTCTTGTTAAGAAGAAAATGTTTTTTTAATAAGAGGAAGAAAAGAAAATAAATGACTAATTAGAATTAATTAAAATTGAAAAAGTGAGTGGTTAAAATAAAATTCGCATAATTTTTTAAAATAAGGTTGAAATTCAAATTCAAAAAAGAAAAAAAAATGAATGAGAAAATTAAAATTGCATGCCACATGGCAAGCTAGGAGTGGAGAGTTTATAAATTTTAGTGGCCACGTGACAAGTTAGGAGTGGAGAGTTTTTAAATTTTAGTGGCCACGTGGTGGCAAGCTAGGAGTGGAGGGTTTTTAAATTTTAGTGGGCACATGGCAGGCTAGGAGTGGAGAGTATTTGGTGAGTGGAAAGTGAAAAAAAAATTGGTTAGAGGAGAGAGAAAAAGAGGTTAAAATTGGTGGGAAAAGGGGTTTTTCGGGAAGGGAAAGAGGATACGAAGTGTGGAATTGAATTCAGAGGGTTTTTCGGAGAGGGGAGGAGAAGAATATAAAAAGAGTGAAATTGGTAGAGAAAAAGGGGCAGAGGCTGGATTTTCTAAAAAAATTGAAAAGCATGAAGGACGCAAGAAAAAGTCAAGCAAAATTGTGGCAGCAATTAGAGAGAGGCATAGGCAGAGAAAACACAGAACCAGAGAGAAATCCACGGAAGGAGAAGAAAGAAGAGACCAAATAACAGTAAATTACACTAGACTTCAAGAGGTATCGTGATTTTTGTTCATTGCTGCAATGGTCTGGTTCTGATTGTATTTCTGTTCATTGTTGTTCTGATTGTGATTTTGTTCATTGCTGTTGCACTGATCAGACTATGATTCTACACTCTGATTTTAATTCTCTTATTCCTTTTCATTGATTTAATTATGTGCCTTGTACTCTGAATGATTATATACTCTGAATGATTATATACTCTGAATGTAGTTCTTGCATTGTGTTTCCATATACAATAAATCTGCGTATAAACTCAGTCCAAAAATCAGTCAGTACCTAGCAGAGTCTAATTTAAACTCACAAGAAACCAAATCAATTCCAGAAATCAATCATATCAACATTAAATTGTTTAAAAACCATCTAAAACAAGAAGAAGAAGAGGAGAAAAGAATGAGTGCCGCATTGAAGCGCCTCTATTGCTCTTCATCGCCGCCGAGGCACTATTTAGCTCTGGCAAGCACCGCCTCCTTCACGCCTACACAATCCTCTTCCTCAAATAGCAATCGCCGTTCTCAAACTCTGCCTCATAACCGAACCAATTTTCGCTATCATCAATTCTCCTTCGACGGAACCATTCCAGCATGCTTCGCCATCTATAGTTCTCTCACCACTGTAGCCTCACTGCGCCTCCATCAAATCTCAACAAAGCGTCGCCCTAACCCCCAAACCAATCTTCAATCAACTTTGTTTTTTCTGCAAACTTCATACCTACAATCATCAACTAGCCACCGAGGTCTAGTATCTTCTCCAATCTCAGTGCCGCCTTTCATCTCTCATGGCAACCATTTTAAAATTTCCCCTAATTTGTTTTTTTAGGGTAAAATGATGATGCATAGAGCGTTGGGCTTTAGCCCAATTTTGGCACCAATAAAAAAGTGAACAAGGGAGCCGTGGGTTGCTGGATTGAGTTTGATTAATGCACTTTTGATTGGGCACCAAATTAGAAAAAGGAAGAAGGATGAGTAAATTAAGAAAAAGTAATGTGATTGTGATTAAATGGATTGTAGGTGGGCAGAGCCGATTTTCTTTTAGTTTTGTATTAAATGAATTAGAAAATAAATAGGGTAAGCCACGGTGCAGGAAGTTTGGTTTGGTGCAGTTCCAATTTTGGTTTGTTAAAATATA
>Ga0209489_108649_pt1 | contig 13608 bp, 4 predicted proteins | sample SiratrowhiteBW_FD_187527 | JGI IMG/M metagenome (GOLD analysis project Ga0209489, IMG submission 187527) | Root nodule microbial communities of legume samples collected from California, USA - Siratro white BW (SPAdes) (version 2) | ecosystem: Host-associated > Plants > Roots > Nodule | place: USA... | reverse complement strand
ATATATATATATATATATATATATATATATATATATATATATATATATATATGTATATATATATTATTCTTATGAATGTTATTATTAGTTATTTATTTTGAAAGTTGTCTTTAACTATATGCAACATAATAATTTTTTTATGTCGATTTGACATATTTTTTATTTATTTACATTAATTTATGCTACAAAAAGAGATATAATTTAACGTTCGATTTGTCAGGTTAATAAATATAATTGATATTATTATTACGATATTATTTTTAACTTTTTAATATAATTTGTACTATTTTTCGCTACAAAAATTATGTACAATATTCAAGAATTATATACAAATATAAAAAATAACTAAAATAATAAAATTTTGGAAAAAGCTTATGAATTTCATTTTGTTTTAATCTTTCTAGATTTTAAAATTTGACTTAATTGATCTTATACAAGTTTAAAGGAAAGGAATATGATTTAGACTAGATAAAGTTATACCTTGAGTAAAACTGCATCAGCAGAAGGAATGGATTTGAACATATCTCCACCAACAAAGTTCAAATTTTCGGTTCCAGTCATGTTAGCCACAACCTGTGGCTGATCAAACACCGTGCATTTCACGTGAGGGAAGAGTTCATTGATGAGCCTCACGACCGCACCAGTCCCACCTCCCACATCGACAAGCGAACCCAATCCCTCAAACACATGCTTGCACTCTTCAAGCCCCATCTTCAGCATTCTAGAATCTGCTGTCATGGCTTCCTGAAACATGTTAAGCGCATCAGACTCAGTGGGTTTGTTCAAAAAGTCCCAGAAACTCTCCCCATTGGCACTCTCATACAGTGAGAGCTCCTTCTTATCCTCAGTGAACCACTTCCTGGAGGAGTGCCACATGTCCATGGAACTCCAATGAAGCGCGCCCTTTACAATAGGAGCCAAGCAAGTTGACTTGCTTCGGATGAGAAGCTTGGAAGGAGGGGTCAGATCATACACTGTTTCTTCTCCTCCTCCTTCTTTACGTGTGGTTTTGGCGAAGAACCCGTTATGTGATAGAAGGCGCATGAACCGGTGGAGGACAGAGACTTTTGAGGGGTGCAGTTTGAGTGCAGAGGCTAACTCAGAAACGGTCATGGCTTCTCCGTGGCTGTGGATAGCGTCCGCTACGCCTAGTTCCACGGCGGACTTGAGAGCCATAGAGCTCACGAAGTTGTACACGTGTTTGTACAGGTGCATTTGAGCGTGGTACATTTCACTCTCTTCTCTGCCGTTGCTACAGTAACCCATTTTTGTTTTTGTTTTGAACAACGTACTATGTTATACGGTTTTCGATGGATACGTAGTAGTACGTAGTAGTTCTCGTTTTATATGTTTCAATTGAGGTAAAGAACAAAAGCTAAGATAATGGGCGTGTCCTTTGTGATGTGGAATTAATAGTTGCGAGTGGTGGGAATCTTGTGGGTTATGGTCGGCCATATAAAGCGTTCGTAAGTTAGTAAGTTGCACTGGTTTACTAGGGTTGTGGTTGGTGGATTTGGGGTAGGTGTGAATCGATGACAATGACTCGTTGGAAGGATGAGAAAAAATTTTGACACTACTGTTTTGGTGTTACATATTATTTTTACATTACTAAAGATAACTCAGTTGAGTCACTAACAATCATATTATCAGGAATGTTATTATTTGTGTACGACATAATGCGCTGACAACATGGTAAAAAAAAAAAAAATACAAACTGTACAGTGTTTGAGAAATAAAGATTGATGTGTTATTCAGAGATTATCTAAACCTACACAGCACTCTCTCTCTGTAAAATGATTATACAATGAAGTATAAAATATTTGAATTATTTTTATCGGAAGTTTGTACCTTCTGTAGCTATCTATATTTTTGTCACCATATATACTTCCTCGTTCATTCATGTCATAGAAACCGTCTAAGTTTTCTCTCTTTATTTTGAAACCCTGCTTTTCCACAATTTGTTTAATAGCAATGAAATAAAGGAGAAATAAAGGAGAAATAAGGAGAAGAATATATAAAAATAAAATAACGATATAAAAATATTTAAACTCACTTTTTTTTTTCTTTAGAAAACTACGAAGTACATTACATATACATTTGTGCCGAGCAACTCCTTAGCATTTTCTTTTAATACTTAAAATAAAAAAAAATATTCAAAAGATAGTTTCTTTCAATTTAATACAATTAGTATTAATATACTTTATTTTTAGGATAATAATAAAAAAATTACAATCTTAATACAAATACTTTAATTTCATTAATTCTTCTAAATAAAATAATTAAATATGTTGAATTGAATATTAAAATTAATTTTTTTCATTTATAAACTCATCATAATTACCAAATATCAAACACGTAAATTATATTTAAAAAAATAAAATATGTCAATATTTATCTGAAATTTGTCCTAAAATATATGAATTATTATTATTTTATTTATTTGTTTCTTATTTTTTTAAAAAGAAACACTACAAAAATACATTCTTTTCTCGGTAATTTTCTTATTATACATAATTTCTCGTAGTCATTTAAAAGAAATATTTCTTTTCTTTCAGAGACAAGTAAAAGTTGGTGTCATGGATGCTTCTTACGAGGTAGTTATTTTGAGTTATTTTCTTAAAAGATAAAAGAAAATAAATGAATGATTTCTAAAATAACTTATTGTAAACATGTATTAAATAAATAGATATAATGTTAGTACTCCTTAAAATTTCACTACTAAAATTTGTGTTTTTAGTAGAGCTTTTTTAGTTGGGTTATGATAACACCTATAACAAACGTATTTACCAAGAGTTTTATAAGTGCTGAGTAAATAATGGTTTTTGTGAAAATCCTAAGTAATTTTTTATTTTATTTTAAAATATTTATAATTCTTTTCAACTTTTTACTTACTTTTCCTTTGTTTTCATCTTAAACCTTCCTTTTTCGATTGGTCTAATTTTTCAAATCTCTTTTCTTCCATGAAGAAGTAATTGCCCCTCAAATTCTTAGACTAAAAGATACTTCAATATATGTCCTTAATTTCGTGGATAATCTTGTTTTCGTTATCACCAAGGGGAAGTAGCTTATCTTCCACAAATATGTTGATGTGCCTTACACACACTAAGGACACGAATATCATCAAAAACGAGTTTTGCACGCTTCTTGAGCACGATGGTGAATAGTTTGGCTTCACTCGGAACTACCACAATAATGACTCAACAAAGACTATGTTATTGAGTAGGAGGAAGAGAATGAGGATAAAGAACTTCATTAAATATATATTCTCGGTGTATATTGCATTAAATATATTATTTTCTCTCTCTTTTATTAATTTATAAAAATAAGGTTATGCTCCACTTTTTTTCTTTTAAATAGCAATCTTGTTAATATGCCATTGCTTCTTGTTATTAATTTTATGTATTACGTTCTATCGTAAACTTGCTTCACCATCGACAAAAAAATGGAATCCATGATTAAATTTGATTTAAAGTATGATATTGTTATCTCTCTCTGTCGTTGTTCATTTGTTTTCTATCTATTAAGAGATACTTAATCTCCGACTCGAATATTATAGTTGATCAAATTATCTCCTATTTTTTAATTATAAATCGATATTAATATTATAATTTTAATGAAATATTATCTGAATATTATATTTTATCAAATTCTACTTAGTATACAATCAGTTTTCATCCCTATTTTTTTTTTCTAAATTCTAGATTAATGGTAATACATCTTTTAAGTAATATTATCCAAATACTATATTTTTTTTGTATCAAATTATTTAGTTACTGTTTAAGTTTATGCGTGTGATGTTATGTTTTCGATGAGGTGAAATTATTGTTTACCATTCCCAAAATTATCCTAAGGGACACTCACTTCCCTAATCTTGAAATAGATATAACTTTTTATTTTTTTTAAATAAAGTGATATTGAAATTCTTATAGGTTTTCACTTTCTTATATTTTTAATAAATGACACTAAAAAATCTATATTTTTAATAAAATGATAATTATTCTTATTTTATTTAAATTAACATATTTACGAAAACTTGAATAAAAATATAAATATTAAAAATTAAATTTTAAAATATAAATGATAATGATAATGGAAATAATGCTATTCATCCACCAAGCAACACCAAAATTCTTCTCATGCCAGGCCAGTGCAGCATTTCCATAGAATAGAATTTCCACCAGAACACACTAAGAACATAATTTCTCATTAGAAATTTTATCACACATTGCTATTGCAGTAAACTAAACATGAATTAATTGCGTATTGCTGTTGCAGTCAAACCTATTGAATATGATCTACCATCTCTGTATTACATGGTCATAATGAAAAATTTAATATTTTAATATTGTAAGACTGTTTTATTATATTACACAAAATTTAACACTTCAGATTTTAAATTAGACTTAAATTATAAGAATGGAATAATATATTTTTATCTTAACAGTATCAATCATTAAATAAAATGTTAATTAAAATATAAATTTTAATATATTATTTTATTAAAGTAAAAATTGCATGAAACTTGTAAAAGTAAAATGATAAAATAAAATGCATAAAAAATAAACTTAAATTCATCTAATAATGCCTATAATGGAGATGACTTATTTAAAAAAATTAAAAATAATATTTATTTACTAGGGTGCATTCCAAGCTTCTTCATCGGGAAGAGATTGGACTAGTTTTTCAGTTGGAAGTAGAACTGCTCGTTTAGTTTGAAGTTGGTACACATACCCTTCCCTTTCTCAGTCCATTTATGCTAGGAAACGTACATGACATGAATAGCATTCATATAAATAATGTGACTAGAGGGAAATTCAAGTCATACTTATAATCTTTTATAATCACTACAAAAAGAAATATATTTAGAGACAAATTTTTAGCTATCAAATGAAATGATTATTAATTGTGACTAAAATAGTCACCAAATTAGATTTTAGTTGTTAAATAACTACAAAATAGAAATAATGATTAAATTTAGTGACCAATTAAGTCAAATAATTGGTATCTAATATTATCTACCAAGGTTTTAGTGACCTTGTTAAGACTTTATTCGACAAGTGTACCGAGTCACAAGTAATATAATGAGTTAAGTAAAGATGTCGATTTCTCAGAGAACATTTCTGTTTTAGATTTTAAATTCACGACTCACTAAGCAAATAAAAGTTTCAAGATGATTTGATAATAATTTGAGTCAAGAAACGTAAAAGAACAATTAAAAATAAGTAACAATTATAAAAAGGAGTTTGCAAGATCTAGAAGGACTCTAGGGTTGAACTTCATCTATCTCCCTAATTCATATTTTGGATTTGATAAAAACATACAATATCCGTAACTACTCACAATTGATACACATATAAAAATCATTCACACCGATTCCTCTATATGAAATTCATAAGAAAATTTCCTAAACACTGATCTCTCAGTTATTTAGTAAATTACCCAGCATTAAGAACCGATGTTATACACAATCAATACATTAAAACCTATCCCTAGTATTCCAATATATTGAGTATTTTCATCTAGGTCGGAAACTCAAAAGTACTTCCCAGTTAAATTTAAGAATCAAAATCAAAACTCTATTGATCATATAAAATCTAGCATTAAGCACAACATTAAAATACCAATTGAGTAGAAACTGAATATTATATATAAAAATCACCAAAATATGAATGAGTTCAAAAGATTACATTCAATCCCAAAGATGAAGAATTAACTACCCATGATAGTCATTACAACCCAATGAAAGGAAGATTGCAAGAGGAGAAGAAAATCTTGATTCTAGCCATCCGCCTCCATCCTCTAGGTCTTGATGCCTCCGTCCTCTAGATCTTGATTTCTCCCAAAACCCTAAAAATCTCCTTTTAAACTTGGTTTTGGGCCTAGGTTAAGTGGCTTTTCTCTTGGGCTTTTTTCTATTTTAAACTTTTTATTTCTTTTCTTCATGAATCTTCCAATCTATCATTTTCTTCATTCTTTTATACCTAAAATTTCACAATAATTGAGATTAAATGATTTCCTTTAACTCAGGACTCAAAACATAAATTTAAATCCAAAAACTCTAAAATTGGGAGTAATTACTATTTTAAATAACACTTAAACCCACAAATACTCAATATTTCTTATGTATAAAAACACTCAAAATTGGTACTTATCAGATCTATACCATTAGATTCTAAATTAGTCTCTAACTTAATTAGATATCAATTTAGAATCTAATGACATATGTCACTAAAACTTTGGTATCTAATGTTAGATACCAATTATTTGACTTAATTAGTCACTAAATTCAATCATTACTTCTATTTTGTAGTTATTTAACAATCAAAATTTAATTTGGTGACTATTTTGGTCACAATTAGCAACCATTTCATTTGGTAGCTAAATATTGGTCTCTAAATAACTTTTTTCTTATAGTGAATTAACAATATAAAGAATTATAGAATAAAATTATGCATGATTAATAATAATAAAATGTTCATGAGTGAATAACAAGGAGATAAAAGAAAACATAAATATAAAATAATATTATAAAATATAGCATTTCAATAAATAAGAATATTGTATTTTAATATGTTGGATGTGAGTTTAATCTATATTTTTCTTTTGTTGTTACTATTTATAAATAAATAACCCTATGTATATTTTATATATATGAGAGATTAATCCTATATTTAACATGGTATCAGGGATAGGTTAAATCCTTACTTTTTCGATAAATTCACGGGTAACTTTTCTTGTCGTCGTTGCTACCATTTGAACCGACAATACTCACCATCAACGAATTAACCTTGTTATCCTTGTTTTGAATCTATCTTTGTCCTATTGATTGGAGCCCATTTGTTTTCTTAGAGTTTTTTTCTCTCCTCTTCATCTATGACTTCTTCTGTTATCACTATGTCTGATTCCTTTATCCATCTATACTAATTATCTCAACCATTTTTCTATTTACAAATTGGATAAACTAATTATGATATTTTGGCCTCAAACATTAAACTATGGTTTAAGAGTTATGGTTATGTTAATCATCTTATGAGAGTATCACCAATATTGCTAAAAGTTAGATTTTCTATTGGTTAAAAGTTGATGCTCAATTTTGCATTTTTCTCAAGTATACTATTCTCCCATCTCTAAAACAAATTTTTAATGCTTACAAGATGTGTTAAAAAGTTTGGGAGCATACTCAACGCATTTATGGTCCTCGGTATTGTTGTCCCACACATCTTATTGTACAATGATTGAATACCATAATAAAATTCATGTTTTTCTTCATGATTTCAATGAACTATTGCCTCTTACCTCCACTCTTTCTCAATCACTAGAGCAAAGGTCCAAGTTCTTCATGTTATTGGGTTGACATGGGTTTCTTCATAATTATTCTTATGTATGTGACACTACAAGAAATTCTCGATGTACCTATTATTACCTATAGATTTTTATCTATAGATAAATTTAACATTATCAATTGATTTTACCGACAAATATTTTTTCAACAAAAAATATCTGTAGGTTACCTACGAATTTTATCTGTAATAAATTACACAAAGATAAAAATTCATAGATAAATTTGGTATTACCTATGGATTTTATCTACGAAAAAATTCATAATCCATATATAATTACATATGGATTTTTCTTAAGGGATATTAATAATTAATTTTATTATTATTATTATTATTATTATTATTATTTTTATCAATAACATTAATATTATTAATAATAATTTTACTCTTATAGAAGATGGATTAGAATACTCTAAGGTGGAGTAGGAAGACTTTAAGGAAGTCGGATTTTGACCTAGTAATATCTTCTCTAATGATAGTTGCTGAGCTTTGTTAGTGAGATATTGAGTCGAGATCCACCTGCAAAAAACCCTTGGACACTCAAATCAATAAGAGCACAAAAATAATATAAGTGAATAAATGTAAATTGAGTGAGTCCTCCCTATTAGATTGGTATCTGTTTATAGGTCATTTTTGGGTCATGGTTGAGTTATTCCTAATAAATGGGAAATATGGTTATAAATAAGAATTTGGTGGTTGATAATATAATATTCGTCGTATAATTAATCATCATAAAGATATCATTAATCTTCATAAAGTATATTAAATGAGATTAAATTACATAATATTTGTTTGAATCTAGTACTAATAGGTGGGTAGGTACATAAACTCCCAAGCTCGGAATCCATAAATAAGGTGCAGGTGGACCAGGTTGATGGATGAACGAGTTTTAACATTAGTCGTCAAATAATTTTAATCTGATAATAAGTAGGGTTACTTCTAGAAAGTAATTTATTTCCAAACGGCTTTGTACTATGATATGATGTAGTGACCATTTAGTTTCAAATGATCTTGATCTGATGTAGTAATTTCTCATTTGAACCAAGTAATTTTAACTAGTATGTAATCATTAACTTGTAACCAAATAATTTTTAACTTGGCAAAAGTTGATTTGATCAAATAACTTTGATTTGATGTTCATTTTATCTCTTTTCGAACAATATCAAAATTTCTTTGATATGATTAGGCCAAATTACGTTATGCTATAATCTGATGTGATAGTCATTTATTACAAACATTTTAGGCTAAATATAAACCCAAGTCATCTTTTCATGGATTATTTTAGGTCACTTTGTGACCCTCGTCGAGCTCATGAGAGTGAGCTTAGATTTATCACATTTCTAGTTCATCTAATGGAGATAGTCATCTGGAGATGAACCTTTATCGAGTCGTGTTGACTCGATCTCTGTCGAAATATTTCAGAAAGGAAATGTGTTAAATAGTTCACTCTAGGTCTACTATAGATGTAAAAGGCTTTACTTTAGAGAACAACGCCATCGTTAATAACTTAGTCAATGATTGAATCATATATATGTAACTAGCATCAGTGAAATGATATTTTGACCTTGACTATCATTTTTATGTGAATTGAGTATGTTGAACCCAGTTGCATTCGAGTAGCTTTTGTAATGTAGTCAAATATGGTATTTAGTGTTACCAAGTAACTTGGCTAGATATATTAAATATAACTGCATTGTGGCGTTCAACCTAGATCATTAAAAATAGCCGCATTGTGGCATTCAGCCTAGATCATTAATTGTGATCGTACTATGGCATTAGACCAAGATCATTAAGATCAAATACCAAGCTAATTGGACTTGATAATAATAAATTGAGTATTTGTTACTCATTCGAGCTCATTTGATGATGGATTAACTCTTTGTTACTCATCCAAGCTCAATCTTGATTGGATTGAGTATTTGTTACTTATTCAAGTTCATTTGATAATGGATCAAATCTTTGTTACTTATTCGAGCTCAACTTTGATTATATTGAGTCTTTGTTACTCTTCTGAGCTCTTTTATGATTGAGTCTTTATTACTCATCCAAGGTCAACTTTGATTAGATTGAGTCTCTTTCACTCATTTGAGCTCACTTTGATTGGATTGAATTTTTGTTACTCATTCGAGCTCTTTTAGGATTATGTATTTGTTACTTATTTGAGCTCAACTTTGATTGGATTGAGTCTTTATTACTCATTCAAGCTTTTTTAGGATTAAGTCTTTTGTACTCATCTGAGATCAATTTTGATTGGATTTAGTCTTTATTACTCATCCAAACTCTTTTAGGATTGAGTCTTTGTTACTCATATAAACTCAACTTTGATTGAATTGAGTATTTGTTATTCATCCGAACTCTTTTAGGATTGAGTCTTTGTTACTCATGTGAGCCCATTTGATAATAGATTGATTATTTTGTTTACTATCAAATTCATATGACCTTACTGACCTAGAATGTTTAATATATTTTATCCTTTTGAACTACGAGTCTCTAAAACTGGGATAACTGTCCATGAATTCAATCTTGGGATTAATATCCACTTCTCCTTCTAAGAAAACTTGAAATACTTAAATAGTGACACCTTATTGTAAAAGAAAAATTGATTTAGGATAATACTATCACTATCACTAGAAGGAGTTTTAACACTCACAAATAACTTTTAAATCAATCTTTGTAATGATTGTGTCTTTATTAGCAGGAAAGTTCACAAGCATGTCACTACAAGAAAACACGCAATTAGTTACCAAAAGATGCGTGGGTTGTGTGACCCACGGAAGAAGCGTAGGACAAACCAACTCTACCACGTAGAAATCCACACATATGAGAAAAAGAAATTTCAAATAAAAAATAAATTTAGTTTGCGTGGCACACAACCTACAAAAAAATATAAAAAAATAAAATAGAAGAGAGTGGTGGCAAAATATGCGTGGGCTGGACCCACGAATAATGGAAAAAAAATATAAAATGGAGTATGTGTGGTCTAGACCCACATAGAAAGGAAAAATAAAATAAAATGTTAGCACCAATGCTAAGCATGTGATTTGATGAAGTCAATGAAGACCATAGCTTGCTGAAGTTCTGATGAATTGAATCTGGACTATGTTAGATCAATGTCTAGCACGTGAGTTGATGAAGACAACTTCATGAAGAATCTGTTGGAACCAACCTGGACCAGAATTGTTCAAGTGGATGACTTTGAGCCAACATGAAGATGGTTGGGTGATTCGGTCTTAGGTCCTTAGTTGGATTTGTGTGTTGATGTTGGCTTGGTTCTTAATCATTAGTTGCATGGTTCATCATTCTTAAGGTTCTAAGAGATTCACAAATATTAAAACTGTTTTTATTAAATTGGTTTTAAGAAAAATAGCTTAAACTGTTTTGTGTTGAAAATATTTTCAATCAATTGAATACTTGAAACAATCGATTGAATTGTGACAGTTTTCTGTTACAAGTGGAATCTTTGACTAAGTCTTCTAATGGTTAATTCAATCGATTGAATGGTTTATTCAATTAATTGAAATTGTGACAGCTAAGCTGTTTTAAAACTAATTTGGCTATATAAAGAAAATGACACTATCATTTCAGATAACTAAGATTTTCGAAAAGCATTCCTTGAGATATTCTAAGTGAGAAATAGTGCCCAATTTGTGCGAACACCTTTGACAAAGCTTTTCAATACAAGAAACCTCCAAGAACGTGAATCTTGAAGCATCCTTGAGTGAGGTTCTTGCGACTTTGGTTCTGAACCAAAGCTAAGTCTTCTATACTTGATCTTTAGTCATTATAATCTGTTATGTGTAGAAGTACTGAGTGATCAATAGTTAATCTTACATTGTCTTGTAATCTGTTTGCTGTTTTCAATTACTGGGTTTGTAATTGAGTTGGTGTAGTGGGTTTCTGCACTGGTCTCACATCTGTTGAGGGGTTCAATAGAGTGTGAGTGCTGCAGGGAGCAGTGTTTGCTTGCAAGTTGCAAGTGGTGTTAGTGTAGTGGGTTTCTGCACTGGTTTCACACTAGCTGAGGGGTTTAGTGAGGTGTGAGTGCTACGGAGAGCAGTGTGTACTGTGGGGAGCTGTGATAACTTGCTGGGAGCAAGGGTTGTAAACTGATCTTGTGATTTTTTTAGTGAAAATCTTTGCTAGTTTGCAAAGGATTGGACGTAGCCCTTGAGGAAGGGTGAACCAGGATAAATCTTTATGTTCTTGATTTCTTCTTCTCTCTTCTTAATCGTTTTATTACTTGCTTGCATTCGCCTAATAAACTGATCATTGAATCTTGTTATTCACTAAGAATTTTTGGGTGTATGTTTGTGTTCTGAATCTGTTTACATATATTTGAATCAACTGTGCTTTTGAGTTATTTCTATTGTTCATTCTTTAAATCTACTGGACTGTGTTTAATCATCTTGATTATGGAATAATATATCTTTGTACTGAAAACTGTATTCTGGATTTATTTCTAACAACTTCTGCTGTGCATAATTGATTGTTTACTGGACATTCCAGAATTACACGAGTTGATTGATTGAATCAAGAATTTTCATTTTCTACTTCAAGAACATTTTATATTTGCGAAAAGATTTTGAAAGTTAAATTCACTCCCTCTTGAACTCGGTCTAAACCTTATTTTACATAAAAGAAATAAAATAAAAAGAATATGAGTGGGCTAGACCCACGCACAATGAAAAAAAATTAAAATAGAAAATAAATGCATTATACGTGAGCTAGACCCATGCATAACGCAAAAGAAAATTTAAAAAAATAAAATAAAACCAAGTGGGGGTCAAACCCACACACCAAAATATTATTTACAATTAATTAATTGCAAACAGTGTGATATGATAGTTGAATATATTGAATTAATAAGTATAGTAATAATTGTAACATGACTGAAAAACTCTACTTTAATGGTTAAGAGATTACTATGTAGTGAGAGGAGGCGGGGTTGCATGGGTACGGAGAGCCACCCGTATTTCTATCCAGTTCGTGGCACACGCTAAGGACACGAATATCATCAAAAACGAGTTTTGCATGCTTCTTGAGCACGATGGCGAATAGTTTGGCTTCACTAAAACTACCACTAGTGACTCAACAAAGACTATGTTATTGAGTAGGAGGAAGAGAATGAGGATAAAGAACTTCATTAAATATATATTCTCGGTGTATATTGCATTAAATATATTATTTTCTCTCTCTTTTATTAATTTATAAAAATAAGGTTATGCTCCACGTATTGGTGTGTTACTTTAACTTTTTTCTTTTAAATAGCAATCTTGTTAATATGCTAATGCTTCTTTATTAATTTTATGTATTACGTTCTATCGTAAACTTGCTTCGCCATCGACAAAAAATGGAAGCCATGATTAAATTTGATTAAAACTAATTGATATTCTCATCTCTCTGCTGTTGTCCATTTGTTTTCTAATATAATAAAATCACAAAAGATACTTAATCTCCACCTTGAATATTATAGTTGATCAAATTATCTCCTTTTTTTAAATTATAAAATCGATACTAATATTATAATTTTAATGAAATCTTATCTGAATATTATATTTTATCGAATTCTACTTAGAATACAATCAGTTTTCATCCCTAGTTTTTTATTTTTTTCTAAATTCTAGATTAATGGTATTAATACATCTTTTAAGTAATATTATCCAAATACTATATATTTTTTTATCAAATTATTTAGTTATTGTTTAAGTTTATGCGTGTGATGTTATGTTTTCGAGGAGGTGAAACCATTCCCAAAATTATCCTAAGCGACGCTCACTTCCCTAATCTTGAAATAGATATAATTTTTTATTTTTTAAAAATATAGTGATATTTGTAACAACCTAGAAAATCTGTCATTTGAGTGAAATGGTAGAAGTGGAATGAGCACTTGATTATTATATTATTAAACTAAAAACGCGTATTTATAGAAAAAGTAAGTAGTCAAGTCTCATTTCAACTCAAGCCATCATCTCTCTAAAACCCCTAACCTCTTTTTCTCTGACTTCTCTCTAAGTTTCTGTTTCCATACCTCATCAGTTTCTCAAGCGGAGTCCACCATTGGACTCGCGGCGGAGAATAGAGCAAGTCTATCCGATTAGAACCTCCGTTAGAGTAAGTTCATTTTCTGCCCCTTTTCCTTATAGCAGATTTAGGTTTTTGTTTTTCCTCTGCTTACTGAGCTCGCATGTGGCATCTGAGCCATCAGACGGTGCCTCTGTGATCTCAGTTTCCTAGTGTGTTAGTCTGATCGTTGATCAGAGGTCCTTTG
>Ga0209489_108646_pt1 | contig 13609 bp, 6 predicted proteins | sample SiratrowhiteBW_FD_187527 | JGI IMG/M metagenome (GOLD analysis project Ga0209489, IMG submission 187527) | Root nodule microbial communities of legume samples collected from California, USA - Siratro white BW (SPAdes) (version 2) | ecosystem: Host-associated > Plants > Roots > Nodule | place: USA... | reverse complement strand
TATATATATATATATATATATATATATATATATATATATATATATATATATGTGATTAAATCAATAAATCTAGATAGATAAAAATTCATTAATTTAATTAAACTAAATTTTAAAACTTGTTTTTATTATATAATTAAATTAAAATATATAATACCTTAAAGAAATTAAATTGACTTCTTAGATCATAATTCAAGTAAAATAAATTAAATTTGAAGGCATTTTAAATTATTTATAAAATAAATAATTTGTTTTAAAATATACTTTTAAATCTCATGAGTTAAACCAATCTATTTATTATTATATTATTTAAAAGCTAGATATATAATAATTTATTGCAGTTTTTATTGAGAGCCTAACTCAGGTCTAAATTTGATTATATACAAATTCTGAACAGTGGTCCTAATGTGAACTCCTTTTACTTTTATATAATATAATAAATAATAAAATAATACACAAGCACCCTCTTACAACACACAAACACCCACCAAAATATTTTCAACAACTAATTATTTTATCATTATTTTCGTGGCTGCCAATAAAAATATCTAAAGAATGATTTCAAAGTTATCAATTTCTTCACCATACTTCTTTTTCAACTTTTATTCCGCATGAAAATATATATTATCCTGTTATTTAAATAGATAAATAAATAGTATTCACTACTTTTTCATGTCCTATTATCTTACATCTTCGACCCCCAATTAGAAAAAATAATAAAAAACATTTTTTCATCGCGCAACTATTGATTAACACAGCTAAATGCTATTACAATAATAATAATAATAATAATAATAATAATAATAATAATAATAATAATAAAATTAATAAGGCCGTGGTGATCATTAAAATTAAGTTTGAAAAACTCTTTTTGTCAAGTTGTAAAAAGATATCACTGGCTCGAATACGAAGCCCGCAGGCTTTGAATTGAATGCTTCTTATGCATTATCGTACCCAAATTTGAATGTTATAGCAACTTATTATTTTAAACACCAAGAGATTTGCAACGTTACAAGTTAATAAATAAGTGTTTTATTTAAAACTATTCTTTCACACCCTTAATCCGAGAACGAGAATGCAAAATAAATTTTATAAAGTATTTTTACATTATCATTCAATAAAAGGTTATTATATGTTTATATGTTTGGTAAACAAATGTTCCTCTGGGGTTTAGGAAAGTTGAACCAAATATGAAAGTGTTTTACGTCTTTGTTTAGGTACGTGTTTTATGTTTATTTTCTAAAATGAAATATGTATGGGGGATGAATTATTATTATTATTATTATTATTATTATTATTATTATTATTATTTTATATCAAATCTCTCTTTACGTCATCATGTTGAAGGAGTAGTATGTTGTAAGATGAATAAAGTTAAATAGTGAACGTGGCCTAATAAAATATTATTTTATACAGTAAAATGCATTTTTACATCATACTTTATTCAATAAAATTATGAAAATTAAAGTGCATTTTAATAGCGGACAATACAGTTAAACATTTAAAATATAAACAACATGTGCTTGGAAGCTGTTGTCCAGTTAAGAATTTTGAAAAGTATAGCAGTTTCCCAGTAATAAAATGAATTTTTAAGTTTAAGTATCAAATTTTAAGGAATTAATGCAATGTTTAAGTTAAAAGGACGTTTGTTTATCAATTATATACATATAAATATTATATTTTACTTAAAAATACAGGGATAAAGATACACAAATCAAACTTTAAGTTAAAATAAACACGATGTAATAAATTATTATATGAATGTGTTAAAGATTGAATTTCACAAAATCATCTTTCATATAGAATACTTAAAAGTAAAATTATACTGATAAATTTCAATTATATTATTAATTTATTAAACTGTTGTTTTCTTAAAAAAATAACTTAAATTGATTAACTATAGTCTTAATATCTCCAAATCAAATAAACTTGTTAATATTGTAGATAAAGAGTTTTTAAATATGCTCAATAAAATAAATTTATTTTAGCATTAGTTCTTACGTGTTTTCCACAATACATAAATCAAATAATACTTATCATCTTATTACTCCAACTTAATATGATCAATAATAATTTTTATATAACATAACTTATTAATTCAGTTAAACAAAATTACAATAAAATAAATAAATTAATATTTATTTTGTGTTTATGATAAACATTCACATTGAATTTATTAAAAGATTATAAAAGAAATATTTGGTTTAATTTGAACGAAAATTATAAGAGTAGAACAATTAAGTTGTATAATTTAGTTGAAAATAAAGGTTGAATCTCTGTTTTAGTTTTCTTGAACGAAATTTATCCTTTTGAATCAGAATATCATAAAATCAACCTCATATAACAAAAACAAACAACTTTTAAATATTTTATTTAATGTCACTTTAACAATTGTAAACTTTTGTCAAACTGTTTAAAATGATGAACTCAGTCTATAATGTACTCAAAGATCACTTGTACTCTTCAATTCAACTTTGATTATTCTATCTTAATATATATTAATTCACATGAAACTAAAACTCATAAATCAATGCATAGAAAAACCATAAAAACTAAACATACTTATCATAAACACGTTCAAATTTTAGTTTAATAAATTACTTACATTAACATGCATAATCTAGCCAATAAATCAACTTGTAAAAATGTTTAATTCAAAACATTTTAAAGCCGTCATTAATTAACCAAAACTTAAATAACATGTAATTTTAAATATTCAAAACATCTTTTCAAACAAACACCATATTTATATAGAAAACAATATATTATAACAAAATTATTTTCATACTTATATTATTTATTTTAAGATTTTATAAAAATAAAATAAACAACTTCCTTTAACTATAATTCAATGTTTCGAACAAAGTTTTAGCTCAAAATCAAATATATAACTAAATTTCAATATTATTTTAAGTAGTAACGGAAAATTATATTTATCAACTAATTTCACTAAGATTTATTCAAACTTACGAGAAAAAACTAAAACAAATAATCATTAAAATAAATAATAATTTATTTTATTTTAAAATTAGATCGGGTGAAATTATCATTAACTTTACTACAATAAGAATGTGATTATATTATGAAACAAATTTGAATTTGAGAAAAAATATAGAAAAAAGGCTAAAGAAAAAACTTTAAGAGATAAAAATGAAAAAAAAAAAAGTATGAGCCGAAGCATAATAAGAAAGTCTCTTTCGTACATATAAATGTAAAATTACACAAAAATATAATTTAACTATCAAAATCTTTTATTGAAATTTATATGATTTTGAATATTGAATAATTTTTTAATCTTTTAAAATTTCAATTGAATGACACCTTATAAAATTTGTTAATATTCTGAATAAAATATCATATATTTTTTATTTTATTACTTAAAAGTCTCAATTGCACACCATAACACTATTTTAAAATTCACTTATCATCTTCATATAATTTATAAATCATAATAATTATTTATAACAAATTTAATTATATTGTGATTTGATATTTGTATAAGTATATAAAAATATACATTAATCACATGTATTATATACTAAAATTTTACCATTATCTTCATCCTGATATTTCTCCTCCTGTCATTGAAAATCTGGATAATGAAGAAATAATTTTCATAAACTTTATGATATTTAACTTCTTCATAAATTATTATTGTTAAAAAAATTAAATCAATGCCGAAAATGAGAGAGTAAAAAAAGCAACCACATCAACACAAGGCAGTATATTGACAAGAAAAAAACAAAATAATTATTGAAATAATAAATAATAAAAAAAAAGCTTAGCTTAGAAAAGGGTTTTCTAGTGGGTAAGCAAACAAGGTTTGAGTGAGAGCAAGGGTTTTTGTAAGGCAATAAACAGCAATATCCGCGCAGTGCAGTGGTGACGCCGATGGGGAGCACGGCGGTGGAGAAGACGGAGGAAGTACTCCGCAGCGAGATCGATGAGCTTCTTCGCCAACAGCGCGAGGTTTTTTTTTTCTCTCTCTCTCTCTCTCTACTCAAATATCTTACATCAATGTGTTCGATTTTTTCTTATGTTTCTTAATTTTGTAGATTACGGAGAGGCTTCGAGATCCTCGAGGTCTTCGCAGAGGTGCCTTGGCCGGTCCTGCTCTTCGTACTAATGGTGGTGTTCGCCAAAGACCCTTCATTCGCTCTGTTAGTATATCTGAATTCCCCTTTCAACTCTCTCGTTAGGGTTCTTTTCCAAATTCTTAATTATTTTCAGTGCTGAATTTGAAAACATTAATAACACGGTATTATATTTAGTTATATTCATACTTAATTTACTGTTCAGGGAGACAGGAATGATTCTGAAGATCAACCTCCTGCAAAACGTCGGCTTTCGTCCGCTGTTGTTAAGGTGTTGTTACTTATTTCTTGAATCTAGTTGTGTCTGGCTGGTATACTTTGATTTTAGGTTGATTATTTATTTCTATTGTTTTTTTGGGATTTATTTTCCGATCTTCGTTGTTGATAATTGCTGAAAAGTGGGGTTGGGGGGTGGTGCTTCAAAATTCGATTGTGGTGTTAGCTCAGAGAAAAGCCATTGGTGTTGTGCGCCTCCCTCTGTACATCATTCTCCCACAAGGGGAAAGATAGGGTGTGTTTTTAACTAAATCTGTGTTTGGGAATGAAGGTGGATGATGGCGAGTTGCCTGAAGATACTGATGCAGGACAGGATGGAAAGGCAAAGGATTCGGCTATTGAAGGTGTGAATGGGACCGGTGCAGTGGTCCAGAGTGATAGGAACCTTTTCAATTCTCACCAAAGTGGATGGCCTAAGAGAGATGGAAATCAAAGAACTTCCAAGGTGCTAAAGAGAAATGTATTATCTTCCTGTTATTTGTTGGTTTAAGAAGTTATATCTATAACTTTAGCTGGTTGTCCATGTTAGGTTTCTGATATTCCCCCCGCGGAACATGTTCCAAGGGTATTGCCAAAGAATGAGGATCCCAGTTTGGTTAATAGGAATAAAAGAATGTTGGGTCAGCTTTTGGGAACTCTGGAGGTATGTTAAATTAGTTGCTTGGTTTTAGGACATCTTTATAAGCTCAACTCTGTAGTTTATTTATAGTGCACATTTAAATTCTCAGTCAGCTCTTTCTCTCAATAAATGCCTTTCATCTTCAATTATGTGTCTCACACTGTTTTCGGGGTCACTTTTAACGTTCTTACAAGTGTTTTTCCTTTATGTAAGCACGTGTCTCTGATTTATTCATCAACTCCATTTATTCATATTATTATTTCTATATTTTTAAATGTCCTTTATTCTGAACTATTCCAGAAATTCAGAAAAGAAGACATGCAACTCTCGGGAACAGAGGCTTATATGCGAAGATCTAATTCCTTGCAAAGAGTAAGTTCATGTCCATTGTCATGTGAAGATGCAGTACCCAATGCCACCACTGTCTTTAAATATAATAACGTCCTTGAAAATAAATTCAGTGAGTCTATCTTGTTTGCAAGGTTATGTATAATTGTGAACTATACCTCTGGATAAATTGTCGCTATCATCTTTGTTAATATCAATATGATTTAATATTTTATAAAAACTTACTAAAACATTTTGATGAATGAATTTTTTAGATCCTTTTGTGTTTCCGAGAAATACTCATTTCGAATGTTCCTAATAGGTAGAGTTTTATGCTATGTCTACTAGGTCTTGTTAATATAAAGCATGGAATAGGTTTTCATCTTTTATTAAGCCACTCCCTTGCATTGTTAGCCTTGACATCTAAGTGAGTTCATGTGTTATTATAAAGCATAGAATACATATTCATCTTTTATTAAGCCATCCCCTTGAATTGATAGCCACAGCATATCCAGGTGTGATAATATGTAAGTCAATTTTAAATAATGTTTTCTATTAATCTTTCTCTTTATTTCTTTCGCATGAAATTAGTGTCAGGGGATATTGCCCTTGGCTACCTCAGATTATTGGACCCAATTGCAGTTTCCTTCTTTAATCTATGAATATTATATGAATTTTTCACCCAGAGCCTAACCAAATTTGCCATCAAAGTTAGTGATTAATGTCAGTATATGATATTCAGATGACTAGCGGTTGGGATTTTAATGCCTGACAATTGAACGGACAAGTTTTACATGGTCCAAAGTCCCAAAAAGACTGTTACAAAAATGGAAACATGTACATTCATGTGACTGTGATATGTACCCTGAAAATGTAGCCGGAGTTATTGATTAACCTAAGTTCCAATTTGGTTGGACAAGGCTAAAATTAACGCAATAGTGAACCAGTGGCTAGATTAGGGTGCAATGTGCCATTTTATAATTAGATGAAGAATTTTTCAATGCAATATTCTATGTTATGATGATTGCAAGTTCTCTGAGCAACTACATGTCAAGCACTGAATTTTTCTTGCCACTTTGTCTTCTCTCACGCATAATAGCATCCAAAGCTTCAGAATAACCTCATATACCTTGAAATTATTTCCTAGGCAGAGCAAAGGGCACGTGAAGAAAGTGAAAGGCTTAGGAAAGAAGAGCGGGAACAGATTGCTGAAAAACGAAGGAGAGACTTGGTTGACTTTTGATGATAACTATTCTTTGCTAATCATAATAGATACAAAGTTCCACTGTGGTCCTCATTAACAAATATATTGTTTTCCTTATTCTCATCAGACTCTTAGGGCTCGTGTGGCTGCTAAGACAGAAGAAAAGAAATTGGAGTTGCTGTTTCTTCGCTGGAGTGAGCATCATAAAAGACTAAGCAATTTTATAAGGTTTGCCCTTTTCAACTGTAACTAATGAGGCATGAGTCTATATCATCTAGTATCTTCCAATTTGGTATCTGGTCGTCTAATTATATCTGACTTCAAATCATGATATACTATGCAGGTTATTTTTAATTTTGGTCCAAAAGTGTCCATATTCACATTTTATTCAGACGAAGATAAGTTTCTATTCATGTGCATTGTAGTGTTGACTCAACTTGATGACTGGATGTTTCCTGCTAATTGCAGGATTTTAGGTAGACATGTGAAAGAATTTATTTGAACTTTTTCGTACTTCTTTGATTGATTGTTGCCTTTATGAATGCAGGACTAAAGCAGAACCTCCAATCTACTATTTGCCTAACAAGCCCTTGGATGAAGATCCCACATCAGTTGAGAAGCGCAAAGAAGAGGTTGTCAAATTTAGACATTCGATTTCTCTTGGTCTTTATCTTAAAACATCATGTTTTGTGGACAACAAACCAGGATTGGCCAGTTAAATCTCAAATATTGATGTTATTTTTTGTTGTTAAATGGGGGTTTACAGAGTGCTTGCTCACTGTTACACTAGATTCAGGATTGTGGCATTTTAAAAGATATCTTATATTTTCTTGGTAATATGTATACCTTTTCAATCTGCAGGCTTTCCTAGAATGGAAGAATGCAAGAAGAGAGGAAGTTTCTGAGTACCAGAAACAGATTGGGGAGCAGTACCTTGCCAATGTTGAAAAGGAACTGGAGAGATGGCAAAATGCAAGGAACGCAAGGAAAGTAAACAATGACCAGAATTTACAGGAGACTATGGACAAAGAGTTGGATACTCATAGGCTGGAGCATGGTCCCAAGAAAAGAAAGATCCCAGATGGAAACAATAATGAAGATGATGATGATGTGGAAGATATAAATGTGGGAGAGGATGACATGATGGATGATGAATTAGACGATGACTCTGGTAGGAGGATTGATGAAACAACGAAGTCGGAAGCAGGTAACGCCATTGCAGAACCTGCAGCTGATGCCGACAATGCGGAAGGGAAGTGATAACGCACAAGGTCACAATTTTCATTAGTTCTGAGTTATTTGTTTTGTAGTTTATACATTGCTATTCTAAGCTTACGTATTTGGACTTACAGCCTTTCTATTTTCTGGTATTAACCTGAACTATATATTCTCTTTGTACTGTTAACATCCTTTGGAGAATTAGATTAATGCACAGTATGTTTGTTGGGTTTGTGCCCTTAACGAGCAAACTTAGCATGCATTCATTTCAATTCAAATTGCGTTTCTTCTGATCTGGCTTTTAATTTTTACTGGCAGCAAAAAACTACAACTAGTGATGAGAATATTTTTTGTTACAAGTTTTTCCTACATGTATTTGGGTATATATACCTTGATAAAGTATTTGGTGTTAGGTAGGCATGAATACGATATTTGAACGAGAAATATAAATTAGGGAAATGAGATCAGTCGAGTCAGAATTTGATTCAGTTGAAGTTTGACAGTATATCCATTTATTTCAGTTTGAGCTTTATTTATTCATGTTGCCTAATGGTTCGAGTTGATTTAAAATTATAATTCTTTTAAATACGAATGTTTATTTTTTATATAAAATTAATCATGTAAATTTAAGAAGTGAATTAAATTTTATGTATGTATGAATGTGTGTGTATATATATCTAGTTCATAAATCATTCAATTAGAACTATGTTTGAATTAATTTTGTTCATTAGAGCATCTGCAGTGTTATTGTGTTGTGTTTATCTGGGTTTTTAGGTTTAGGGTTTTGTAATAAATTACTATTGGATGGTGCTGACCTTGTAGTAACTGCTTAAATTTAAGCACATATAATCACTTGTTTTTTATTTATGCGTTGGTTCATGTAAATGGAATATTATCTTTTTAAAGTAAAAAGTTTCAATTTTACTAACGTGTGGAGTCAGTATAGTTTTTTAAAATAATTGACAAATTTAAATTATTGGTGAAAAATGTTAATGAAAAACTTGTTAAAATTATATTTTATAGATTTATATATATTTTTTTATATAGGTTTATAAAAATAATGTCATTTCTAAAGAAATTATGTTTTAAATTATAATTTGTGGCACACTTTATTTCTATTTGTTTCGTTAGAAAAAATAAATTAAGTACACTAATATTTATTACTTAATTTTCTTTGAATTATATTTTAAAATTAATTTTATTTTTTTTAACAAATATATTTACGGGTATTGTGGATATTTAGTAGTATAACAAAATTTGGGAAAATATTTAGGCACACGGGATAGCTTAGGGCGACACGAAATGCGGTGAAATGACTAGTGTCGCTGCACATCTATTGATAATGAGACAAAACGACGTCATTTTGCCATTAAAATATGGTGAAATCAGGTGACATTCAACGATATACCAAAAATTTTAGGAAGAAAAATTCCTGTTAGAAAATCAATTAGGTGAGAAAATACTGTTTGAATTAATAATTATATTTTAAGTATTGTTTCTTTCAAATTTTCTTTCTAGTTTTGTTCTTAAAAGTATCTTAGAGTGAAGGGAGAAAATATGTTTAATTTGTTATTGATTTTTACTGTTAAATGTGAGTTTAGCAATCACTTTTTTATTCTCTTTAATTGAGGATTACAAGAAAGCAGATCGTGAAATCATTTTTTTATTTTCATGAAAAATATATTTTTCATAAACGTATGAATATTCTAATCTTAAATCTACCTTAAAGTCAACTATCACGTTTAAGATATCATGTGTTTTAGAATTTGGAGGTTTATCACAATTTTATCATTAAAACATACCTCTAAAAATTTTAAAAAAATATATTTAAATTATTTTGAATCTTAACTTGTAAGTAAAAGAAACTATTTCACGTAGAACATAAACTATTTTAATTTTAACAACCACGGGAGAAGATAGAGATTGAGTAACATTTTTATGGGACCTGCTCAAACTTTTTCTTGTAAGTTGATATGCAGTTATCCTTAAAGATGCTCTTATGAGCTAGCTAGTCACCTAGTACTCCTACGTACACTCACCATTTAAATTTTATGTTAATTTTTATTTTATTCATGGCAAGGGATTAAGGGGGCACCAGAAGTACTTTGGTAAAGTGATTCTGCTTAACAGTTCCTTTTCATAAAAAAAAAAATCAAATTATTCTATTTAAAAAGTTTAGGCATTAAAAATGAATATTTTGAAATTGACTGAATATAAATGGAGATATGAGTTGGGTATGGATAAGACCGATGGATGTTCTTATAAGTGGATATGTATATAGATAGTAGCGTATGCAGAATATTATAAATACACTATATTTATCTCAATACACCTCATTCGTTAATTTAACTTTCGGTTTTTTCTCCTTCTTCTCCTTTTCTCTCTCTCTTTATTATACAAAAAAATGTGCAGAAAGTTTATGATGATGTGTAAACCATTGCCTTAAGAAAGAAGAGATTGTTACAGAAAATGAAGTAGAAGGCAGAAACATTATTTGGATAGTTTCCTTGAAAGCTCTGAGCGACATTGCTTTTCTAAAACAAAGAAGAAAGGGAGCTTTCCAACGACCAAAGATGGCGAAAAAGATTCCGAAGCAGTTCTTTCCCAACCATCTGGTTTCAAATAAAGCAAACCAAACTTCTAAAACTTCTCCTTTAATTGCACTTCTTTTCTGTTACATCGTCTTCTATCATTCATTTTCTTTAATTACCTCCATATATCAATGGGCTCCTCCTTTTTTCCCTCTAATTAAACTCTTATTTTACATGTGATTTATATGAATCTCTTTCTTATTTCTTTTGTGAGATGATGTCAAAGAAATAATAGAAAAGTTTTACTCATGGTTTTGTCAATTTTTTTTTTTTACTTTAACATTTTAGGTTATGTTCGATTACCCATTAAAACTCTTTTTAGGTATCGTGAATCTTTGAGACACAGTTTAAAAAGAAAAAAAAAAGATGATTCTTTATTTAAATATTTATTAAACTTTATTTCTCTATAATAGAAACGTAAATTATATATTATAGTTTGATAATATTTCTAATATTCGATTTTTAACATCTTCCTTATAAACTTATTAATATATTTTTTTAATATTATTTTAAAAAGTAAATTTTAGTTTAGAACTTAATCTAATAAAATTAACTTAAAGGTGAGATTTGCCTTTAATTATATATTATAATTTGTTTTAATTATATATTATAATTTGTTTGAGGTGAAATCTCCAACATATTTATTTTATGTTAATAAATTAATCTTTATTTATTAATGAATTGTTATTGGTATTTGATGTTTGATTTAAAATGTGTATTGGAAATTTTACACTAAAAAAGTATCATTAAATTTTAATATATAAATGAGCACACAACTTATTAAGTTATATTTGAAAAGAATTAAAAGAGTTATATAATATTTTTTCTTTAATTGTTACTGTATTGTTTTGTTTCTATTTCTTAATTTTTAATCACCTTTAATAAAAATTTGACGTATTTTTCGTTCTTCATGTATATGTCCATCTTTAATTAGGATTTATCATCAAAATATAAACATTTATCTTTTAATCATAATAACAATCCTAATCTTTATGAATATGAGAAAACATTTATCTTTTAATCATAATAACAATCCTAATCTTTATGAATATGAGAAAAGGAAGGTGAATTGGTAAGAATAATTCTCTTCCTGTTATAGGCTTTTCTTATTGAGAAAGAAAGTTGTGATGTGCGAGTGTTGCCTACTTCAAAGTCTTGACTAATTGGTTTTAATTCATTCTATTATATCTTCATGTGGCCAACTTGTTATACTTTTAATCAATAATCAAATGTTTGAGAAATGCAATTATCAAATTGATATTTAAATAAGCTATAGCCAAGTACTTTAGTTATATTGTTCATCAATTTAAGTTCTTTATCTTTCACTATGTTATATACTATTTAAAGTTTCTAAATTGATGTGAGACAGTAGATAAGAGATTATTTATGTGGTAATAAGTTGTATTCAAAGCTTAAGACTAAGAAAAGATAAAAATACAAATACAATATATAATATAACATTAGAGAAAATAGAAGATAAAACATGAAAAATATTTGTCGGCTTTAAAAAAATAAAATGTCTAAAAATTATTAGTTTTATTTAAAAATTATTATTTAGCTAGAAAATCTTAAACTTTGAATGAGATATCTGGTAGGTAGGTTCACCCATCTATACGCATCCACACACTCACCATCTCATCCACCTACACACGAATGCATACATCCACATACACATATATGCGCACACCCATACATGAGCATACACAACATGCATACTCACACATATACACTCACACATTAAAGTAAAAAATATTACAAATGAATACATTGAACAAATATTACAAATTAAAAAGACATATAACTCATGCTAAGGATACCTTGTGTTCACACCAAAGTCATTAAGTGTGTTATTTGGTAGGTAGGCCCACCCACCCCAACCATGCACCTACACACAAATGCACACATTCACACACACATATACAGGCACACCCGTACATAAGCACATCAACATACGCACAACATACATACTCATACAAACACACTACACATATATGCACACATCTACACACACGTTAAAGTAATAAAAAATATTACAAATGAATACGTTGAACAATTATAAAGACATTAAGTATGATATTCGATATGTAAGCCCACCTACCCATACGCATCAACGCATCTACCATGCATTACACACGAACACACACATCCACATACACATATACACGCACACCTATACACGAGCATACACACAACACACATATTATACACCCACACACATTAAAGTAAAAGAAATACTACAAATATTATAAATGAATATATTGAACAAATATTACAAATGAAAAAGGCACATAACTCATGCTGAGGACACCTTGTGTTCACACCAAGTATGACACACACACATATACGCACACTCGTACTTCAACATACGCACAACACACAGACACACCACACATATGCGCATACACCTACACACACGTTAGTGATTACATTGAACAAATATTACAAATGAAAAAGATATATAACTCATGTTGAGGACACCGAGTATTCGCACCAAATACATTGAGTGTGGTAATTGAATGGAGTAGATAGTAGGTGACACGATAGACCCAGATCTTGACTACCATATATTTTAGAGTGTCTTGTTATGCTAGAAAGAAAATCAGGAAGAACAAACTCTTTTGGATTGTCATACTTAAAATACTAAACCTGTTCCAAAAGAGTTTTAATCATTTGAAGTTTTTTTTATAACATTAAGTGATTCAAATTTTTAATAAATAATTAAAAATAACAACACCTATAAACAAAATGGTTGATAGAAATAACAGATAAAAATTAACTTATTAAAAGAATGACTAACATTATAATAGACATTTATGAGAGAAATAAATGCTGAAAAGTAACTTTTAATATCATATTAAAATAATAAAATTTAAGTTTAATTCAATCTTACAAAATTAATTTAGTAAGATAATATTTGTTTCCCTTATATATTATATTTTTTATATTTTGACTTTTATCTTTAATCAATACGTGATCTTAAACATATTCTAGAGTGTCTTACTATGCTAGAAAGAAAATCAGAGAGCAAACTCTTTTGTATTGTCAGACTTAAAATACTAAACCTGTTCCAAAATGAGTTTTAATCATTCGAAATTTTTTTTATAACATTAATTGATTCAAGTTTTTAATAAATAATTAAAAATAACAACATCGTTCAACTTGATGGAAATAAAATAAACTGACTTATTAAGAAAATATTAGCATTATAATAGACATTTATGATAGAAAACAAAAAAAAAAAAATATATATATATATATATATATATATATATATATAAAAATA
>Ga0209489_108645_pt1 | contig 13612 bp, 6 predicted proteins | sample SiratrowhiteBW_FD_187527 | JGI IMG/M metagenome (GOLD analysis project Ga0209489, IMG submission 187527) | Root nodule microbial communities of legume samples collected from California, USA - Siratro white BW (SPAdes) (version 2) | ecosystem: Host-associated > Plants > Roots > Nodule | place: USA... | reverse complement strand
TCCTTCTTTCATTTTTTTTTTTTTTTTTTTGGCTGTTTTTTTTTTTTTTTTTTTTTTTTTTTGTTTTTTTTTTTTTGTTTTTTTTTTTTTTTTTTGAATTTTTAATATTTTTTTTTTTTTTTTTTTGTATTTCCTTGCAGATAGTATATATTGTTATCATTGCTTTATAAGGTAAACACACAAAAAATTGCAATGAGTAAAATATCACAAAAAATCAACAGAACATATTGACATAAAATAGATTATAGCCAATAACAACGAAATAAAATATATGTCAAGAGTCAGTAGAAAATATTAAGTGAATCAAGTTGTAAAAGAAAAGTTACTAAGGGAATGGAGTAAAATACTAAAGTTAGCAATTGTTGGATTTAAAAATCTATCAAATCTGAAAAAGAAGAACAAAATTAGATTATTCACTAGAGTTACATCAATTTGAAAGCGTTGGTGTTATTAAATTGAAGAAAGTTGAGGTGAACTTCATTTTATATCCATCTAGAATTCAAACTTAGAAACGTGCAAGTTAAATTACTTCCAAATTAACACAATGGTTGACTAAAGGACATGTATATAGGGCAAAAACATTATAGACTTCTAATAAAGCACAAGACATGGCTAAGTGTGAAACTAGATTTTCAATTGTCAATTCATTATTTGGCTATAACTAGAAGCCCCAAGAATATGAAAATGGCACTAGCCTATATCATTAAACTTATAGTCAAAATAAACATGATTTTTTTGTATGATAATGGCATCCGTGCAAACTTGTGGATGTTTTTAAGAAAGACTTGCTAAATAAGAATTGACTTTAATTCATGGACCAATGTTTATATATAACTAATATTTGAAATTTAACTAATTGTGCTAAATACTAAAAATTCATCCCTTTATTCATTTATATTTACTAAAACTAAATTTGAACGATGTTTCTGTATTAATTATTTTAGTTCATAAAATGTAAATGCGATTGTTACTCTTATTTTATAAATACTGTAAATAAAAAAATAGTAATAAATATAAATTAGTTATAATTGACTTTGTATTTAAAAGGGGAGAGAATGCATTTATTACTCCCTGAATTCAATCACCAACAATTAAAAATTATTTACAAGAAGTTGTTAGTTCTTCTACATTTACCATCACAACACAAATGTCTAACAAAACACCTATTAAGAACGACAACAAATGAAAACAAAAATTACAGTACTGAAAATAACAAAATAGCGTTGTTATTTAAATGAATTTTTGTATTTGTGAATTATTAGACAGTAATTATTATTTATTAATCTGTTCACTTGCATTATTTTACAATTATTACAGGAGAATATAAAAGAGGGACCCACAATGATAACGTCGAAAATGCTAGGCTGGCGTTACTTGGCTTGCCAGATCAGAACATGAGGGAGTTTCATCTACGGGTCCCACCAAACCGATTTTACTACACTCTTTCTCCTTTTCTATTATTCAAACACCATCCAATTCAAACCCATTTTAACAGTTACTTTTATAAAATATTTCTAGTAGAAAAAATAAAAAAATATTTTTATAATATTTTTCTAAGTTTTATTTAAACTTATATATAAATTAATTTTATCTTTTATTATATTATAAAAAAATAAAAATTACAGATAAATCTATAAAAAAATCGGTAAATTAATAATATATAAATTTATCGACAGATTTCTGAATTTTTCGGTAATTATTGTCGAATTTTTGAATTTGTCAGTAATTATCAATAAATTTAAGATAAATCTGTTGATAAACCTATCAATAAATTTAGATAAAATTCGTCCATGATGATATTTTACCGATAAATAAAATTTTGTCAATAAAATTTTATTAATAATTCAATTTTTTTATAATAATTATAATATAATATATTTATATTATTATCCAACAATAAGAGTAGCAAATGACACTTATAGATTACACGAAGGCAAGTGTAATATGTGTACCTAGGCCATGTTATGTTTCATATATATATATATATAGTTGTACTGCTGAAGAAGCCAGAAAGGCAGCAAAAGAGACAAAATGCAGAGAGAAGAAAAGAATGGTGATAAGTGGTTCCGGTGATGATAAATTGGCAGAAGAAGAAAGTTGAAGAAGTTTATTTGGAAATAGCACAGGTAACATTGAGGCTAGATGAATCGGATCCAGAAACTCCACAAGACACCACAGTGAGTCACAGTGACACCACATGTGCATCATTTTAATTCTGGCACTGTTCTTCATTTAAAACATATTTTCTATTTTTGGGTATGATAATATGGGTTTTGTCATATCCTCCTTTAAAGGTGTCATCGTTATTGTCAGAGACTTGTTCGGTGATACTTTGCACAAATGTCAGGGCCCATCCTTCTAGAGCGACAAAGAATCCAATGGTTTTGCATTTACCAACTCATTGCATATATATTTATTCATCATGCTGCCTCTTTAACTAATACAATTATATACACTTTCATATATTATAATATAATCTACATCATGCTTAGTTGTTTTTGCATTCCAATTTTAATTATTGGAATGGCGTAGCCTCCTCAATTAGAGTGTTTGATTTCAATGCTACTCACCTAAATTTTCATAAAACACAATACAACACTCTTCTAACTATTAAACTAAAATTGAAAAATTATTGATTCAAATAACGTTAAATTTTTTATATATAACTTATAATATTCCACTTAATAGTGAAGATTTTTGTAGAATGTAATGTTATTGTGAAAAGTGGACGTTGAAGTAGCAATGGAATGTGCAGTGTGGAGTCACTGTGGAGCAGCAACGTCCCCACCACCATGAATAATGTTTGTGCAAATGGTGGTGGAAGGCATATGAAAGTGAAGTTTTGGTGGCAAAAAACGTGAAAGGAAGTCTGAATTTCATGCAACGGGAAAAGAGGGACGAGTTGAATTAAATGGATGGAAGAAGGGCCATGCAGATATATATTGGAGAGAGGTTAAAGTAAAGCATGTGAGTGAGGCCTTATGTGGTCAATTTTGTCTTCACCAACTTCATAGAATCCCATACATGTCAAGACAATTCATAAGACAACGCCTTTGCATGATGCTAATTACCGGAGACAACAACCACTCAGAGACAAAAGCTAAGAAAAAAAGGGAATACGAAGAAGCAGTAGCAGCAGCATGGTACTAATCACTCGTTCATATGTTCAAGCTATGCATAACAAATAAATCAACTGGGTATTTCATAACATCACTCATCAAATAAATAATTATAATTACTTTGTCATAATTTCATTAACATTTTATTTTTTTTAGAGGAGTTAGATAAACACAATTTGAAAGTAAAATAACTAACACATACCAGATTCATGATATAATTTTCTAAAACATTAAATTAATTCGATCCCATTTATCAACACATCCTACTCATAGCCCATTGAATCATTAGGTTGTGTGAGTTGGATTATATAGATTAAATAATTTATTCACAAAATCCAATTTAAATTATTTTCAATTGTTTTCATAGATTCATTATCCACCTACCAAATTGAGGTGGATAGCTACTTTTGAAATTTGGAGGTGGTTTTACTTTTGTCATTAAAGCATAATTATTTTTAATTTATATATATGATGTGTTTCGAAAATCCAATTACATCGTCTTTTAGAAAGTTGGTTTATTTATATTAAAAAATGACACACTAAACAAATTTCTCACAAGTATTAGCTATTCATAAAATAAAAATACTTGACTATATTTTTACCAAAAAAAAAATTAAAAAGCTTCACATCGAATTTTAAATTAATTCGTGACTAAAGCTGGATTGATTTGGTTTAAAGTTGGTTTAAGATTGATTTTTAAATTTAAAATTATTACACTGATCTGATTCAGTTCAAAAATGTTTTGTCAACAATTGGTTTAAAAGTTAAAACCTAAGCACTATGGTTTGAATTTTTCAAAATTTTGAAAACTATAATGAACTCATTGGTTCAATTATTATATATATTGATTTCATATAGTTTTATATTATGTTAACTAGTTTTTTTTTTATTGTAAATGAAAAAATATTATTATTATTATTATTATTTCTATAACTGAGAAAAGTTAGAAGAGAGAAAATAGAGATTCTACGCAACTAACTGGGAGAAACAAAATCCCCAAACATCTTCCAAGAGAATAGATAATAAAATATATTAAGTTTATTTATATAGCATTTGAAAAAATTAAGCTAATATTAAATATTATTTTATTCATATATCACTTGAAAAATTTAAGATGATATTAGATATTATTTTTAATTATATTTATATCTTGAAAATAAATTATCATTATTTTAATTAACAAAAAAATGCAATTATAAGGAGAAGAGACAACATTGACCCCGGGGGCTCGTTAATTGTTTCAATGCTATTGGACCTTTTGAGACACAAGGTTACCGATTCTAACTATGTTTTGGACAAGAACGATAAATTTTAACTCCGTCATCTTCCTATTGGCACCCTCTAGTTACTATTTAAACCCTATACAGAAAATTAAAAAACAAAGTAATCTTTTTAGTATTAGGTTGAAAATATTTTGAAAAAAAAAAAAACAGTTTTATCTGAGTTACTTTTTTTTTTTCAAGAAAACTTTTAACGACAAAAACTTGTTTAAGCTATACTAAACTTAAACAATAAAAAGAAAAAACATAACAAAGAATTGTTTGTGTTACACCATTGTTTTTCCCAATTAATGCAACACAACTTAATTTTATTTTATCTTTATTTTAAATTCATACTCCCCTATAAGAAAAAACAAGTTTTTGTCACCTTAAAAACAAATTAACAAAACAAAACTTGTTTCCGTCATGCTTAAATTTTTGAAGAAAAAATTTACACAACGTAGTCGAGTTAAAATTTTCTAAAGAAAATTAACATAATGGAAAATTGTTCCACCAAATGCATTTTTTCAAAAAATAAAAGCAAAAAACTGTTTTTTTTTTTCATAAAAATTAAACTTATTTCCATTTTTTTAAATATCAATACAACAAAAACTTGTTAAAGTGGAAGTATTTTCGTCGAAAAAAAAAAAACCCAAAGTTTGTAGTTTAAATAACTGGGGGTGCCAATAGCAAGCCCAAACTACCTGTTCTATTCATTTCTGCTCCGACTATCGAGAAGACTGCGGAATCGCGTTGTGTCTTTATTGGCTACTTTCCCTGTTTTCATTTTTCGCAGTATTGTATTGAATTCAATTGCTCTCACAACAACTATTCTCCGGTGACTCCTCCGCCGCCCCAGCCACCGCACATTCAAACCGAACCATGGCGTTGTACGCGGTGTCTCGTCGTTTATCGGCTGGATCGAACTCGACGACGCTCCTTGCTTTGCGTTTTGCTTCCTCTTCCAGATCCTACTCCTCTTCCTTCAGAGAAGAAAGAGACACCTTCGGACCCATTCAAGTCCCCTCCGACAAGTTCCTCTTTCTCTCCCTTGCTTGCTTCTTTTCCATTTCCTTTTTTTTCTTCTTTTTTTATAATTCATCTGATTCTACTGTGTTCATGCACTGTTAATCAGATTATGGGGGGCACAAACTCAAAGATCGTTGCAGAACTTCGATATCGGTGGCCCCCGCGAACGCATGCCCGAACCCATCATTCGCGCTTTCGGCGTCTTGAAGAAATGCGCTGCTAAGGTTCAACGAACGTTTTCGCCTTTTCTGCTAGCATAGCACTATAATCTTTTTCTAATTTGTTATTCTGGTCGTGGATTTCAGTCTAATCAATTGCCTTTTCATTATTGTTCTGTCTTAATTGATTAATTTGTTTCTTACTGCAGGTGAACATGGAGTATGGTCTTGATCCCAACGTTGGAAAAGCGATCATGCAAGCAGCTCAAGAAGTGGCCGAGGGAAAACTAAACGACCATTTTCCTCTCGTTGTATGGCAAACTGGAAGTGGCACTCAGAGTAACATGAACGCTAACGAGGTTAGTGCATGCAAGTTGCTACTATGTCAGCTGCACCAAACCTTTATGCTCTGACTTATATATTACAGAACAGAACACATTAAGGGTCCTAGATTAGTCTATGATCAATATTCATCTTCAGTGTATATTATAGCTTTTTCATAATTGTATTGAACTCTTGAGAATCTGTTTTCTTTTTTCCAAGGAGCATTTCTGAAGTAACAGGTTCTCATTTGTGTTGTAAAAATTAATTTTTATTTTTCTGAACTTTTCAGGTTATTGCAAACAGAGCGGCAGAGATTCTTGGCCATAGGCGTGGTGAGAAGTTTGTGCACCCAAATGACCATGTCAATAGATCACAGTCTTCTAATGATACATTCCCAACCGTAAGCATCTTACAATGACATGTTCCCGAATTTCTTATTGAGTAGGCTCGTTCGCTCTCGACGCAGTACAGTTCCTGATAAAGTGTTTTTTATACTTTGTTTACCTAATATTCTGGTATTTTTAGAATATTGAATTCTTTATAATCTGTATTTTTTTACTTCTTTTAAGGTAATGCACATTGCAGCTGCAATGGAAATAAACTCAAGATTAATCCCCAGCCTGAAAACCTTACATGGCACCCTAAACTCAAAGGTTTGGATTCTAGTTCATACTTTAGACTAGTTAGTTTGTTGGATAGATTACTGCCCCCCTCCTGCCATTTTGCGAGTCGTACCATCCTGATTAGGGGGGATTTTGAGTAATTTGCATAATACCTGACTTGTTTTTTCCGTGTTACATTGAAATATGTGATGTAAATGTGCGAAGAGTTAATTGATTTATATTCTTCGGTCTTTATATGATTATCTAATGGTTCTGGGTTTCTGGCCATTTTTCCAATACTAATACTGTCAACACGGTATATAAAACTTTTCTAGTGTATTGTGGCATGGTAAAATTTTCTAGTACTACTTTAAGCTTGTGGTTTTCTCTGGCTCTTTTTCTGGATTTTTCTTTTGGGCTGCCAAGTTTGCATTTAGGATATCTAACGAGCTATCTGACAGAAAACATGCTAGGAACCTTCTAACTTTGATAAAATATAAGCCTCTAAGATGTAATCCTCAAATGGTTTTTTTATCATTGCTTTTGTTATATCAGTTGATAATTATTTTTTTCTTTTCTTTTTTAAAAAAAATGCCAGTCAATTGAATTCAAAGGTATTGTCAAGATTGGACGCACACATACTCAAGATGCAACGCCTTTGACTCTTGGCCAAGAGTTTAGTGGGTATACAACACAAGTAAGCTTGCTTATGTTTAGGTCGTGCTGTCTTGTATTTTCGCTATCATTGGTGTTGTATTGTAAAATACTAACACTACTCGGGGAGTGATTTCTCGTTACCTTTTCCTTCATCTGCAGGTGAAGTATGGTATTGATCGAGTAATTGGCACATTGCCGCGCATGTATCAGGTTAGACAAACAAATACAAAAGCTAACTGCTCGTTCTTCACTATTTTCTTTTGGAGTTCTGGTTCTGACTAAGCAGAGATGTTACTTGATGAACAGCTTGCCCAGGGTGGTACAGCTGTAGGGACTGGATTGAATACAAAGAAGGGGTATGTATGCTTTTTTGATAACTAAGTGGTGGTTCTTACATTTTATTTTTTTAACATTTTGATGTGTCGTTTTATTTTTGTAACTTGCTATTTGTTGTCTACCAAAATGAATATGATAGCAGTTTTCTTTCTCATTCTGTTTAGTATATTCGCACAGTCCATTTTCTTACTGTCATTCAATACGAACAAGGAATGGACATTGTCTGGACTGACATGCTTGCCCATTTTCCACCACTAATTTTAATTTATTATGGATGTAGTTGTTGAAAATTGGATATTTTCTATACCCTGTAGAGAGTTTGATTTATTGTGAAAATAACTACTACCACCGGCCTTTTCTAGGCTGAAGAAAATTTAACTTCTAAAGAAATAAATTTGGATAAACAGTGATAATTTTCTGGATGAAATTCAGGTTTGATACTAAGATAGCAGCAGCTGTGGCAGACGAAACAAATCTGCCGTTTGTTACAGCAGAAAATAAGTTTGAGGCCTTGGTTTGTTACTAAAACTTTCCCCCTCGTATTTAATGTGTCATGTGATATTTCATTACGTCAGATTCTTTCGTTGAAGTTGCTTTGCACGCAGCAAAACATTGGCTTGTAGTGTGTAAATATTCTCCTTTTGCAGGCTGCCCACGATGCTTTTGTTGAAACCAGTGGAGCCCTAAACACCGTTGCGGCTTCTTTGATGAAGATTGCTAATGATATACGGTTATTAGGAAGGTACGGTACTACTTATATGACACTGATTGACGGATTGCTTTCTATGTTCAATAGAAAATTAATCATATTCTTTGGTGGTTTCTTTATTGCTATCCAAATATAGTGGTCCACGTTGCGGTCTTGGTGAACTCATTCTTCCTGAAAATGAACCGGGAAGCAGTATTATGCCTGTAAGATTTTCATGCTGACTAAATTTATTTGTTACCCAAACCAGTTGTTTTCTTGTTACTTGCTATAGTTCATTGTTTTATTTGCCTTACAATTGGAATTTGACCCTAAGCCACATCCATCTTCTGTTTCAGGGGAAGGTTAACCCTACCCAGTGTGAGGCTTTGACAATGGTGTGTGCACAGGTAGACATCAATTGACTTCATTTTATTGAAATACTTACTAATGAAGTTCTGATTTGCAAAAAGTCTGTATGACTTGGTAATAAATAACACAGTTTGGTTACTTGAACTTTCTGAATTGGTGTCATGATTTATAAATTTCAGGTCATGGGAAACCATGTTGCAGTTACAGTGGGTGGATCAAATGGTCATTTTGAGCTCAATGTGTTCAAGCCAATGATTGCCAGTTCTCTCCTGCATGTATGTTTTGCATATAATATTTGTGTTATGTTATTTTTAATCTATCAATCACAGTGGAACTTCTGACTAGCTGTTATTTGGTTCTAATTTTTTACGCGAAACTATCAAAGTTTAGCTGGAGATTATTGCTTTGGCTATTAGATTTAATGTTATGAAAAGGAAACTGAATTCTATTTTGTATACTTACACTTGGACTCCTAAACTAGTCCAAGCACACAAGGTTCATAGAAAACGAGATTGTTCAAGCATCACTAAGCTTAATATACGGGGAGCCTAAGTTAATTTCTATATTGTTCCTGTCAGTTTGGCATCTGAAATGTTGTTATACAATTCAGGTGGACTTGACTGGAAAGTTAGATGCTCTTTGCTATGTCAGTAAAATAGGAAATGGGGATGGAAGATGCTTTAGATACCATTATGTTTTACTATTCTTGTTTTCTACGCTGTTCTTGTGTCTGTCGGGATGTAATAGTATTTGGTGATGCCCCACAAAACGGAAGATTAAAAAAGGCTAGGGCGTGCAAAATAAGGACACGGTGGCTTTTACTCCAAAATTTGCAATATAAGTTACTACTGTATTTCCTAAAAGATGTACTGAAATGCCAAATCTTTATTTTGATTGTGATAGTCACTGAGACTGCTTGGAGATTCATCTGCATCCTTTGAAAAGAATTGCGTGAGAGGTATTCAAGCTAATAGGGAAAGAATTTCAAAATTACTGCGTGAGGTGAGTTGCAGACTTATTTGAAACAAATCTCAGATGACGCCTGATAGATTTACACCCTTGTGCTAATTTACTGTGTTTACTTTTAATTCCCCTTGCAGTCACTTATGCTTGTCACATCCTTGAACCCAGTAAGCTTCCTCTCGTCTACTCCTGTAACATGTTATTTTTCACATTGTTTTGACACTGAATCGAATCTGTCTGTTTGTTACAGAAAATTGGTTATGACAAAGCAGCGGCAGTTGCCAAGACAGCCCACAAAGAGGGGACTACTCTGAAGGTGATTATGATGCCTTGTTATAATTGTTATTTTCATTCTTTGCCGTTAAAAAAAAAAAAATGATGCCTTGTTATAATTGTTTTGCTGTTTTTCTTGCTTATTTTGGCCTCTCTTTTCTAATATTAATAAAAATTATGCGAGCATGTATTAGTTCCTAACAAATTAAATTTAAGAAGCATATTCTTTTATACGAATATCCTTGTAGACGCATAACCATTTAAACTCCTGTATTGGTTACCGTCATTAATTGTTGTGTTCTGCTGTTTATATGAATGAATTGATTCCTTAAAAATTTCTATGTTTTTCGTGGATGTCCAATAAATTGTGACTAAAGATTGAAATTGAAATGATTGTTTAGGAAGCCGCACTGAAACTCGGAGTGCTGAGCCCAGAAGATTTTGACAAGTATGTGGTACCTGAGAAAATGCTTGGACCGTCCGATTGACTGGCTCGAAATGTTTTGTTCTGATAATTCCTTGTATCATCATGGGCTACATTGAGGTAGAATTTTTTAGCAATACCCAATTGACTGGATTGAGAAATGGCAATCCAATATTAATAATCTTGGCTTCCTTAGTTGATATTCGTAAGGGAAGAGCTCTTCCAAATTTTTAACGGGACAATGTATTGCAGAAACGTACTTACCCAAATAAAGAGAAAATTTTTATTTATTGTCCTTGCACTGTATTTCCAATGTTTTCTGGATTGCAAATTTTAATGACAATTGTTAATATGCTATCTTTGCTTAGGCGACGAATCTGTGTAGGTGATAAAAAAAGGGAACGAGAGGTAAAACGGGGGTTTAATAGTGTTTATACAGTTACAAATCTTAAGTTCGCAGTCATTTTTTATTTCCGTTCATGTTGTGTGTTTCTAAAATAATATTTTGTACAAGGATAGACAATGAATTGAGTGTTTTGCGGGTTTTACCTCTAAATTTTGCACGGAGTCTATTGTAATCTAATTAAATGTAAATGCTAAGCATTGACTGAAACTCCCTGTATTCTATTTCTTTCTTATTCATTTTATATTATTAATAATAATAATTGTAATGGTGTTGAATTTGTATCATCCAACTTCTGTAGTTCTTCACCATACTTCAATTAGACCCAAAAGTTTGCATAATGTTTTTTTGGTAGGAAGTACGTGTTCGATTTTATTGATTTATGTAAAGAAGTGTTTGTGTAATTTATAGATTAATGGTATCTTTCAAAAATTGGTATGACTTACTCCGTATATACTCACTCTCAATTTTTTGAGAAATTATAAAGGATACAGAAAACTAGAGAACTTTCATTATTCTCTAAAAAACAGAACAAAGAACTTATTTATAATTCTGGCTTACATAAAAAAAAATTTTCTAAGTCAGAATTAGCTAACAACAAAATTTTGAATCGTGTTTACAAATTGTTATTACAATTGAAGTGCAAGTTGCATAGAGGACTAAACCCTTAAGCTCGGTCCAGGATGAGTTTCTCACTACATAAAACCAAACACACATCAAGATAGAGCCAGCGAAGTGGACAGAGCCAGTTATGTCGGTTTCTACAAGTTTAACATTTTGTGTGTTTTATATTTAATTTAGTTTGAAAAAAAAATAATCAAGATTTTTGTTCCAATGTAAAGTAGGCTGAAATAATATCATTAGGGTAAATTTCAATAAATTTTCATATTTGAGATATTGTCTACTTTAAAGTTTGGAGTCCCATAACAAAGTTTTTCTTAAAATGTGTATTGAATGATTAAAGGAGGAAAATGTATTTAAATTATCTTTAGTCTCAACTCTAAGTGTTGTGAGACTATTGAACATAGCAAAAGAACTTACTGACTTAAACATCAAATAATATTTTACAGGTGGATCTTCCATTGATCTTCATCGACAACTTGACAAATAATATCCTCGGAAGGCCAAGCTCGATTTTCTAGGACGACCACTCTTTTTCATACATTTAATTGTAGTCTATTACTTGTTACAGTATTTGAAATTCAATCCAGGTCAATGTCACTTTCTCTTGACCAACAACATATTTCATCTTTCAAACATACGTTGATGTTGAGTAGAACAATTGTTTAGATACGAGGAGATTAATCATTGACTTTTGTATTTTTCTTAATAATTCTTTGATTTCTTTGGAAGTCTATCAAATAAGGTACTATGTCCAAATCTTCTGTCAAATTAGAAGATCGTGCCTTATCATTAGTGGTTAGTGAAGTAGTTTAGCTATAACGATTATTCAAACATTTTAAAGTTTCAATTGACATAATTATATTCTTCTATGATAACAAATTTGCCATGCACCTTACTTCAAATCCCTCTAATCATAAGAGATTCAAACATATAAATATTAATTGGCATTTTATTCGTGAATTTGTTCAAAGACAACTCTTCACTCTTATTCATGTCAACACCGAATATCAAATAGCTGACATATTCACACAAAGGTCTTCTTGTTACTACTCTTTCAATCATTTCATTGACAAGTTGGGAATCATTAGCATTTATTCTCTAACTTCAGGGGATATTAGAATCAAATATTATGTAATTTTGAAAAAATAATATTTGTAAAATTTTGTGTGACAAGTTGGTCTTTTTATTAATTTTGAAGATCTTTGTTGTGACTCATAATAACTAACAAAAAAAAAAAACTATATTCGATGGAAAATATATGATTTGTACTTATTATATTTCGTAAGTCATATTACATTCAAATTATTCAAAAATTTTGAGTTCAACAGAGAATTTTTTATATAGGTACTAGTATTTCTTAACTTTCCTTACAAATTTTATACATTATTAGACCATTACAAATATTGAAGTTATTTCATTTATTACATTTTTATATGTTACAAAACCAAATAGTCCACTTTTTAAGCTAAATTATGGATATGAGATCATAGTTTTAACAAGTTGTTTCATGAATAGAAAATATCATTAAAAAAATGGACTCAAGCCTACAATAGAGCCAAAAACTATGGATATATGATAAGAAATCTTCCCAAATGCATTGACTTTATTATAAAGGGATAATTCGTTTTATCCATTTATGCTCTTATTAGGATAACTTTTGAAAATACAAAGTTGTGGTTTATTAAATGTGGGATCAAAGTAGAGTGCAGGTTGAAGAAATAACTATCATACTCAAACAAAATGAACAAATATCAAGCATGTGTCATATACAAAGGTATAAATAGGAAAAAAATTTAGTCCGAGGTTCTTGAGATAACAACTTTCCAACTTGGTTAGTGACTAATGTCGAATGTATATAATTAAATTAAATGATTACTAGTGTGATTGTTGAAAACTTCAAGCTTTTCTATTATTTTTTTTCTTCATGTTATTGTTATTTGTTCCTGTTCCATTTACAACTATTCATGTTTGTTAATCCAATGTATAATCTAATGACCATTTACAATGTTTATGAGATTCAGTTTTATCAGGTTCAAAATAAGAATTTTTGATCTACTAACACGAAACCAAATTTCATACTCTAACCCTCACAGTGACGTAAGTAATCAGAAAAACCAATTACAACTCGTATTGATTCTTAACAATCAAGGTTCTTTTATTAAACACCCTGTAGGTTTTGATAGTCAATGAGTAACCTCAAACATCATTTTACAATTTTACACAATTCTCAGCAACATAAATTATTCACTTTAATTTTCTAAATTTATTAAGTCAAAACACATATAAGAGCTTTTATTAAAGCTTTATCAATAACCATTAAATAATCTGGTTATTCAAAGATTGCTAAATAGATTTAATGATAATATATATATATATATATATAT
>Ga0209489_108644_pt1 | contig 13613 bp, 4 predicted proteins | sample SiratrowhiteBW_FD_187527 | JGI IMG/M metagenome (GOLD analysis project Ga0209489, IMG submission 187527) | Root nodule microbial communities of legume samples collected from California, USA - Siratro white BW (SPAdes) (version 2) | ecosystem: Host-associated > Plants > Roots > Nodule | place: USA... | reverse complement strand
TTTTTTTTTTTTTTTTTCTCCATATTTATCTCCACTGTTTTCAATTAACAAAAGGCTATTTTTTTATTTATTTTCTCCATATTTATCTCCACTGTTTTCAATTAACAAAAGGCTACGATACAAACTACCTTCTCGCATTTATGTAAATATTTAATATACTAATAATATTTTTATTATTTTTATTTTTAAATTTATTTATTAAATAATATTATTTTCTCTTTTACACATCACGTGTTATTAGTAGAACCACCAAATTAAAAAAATTAAAAAAAGAAAGTTAACGTTTTTCTTTATCGTATATTTTAAAAAGTTTTTCTAATTTTAAATTAATAAAATAAGATTTTTATTTTTTGTTTTTTTTTCTTAGTTCCTCTTTATCTTTTTCTTTAGTATTATTTGTACTTCATCAAATTATAAAATGCTCAAGTTTTACGGTTTTATATAGAAAACCATGTTACAGAAAAATAACAAAAATTATAAGATATATTTTTTTACTGTAAAAATTGAATAAAAGAAGATGAAAAATAATAATTTATAAATATTAAAGATAATTTCAGTATTTTAGAAAATTATAAGTGCAGGTCCTAATTTGTATACCAAAAGTTTATATATATAATGCATAAAATGCCTAATTTGTATACCAAAAGTTTATATAATGCATAAAATGCATAAAGTAATCAATCGCATATTAATAGTTGCATATTAATAATTATTTTATATTCATTAGTCTCAGTATTTTATTGTTAAAATATTTATAATTTGAAATGGAATAAAATATTTTGTAGAATAAAATATTAACAAACTTTTTTATAATTAATAAATTCAATCTTATAAATATTAAAAAATGTCTATATTCTTTTAATTAAATTTGTCATCACAAAACTAAATATTTAAAAATAATATATTTAACTAAATTTTTATTAATTTAAAATTAAATAAATTTTTTAAAGTATATAAGAGAAATGTAAACATTTTTTAAATTTAATTGTACTGATATAACACATGATTCAATTGAGCGTGTAAAAAAAAGTTATTTAATAAATAAATTAAAAAATAAAAATTTATATTAAGAATTTCTTAAACACAGAAAGTAGTTTAGGATCCCACCTGTAAAATTTGATAACTATCCAATCCGTTACCTAAGACTTGGGCTAAGCCCATAATCTATATATATATATCTGATGAGAGGGAGTATCAAACAGATCTAACCATTCTATCTTCTCACTCTCATCTTAACTACCTTTTCCTCTTTCAGTATACATTACCTGTAACGTCAGAGTGTCTTCTCTTTTTGAGTATATATCACCTATAACGTCAGAGAGAGAGAGAGTCTTGTATGCATTATTTTTAAATAAATTTAAGGGCATAAAACTTTCACATGTTCATAAAACTTTCACATGTTTAAACTAATTTTATAACCTTGACCATCTCATAGTTATTTATGTCAAGTGATCAATATGAGGTGGTTGAATATAGTGCTTACTTATTATGTTTCAACTTCTATCAATAAAAAAAGTTCAACCAAAATCAAAATAAATACCCATCAATACATCAATATGTCAATTATGAAGACAAATATTTGTAGAGGTCCTAAAAAAAGTAAATTATATTTCTTTCACAGATAATCAATATATAAGTCATACTATTAATCTCTGAAAGTGTTATTTACAATGGTGGATGTTTACAATGTTATGGAAAGTAAATTTAACATTAGAAGTACCTTGTTTTCATAACCAATCAAGTTTTGAGGAATATAGTGAGTGAGAGAGAGAAATTAACAAGTAATTTATGTTTTACATAAATATTTTAAATTATAAGTAAAGAGTATATATACTACAGGCTCAAACAAAAAATAGACAAGAGGCTGAATTAAATAAAATTAAGATAAATGAAGAAAACCTTCATACTCACATTCTTGAGTGACTACTTTCCTCTCTATTTATGGTATCCAATAGTTGCCATTTATTGGTCAAATATTAAATTTCCATTTTATCAAACAGTTACTAATCTTTATCACAAATTCACATCATCAAGCAATAAAATATTCTTCAAAACATCAAAAGTCAAAGAAGGAATCAAGTGAAAAACATCAATAAAGAAAATAATACTATAGAAAATTTGAATTGAACCAGAAAAGTTAGGAAAAAAATGTAGTGCAAAATATCAAATCAGGAGCATGTTTGCTTTACAAGTTTTCTTAAAGTAATTCTTTTTAAAATTCACGTGTAAAACTTTTAATCGTATTTCTTTCAGTTTCATAAAATATCAAAAGAAGAAGTACAGCATTGGATTAAAATCATAAATTATTCTGAATCGCTTCTTACGACATCATCTATATTTCGTATAAAAATATGAAAGTTCGCAATGTTTATTATCTTTTATATAACCGCTAGACTAATTTTAAATCCAAAATAAATTTTTTTAATCTGTGAAAAACTTCTCAAAAACAACAAGATAAAAAAAAAAGTTACATTACTAAATTGAAACCTTAGTTAGCTTTACTGGGTTCCGAATAAAAAATTAAAAGACTATTTTTTGAAGTGTTAAAATATGAAGAAAAGAATAAACTTTAACGTAAAAAAAATGCTACAAAATATTACCAAGCATTTTACTTTAGGAAAAATTAATATTTTAGTTCGTTATCTTTAATGTAGGTTGAGTTGGAAGCTTTATCTTTTTCCGTCAAACCCAATCCAAAGTTTCATTTTGCATTGATTTTTTTTTATTTACTAAAACAGTGGCGCAAGGTTTTATTGATGAATAGATTTTTTCTGCACAGAAATATTGGATTAATTATTTTATAGACATATACATAAATTAGTAATTTGTTTAGATTAATTTATTTGTTAATATAACTATTATTGTTATTCTTTATTTAATTACATAAATATAATATTATTTATATTGTGAATATTATTCGGTTAGTTAATAATATTATTAATTAATAATAAATATAATCAGTTTTTATTCTACTTTATTAAAAAAATAAAAAGTACATTATCTATATATATTCTTTTGACATTAAGAAGAGTTTGTATACATTATTTTCTTTTATGTTTGTAGAGACCATTGTTAAGAAAAAGACAAAGACAGTATCAACAAGATAATGAATTAAAATTCTTATTTTATTTCAAATTCTAATTCTTCTTATATTTGATGTACTTATATATCATAATTAAAATAAATTAAAATCTCTAATTTTATTATTCCTTTTAAGAAATTGAACAAACTTCATCGTCTTCTTACCACAATTAGATTAAGAATTAAGAATTAAAATAATATAAAAGATTAAAAATTAAGAATTAAAATAATATAAAAAGCAAAGCAAATAAGAAGAAAAAATGTGTTTGGGGCTTCAACTTGAGAGAGAAGGTAGGTTTTTGCTAGGGTTCTAAATTCTGATTGGGAATGGCTCCACAGTAATGGCGAAATGACGAGTGACCCATAACAACTATAGAGAAGAAAGCAACAATAGTGAATTTGACCATGGTGGTGAATAGATATAATGTCAATCTTGAACCATTATGAGTTTCCTTTTTGTTTGCTTTATGCATGTATTACTAGTTTTTTATTTTTTGTTTAATATTTGGTAGGTGTGTGTTTCTTTTATTTATGATTCTTGAAAAATGAAAAAATGAATATCTATAAAAATAAAATAGTACTAAAAGACAATTGGAAAATTCATTTAAGATAAAACGTTATAAATATAAAATAATGAAGCTCTTTATAATTGGACAAATTTGGTTTGATTGGTGGGTGGAGTGCTTAAGTTTGTAAAGTCTACAAAAGTTCAAAATTTTCTCTTAAACAACATGTAATTACCATGATTATATAATTGTATAATGTTTGGTCAATTTTGGAAAACAAATCATTCATGGTGGGTGTATGAAAAACTAAAATACAAGATATTAATGATTTGAGATATTTTAAATAACAAAACTTGACAATGATAAATTGAAAGGAGTTTTTCAAGATTGGAATTGATAAAAATTTATTGAAGGTCATTAATGTCATGATAAAGATTAAGTATATTATAAGTATTTGTTATTATAGTTTGTACAGATGGACATAGTGATACATGCACAATTAAAAAATCAATAAGAATTTATTTCCATGAAAAAAATCACCGAGATGATTGTTGAAATTTGAAACAGATACATGACACATGTACCAGACAAATATACTTGTAAAAGAAAACAATTAATTTACCACTTTTACCAGTTTAAAAATATGGATTTAGAATCATTAATGTTTAAATTTTAAGAATATAAATTATAACTTTATTATTTAGTTATTTAATTTTAAAATCGTCAGTTTTTAAATTTTGTTAACAATCTCTAAGTTTTTAAATTTCTTTATCATATTTTTTAAAATAAAATTTAGTTTCTAAATCAATTTGATTTGGGGTGAGTTTTTTTCTAAATACTTTATTGTTTTCAAGTGTGAGTATTTTAAAGTTTAATGTTTCTAAATACTTTAAAAAGTTGTTATATCACTAATTCTACTAACAATTTTAGTTATTTATATGAAATGGAAGATTCGAAGACTTTAAATGATTTCAATTTTTATTATCGTTAGTTGATGAGATTTAATATGATTTAAAAATCACATATTGTAACGTTTTGTTTATTTAAATGTTGATAATATTTATGTTGATTCATAATTAAATGAAAAAATTAAATTTCAATTGATGCGTTTAAAATATGTGTGTGAAGATTGAAAGTGTTAAATTTGTTTTGTGATTTCTTTGCAATCTCTATTTTATTTTTACGTATACTATTTTAGTATTGGGTTGGTCACTCAATCATCAGTATTAATTGTAATATAAAACATTGTTACTAAAAATATTCAACTGGTGATTCAAATAATAGAGCTTTTTATCTCAAAATGTGGATTAAAATGTGAATGAAAGAGATGTCAGAAGAATTATCTTTTTTCTAAAACTCTCATCACTTAAACTATAAAAAACAAAAATTAATGACTTGATATAAGAAACCAAATTATTAAAGGATCAGCATAAAATTTGAGAGACAATGTTTTCCCTCCACTAAAAATGAACTATTTAAACACTTATTAAACACTCAAACAATATAAATATGGAACCAATGTGATTATATGAAATCAAATAATATGTTTTATCATTAAAGTAAGAATTTTTTTTATTCAAGATATAAGAGTTGTCATTCATGCTATATTTTGATGTCACAATTAACATGCCAATATAAAAAATTAAATCTATTACCTAGGAGCGAATGTTATACAACAAGATAAAGTTTATATTGAAATATTTAATCTCATCAATTATTAGTTCAAGAGAGGCAATTTGATAACCATTAAAAGTTTAAAAAGAAAATCCAAGTTGTACTTAGAGTTCCCGCAGAGCCAATTATACTTGGAGTCTAATGAAGGGCCATATAATAATAATATTACTATTTGTTATTCTAAATTACGTAAAAGATAATCTCATTTCAAATGAGATTATCATAAAATTTCTCAGAAACTACTCTTTACTGCATTAGGAGATTAATTTTATTTCTTTTTAAATGATGATAAAATATTTACATTTATGTCACTTTAAAAAGAGAAAAATGGACATATAATATTTTTGTTATCTCTTTCTGTTATTATTATTATAAAATATAATAAACAATAAACAAGTAAGATTACTAAAAAAATATATTTATTTGTCACTTCTTTTATCAATAAATAAGTATATTTTTTTTCTGTTTGCAGAAATCATTTTTCCATCAAACCACAGGAACACTGAGAAGAGTCACAAAATTAATCAGAAAAAGAATAGATCGATGAAACAGAGGAAGAGGGAAAAAAGAATATAAAATTGAAGAATAGTAACTAACGCCAAAGCAATCAACAGGGTTTTATTCTTGCCACACCAAAACCCTCTTTGTTTTACGATACTGCCACACTCTTTTTGTTTTGGTACTCTTCGTTCATCTCTATTCGCACCATGACCTTTTATGATTCTGCTTAGTCCTCAAATTTTTTATTTTTCGCCCTCTATTTTTGTTATAGACCTTCCCAACACTTGATCGAGGACATGGCGGCTGTCACGGAATTTGGGGTGTCTCAGTTCCTGCAGGTTTGCTTTTACTCCCTGTTTTTGAATTAGCATTATGTGATCGACCCTTTTATTTATAATTGTTGTTCTTGTTGTCATTTTTTTGAGGGACGGGATTTTCATGCTTTGATGCTGTAATAGCATATTTTGATTCGTTTAAGGTTGTTTTTATTTGTCAGTTTTTCGTTGATTACTTGGTGCAGCGTGTTAAACTAGCGAATGAAATGCTGCGATGTTTTATGGGTTTTGCCTTTCCCTTTTTTTTTTTTCCTTCTCCTTTACTGCCGTTGTAACGTGTTGGGATGGCTTGCAAATTTTCATGGTTGGCATGGGTTTGTGTTTGTTTTGGTTATATCTTTGTCGTTGACAAGTTGGTGCACTATCTTTAATTTGGCAAATGAAAATGCATCTCTGTTTATGGGTTTTGTGATTTTGGTTTCAGGGTACTTCAAGGCAGACATTGTTTTTGAAGAAGAAGCCTCAGAAACGTAAAAGTCACATGCTTTGGGGTACGCTTTGGAATAAGAATTGGGCTCTGGGATCAACTAGAAGAGCTTTGCCTTTAAGGTGTCACGCTCAAGAAAATCCCAGAGCAGTGGTAGAAGAGCAACGTGGCTTGGTTGAGAAGCCTGCCTCGGAAGTTGTTCATCTATTCCGGGTCCCGTTTATGCAAAAAAGTGCAGCTGCTGAGCTTTTAAAGGATGCTCAAGTGAAAATCTCTAGTCAGATCGTGGAAATACAAACGGAGCAATGTTATAATGTTGGCCTTAGTTCACAACTTTCGAGTGAAAAATTTGCTGTCCTTAAATGGCTTCTTCAAGAAACATTTGAGCCCGAGAATCTGGGAAATGAGAGCTTTCTGGAGAAGAAGAGGAAGGAAGGGTTGAGTCCAGTTATAGTCGAGGTTGGTCCCAGGTTGTCTTTTACCACAGCGTGGTCTACTAATGCTGTGGCAATTTGCCATGCTTGTGGATTGACGGAAGTGACCCGTTTGGAACGGTCAAGGAGGTACTTGTTGTTCAGCACAAGTGAACTGCAAGATCTTCAAATAAATGAATTTGCATTTATGGTGCATGATAGAATGACTGAATGTGTTTATAGTCAGAAGCTAACATCCTTTGAGACTAGTGTTGTTCCCGAGGAGATTCGTTATATACCTGTTATGGAGAGGGGACGGAAGGCATTAGAAGAGATTAATTTAGAGATGGGTTTTGCCTTTGATGACCAGGATTTAGAATACTACACCAAACTTTTCAGAGAAGACATTAAACGCAACCCAACAAATGTGGAGTTGTTTGATATTGCGCAATCCAACAGTGAGCACAGCAGACATTGGTTTTTCACTGGAAAGATTTTCATTGATGGACAGCTTATGAATAAGACTCTAATGCAAATTGTGAAAAGTACTCTGCAGGCAAATCCAAATAACTCAGTCATTGGGTTTAAGGATAACTCAAGTGCAATAAGGGGTTTCCCAGTAAAGCAGATCCGACCAGTTCAGCCTGGCTCATCATGTCCTTTAGAAATTGCAGTGAGTGAGTTAGATATATTATTTACAGCTGAAACACATAATTTTCCATGTGCAGTGGCACCTTATCCTGGTGCAGAGACAGGTGCAGGAGGTCGCATTAGGGATACACATGCTACTGGAAGGGGGTCCTTTGTCCAGGCTGCTACGGCTGGTTATTGTGTTGGGAATCTCGACACGCCAGGCTTTTATGCTCCATGGGAAGATCCCTCCTTTACTTATCCGTCGAATTTGGCACCACCTTTACAGATTCTTATAGATTCTAGTAATGGTGCATCTGATTATGGGAACAAATTTGGAGAGCCATTGATCCAGGGTTTCTGTAGAACTTTTGGAATGAGACTTCCTAGTGGGGAGAGGCGAGAATGGTTGAAGCCAATCATGTTCAGTGCAGGCATTGGACAGATAGACCACCGTCATATAACAAAGGGAGAACCTGACATTGGAATGCTGGTTGTCAAGATTGGAGGCCCAGCCTATCGCATTGGTATGGGAGGTGGGGCAGCCTCAAGCATGGTCAGTGGGCAGAATGATGCAGAGCTTGATTTCAATGCTGTGCAACGTGGGGATGCTGAGATGGCTCAAAAACTATATCGTCTTGTTCGGGCCTGTATTGAGATGGGGGATAAAAACCCAATAATCAGCATTCATGATCAGGGTGCTGGTGGGAACTGCAATGTTGTGAAGGAAATTATATATCCCAAGGGTGCTGAGATAGATGTCCGAGCAATCGTGGTTGGTGATCATACAATGTCTGTTCTAGAAATTTGGGGGGCAGAGTATCAGGAGCAGGATGCAATCTTGGTGAAGCCTGAAAGTCGTGCTCTCTTGGAATCAATCTGTAGCAGGGAAAAAGTTTCTATGGCTGTTATTGGAACTATTAGTGGTGATGGACGTGTTGTGTTAGTCGATAGCTTAGCAACCCAACAGTGTATTTTAAATGGACTTCCTCCACCTCCGCCCTCAGTTGATCTTGAATTGGAGAAAGTCCTTGGTGACATGCCTAAAAAGTCTTTTAACTTTAATCGGGTGGTCTATGAACGGGAGCCACTTGATATTGCCCCTGGGATTACAGTGATAGATTCTTTGAAGAGGGTGTTGAGTTTGCCATCTGTCTGTTCAAAACGTTTCTTAACAACAAAAGTTGATAGGTGTGTTACTGGTCTAGTTGCACAGCAGCAAACTGTTGGTCCTTTGCAGATTCCCCTTGCCGATGTTGCTGTTACAGCTCAAACTTTTACTGATTTGACTGGAGGTGCTTGTGCCATCGGGGAACAGCCAATTAAAGGCTTGTTAGACCCCAAAGCAATGGCTCGGTTGGCTGTTGGAGAAGCACTAACAAATCTTGTATGGGCAAAGGTCACTTCACTTTCTGATGTCAAGGCTAGTGGTAATTGGATGTATGCTGCCAAGCTTGATGGGGAAGGAGCTGACATGTATGATGCTGCCATATCTTTAGCTGAAGCAATGATTGAACTAGGCATTGCTATTGATGGAGGGAAAGACAGCCTTTCCATGGCAGCCCATTCTGATACAGAAGTTGTCAAGGCTCCTGGAAATCTTGTTATCAGTGTTTATGTTACTTGTGCTGATATAACAAAAACAGTGACTCCAGACTTAAAACTTAAGGATGAAGGTGTTTTGCTTCATATTGATTTGTCGAAAGGTAAGAGGCGGTTAGGTGGATCTGCTCTTGCCCAGGCGTTTGACCAAGTTGGGGATGAGTGTCCTGATCTTGATGACGTTCCTTACCTTAAAAAGGTCTTTGAAGCTGTTCAAGATCTTCTTACTGATGAACTGATCTCTGCTGGCCATGATATCAGCGATGGTGGGCTGCTTGTTTGTGCCTTGGAGATGGCATTTGCGGGTAATTGCGGACTTAATTTGGACATAGCATCTCAAGGTAACAACCTCTTCCAAACACTCTATGCTGAAGAGCTTGGGTTAGTTCTTGAAGTAAGCAAGAAAAATCTTACTTTGGTAATGGATAAATTGATGAATGTGGGAGTTTCAGCTGAAATCATTGGTCAAGTAACAGCCAGTCCATCAATAGAAGTTAAGGTTGATGGGGAGATTTTCTTAACAGAAAAAACTAGCATCCTTAGGGACATGTGGGAAGAGACCAGTTTTCAGCTGGAAAAGTTCCAAAGACTGGCATCTTGTGTGGATATGGAGAAAGAAGGACTAAAACATCGATACGAACCCTCATGGGATCTGACCTATTCCCCTGTCTTCACTGAGGAAAAGTTTTTGTCTGCAACTGTGAAACCTAAAGTGGCTGTGATTAGAGAAGAAGGGAGCAATGGAGACAGAGAAATGGCTGCTGCATTTTATGCTGCTGGTTTCGAGCCATGGGATGTTACCATGTCAGACCTTCTCAATGGAAAGATCTCTTTGCAAGAGTTTCGTGGAATTGTGTTTGTTGGTGGATTTAGCTATGCTGATGTGCTTGATTCTGCAAAAGGTTGGTCTGCTTGCATAAGATTCAATGAGCATGTTTTGCAACAATTTCAGGAGTTTTACAAGCGACCAGACACTTTTAGTTTAGGTGTTTGCAACGGGTGTCAGCTAATGGCTTTGTTGGGGTGGATCCCTGGCCCACAAACTGGGGGTGTGCTTGGCGCGGGTGGTGACCTATCACAACCAAGGTTCATTCATAACGAGTCAGGGCGTTTTGAATGCCGCTTTACAAATGTTACCATACTGCCGTCACCAGCTATGATGTTCAGGGGCATGGAAGGTAGCACATTGGGCATATGGGCTGCTCATGGTGAGGGAAGAGCTTACTTTCCAGATGAAGGTGTATTTGACCGAATAGTTCATTCTGAGTTAGCTCCTATAAGATATTGTGATGATGCTGGGAATCCAACTGAGACCTACCCTTTCAATGTGAATGGCTCTCCTTTAGGGGTAGCAGCTATTTGTTCCCCAGATGGGAGGCATCTTGCCATGATGCCTCATCCAGAGCGTTGCTTCTTAATGTGGCAGTTCCCATGGTATCCAAAGCACTGGGATGTTGAGAAGAATGGGCCTAGTCCTTGGTTGCGCATGTTCCAGAATGCCAGGGAGTGGTGTTCCTGAGATCACCGTACGTTTTTCTTCTTTTTTCTATAAAGCACTTGTCCTTGTTTTTGTTGATGAATTATCCATCTCTTACTTTTGTTTACTTTATTTATCAATAATTAATGGACAGGTCTTGGCAGTGGAAAATATCAAGATTCTTGAAGAAACCTTTTTCAGTACTAAAACTATTTGTACTTGGACAATCGTTTATTACCGATATGCACACTGATTATAGGCTGTTGATCTGATGACTACCGATATGCACATTGATTATAGGCGGTTGGTTTTATAAACAGTAAATTGGATGCAATGGTTGTGGAGGATAGCATAATTTTTAAATTAAATTTGTAAAATAAATGTCTGCAACATAATGCTTACTTTTTATGCAATCATCCTGTACAAGTTAAATTTAGTTGCAGCTTTAGTTTTCTTAATTTTACGCTGCTATGATGTTGCTTGGTTGGAATATGTTAGCAGGTAAGGAAGAATGGCCAAATATTATTTACTTGAGTGACTACACGGAGTAAGTTCACTCAGTCCTTCTTTAAATCCTCCATTTGATCTGGTACTAAAGGTAGTCTGAGTTCTATTCAAATGCATTCTGTTTGGAACATTGGTAATGGTAGATCCATTATTTTCTGAAAATAGACAGATAGCTCCGTAGGTCTGTGGTGGATTATCCTCAAATTTCTGATGAAATCAATATTAATCTGTCAGCAACAGTAGCTGATGTTATTGTTGATGGAAAATGGTCTATACCTTCTGTAATTGCTCAAGAGCATCCTATTGTATTTGAGCAGATTGTTAACAAACACTGTAATTCCTTACTTCCAGGCTGAGGATTTTAGATTATGGAAACATATAGATTTGTGTTATAGTTCCTTGGTTAAAAGCATTTGAAATAGGCTCATTCCACCTTCCAAAACTTTTCTTCTATGGAGACTAATGCATAATAGCATTGTAATTTTTTAATATAAAAATCTCATAAGATTTATAGTATAATATTTTTTGTTCACATTTTAATTATTTTCAAACCGAAAAAAAATAGTTCTTTTATTTTTATCATCCAGAATCTTATTCAAAATTAGAAGTTTTAAAGTTAATATCATATCCAGTTTCAATCAAGATTCCTTATCAAACTTAGATTTTAAAGTCATATTTTTAATTAAAACACTTAAATGAGAGATATTTCAAAATATTTCAGAGGTCCGAAGCTTTGTTGGAGGAGAAACTAAATGGATAAATAAACACGTCAGCTTAGAATGTGACTTAATAAAGTATGGATTGAGTTCACCATTTTTTTCCCTGCTGGCATTCATTATCCGATCAACCTTATCATCTGTGGACCATTTAATTTATCTATATTCATTTAAATATAATTTGATGGTCATTTAATGCTCTGGAAAGTAAGTATCACTATTATTAAATTTAACTTTAATGGCTTTCTTATATTCTCACAACTTTTTATTCAATTTCTTATAGTGTTTTGTTAATATACTTATTTTTGTTAAATTTATAATAATGATTACATTTATTATTTGTGCTATATATTATTTTAGTCACCAAGTGAATTTTAATTGATAACGTATTCTTCGTTATTTATATCGTATGCTATTGCTATAATATTATTTTAAAAGAAAAATTAAAATTAAATAAAAAAATTAAAAATAATAAGATGAAATTAAAAAATTATCATAATAATAAAAAATACTAAACCTTAAGAGAGTAACAAGTTTAATGCATACTCATAAAATTGTTATAGAACAGATATTCTATTCATACTCGCATAAAATATATTTATTATATTTTATGATTAAAATTTGAATTCTTTAATTAATTTATTAATTAAGCTAAATAAATTTTTTTATAATTTGTATCCACCACATGAACCTGTATTAGTGCTATGTGGGTTAATATGTTAAAATGAGCAGTATACCCACATTTTTACTGGCAAACTGAGTGGTCAGCTCATATGATTTGACCTATATTATCACCCATATATTGCATACTATACTATTACATAATACTGATTCACATTTAAGGGTATTTCTTAGTAGATGTTCTTTTTTTATCTCATAATCATATCGTTAATATCTTTTTGAGACAGAATTATCTCATCATTTTTTAGCATCTTGATCTTTTTATAAATCTTTACTCTCCTTGTTGGGATAGCTTAGGTATGGATATCTTTAAGTATCGTTTAAATAATTTATCTTTACATTTCTATAACTTTAAATTATATATTATTTTCAACAATGTTTAAATAGACGTTAGAAAATGATTACAAAATATATATTTATAATAGTTCTTATAAAAGATATTTATAGAGAAATAATTATATAATATTCATATAAAGTAAAAAAAAAAAACAAAGTAAAGAAATTAAAATAGGAGGTTAGTACCATTTAAAACTTATTTTTAATGGAAATTAAAAGAATAAGAAAATGTCAAGCAACTTGAAAATATATGAAAATTTTAAAAGTAAGTCGACGTGGAACAATTTTGTAACATAAGAGAATTCAATATGAGATTTATGAGATAATGCAACATTGAATGATGTAATTAGATAATAAAAATATCACCATATTCTTATTCTTATAATAAAAAAAGACAAAGTAGATTTATAGATTATCATGTTAGTATGCGTTGGATAATCTTGTCTTTGTTCCTTTAACATGCCAATGTTGTTAAGTTAGATAAACATAACCCACTATAGATTTTGTTGTACACCAACATACGACACAATTGTCGCATGAATAAAAATTCTAGGATCATATTACCATATTTGAATTAAATATTTTGATATTTTAGGTTTGAAAATGAAATAAGATCTTATATATTTAATGTTATGTGTGTGCTTTAGGCCTTTTTTCCTCTAGTATATTTGGATATCATGAGTGAGTTTTAGTCGGTTTTTTTTTTTTTTTTTTTTTTTTTTTTTTT
>Ga0209489_108640_pt1 | contig 13628 bp, 10 predicted proteins | sample SiratrowhiteBW_FD_187527 | JGI IMG/M metagenome (GOLD analysis project Ga0209489, IMG submission 187527) | Root nodule microbial communities of legume samples collected from California, USA - Siratro white BW (SPAdes) (version 2) | ecosystem: Host-associated > Plants > Roots > Nodule | place... | reverse complement strand
TTTTTTTTTTTTTTTCTTTTCCTAGTGTCCAACCAAGCTGGCTGAACCGACTCACACAAGCCAACTCAAAAACGATTCTAGGTGCGAGTTAACTAGGTTCGAGGGTGCGGAATCCTAAATGATTCATTCGCAGTTTTTCCAACCAGAAATTCAATCCACGCAAAAGAAAAAAAAAACACAGAAAAAAAAATTGCAGAACCCTTCTTACCGGATTTGACCTAGAACTATCAGAGATGAACTGAAAGAGACTTTGCACGAGCTTGTTGATGATGCGGGGTTTACCGGAAAAGGGCTCAAGTTTGTACGAATATACGAAGTAGTGCTCAAAAGTTTGTATTTATAGGCTTTGGGCTTTTGGGCTTTTGAGTCTAGGGGCAATATCCCCAAACGGTTATACCATATATTTCGGTAGTACGCCCATTGTTGTCTTGTTCAAACTGTAATGCTCTTCAGGACTCGACATGGTGCTGTTTTCTCTGTTCACGTCTTCAATGCGTCTTCACGATTTCTCTATTCCTTTTCTACCCAAACTCACCCTAATTTCCCAATCCCACGCAACAACTCAACCCCTTCTCATGTCTTCCACCCTTCTTCTCTGCTCTCTGACCTCGTATCTTGCGCCGACAACAACGACGTGGCACGTGTGGTGACTCGTCACAAGCGAGAATTAACCTCCAACCTCGTGCTTCGCGTTTTGAGGGGCTATAAGCAACTGGGTAGGGCCAAGACCTTGAAATTCTTCTCCTTGGCCGGGACCCACATGGGGTTTCAGTTTGACGATTCTGTGGTCGAGTACATGGCTGATTTCTTGGGGAGGAGAAAGCTCTTTGACGACATCAAATGCTTGTTGACCACAGTGTCGTTTTGCAAGGGTGGAGTGTCGTCTAAGGCATTGTCCATTTGCATCAGGTTTTTGGGTAGACAAGGAAGAATTAAGGAAGCACTGTCACTGTTTGAGGAAATGGAGACTGTGTTCAAATGTAAGCCTGATAACCTTGTGTGTAATAACATGCTTTATGTGCTTTGCAAGAGGGAATCATCTTTGGAGATGATTCAGCTTGCACTCTCAATCTTTCACAAGATTGAAGCTCCTGACACGTATTCCTGCAGTAACATGATCGTTGGTTTTTGTAAGTTTGGTAGAGTAGAGTCAGCCCTTGAGATTTTTAATCAAATGGACAATATTGGAGTGCTCCCTACACGTTCTGCTGTTAACATGCTTATCGGGGAGCTGTGTTTGATGAGTGCAAAAGAAGGATCTGTAGAGAAGGTGAGAGTGAGGAACACTCGGAGACCATATACTATATTAGTTCCTAACATGGGAGGAAATAGTGATGCAATGCAGCCTGCATTTCAAGTGTTTTGGGCAGTTTGTAAGGCTGGCTTGTTACCTAGTTCTTTTGTTGTGGTTAAGCTTATGTGTGAGCTTTGTCGCTTGGGTAATACAGAAGAAGCTGTTAGAGTTTTGAGGATTGTTGAGGAAAGGAAGCTGAGGTGTGTTCAAGAGGGTTACTCTGTTGTTATAAAGGCATTGTGTGAATGTCACAAAGTGGAGGAAGCTAGTGATTTGTTTGGGAGGATGTTGACCTGTGGCTTAAAGCCAAAGTTGGTTGTTTATAATTCTGTTATACCGATGCTGTGTAAGTTGGGGAAGTTAAAGGATGCTACCGGGGTCTTTGAAATCATGAACAAGAACAGATGCCTTCCTGATGATTTAACCTACAGTGCTCTGATCCATGGTCATTGTGAGGTTAAGAACTGGAAAGTTGCTTATGACTTGTTGATTGAAATGTTGGGTTTGGGATTGCTTCCAAATTTTCACACTTACAATTTAGTAGAGGGTCTTTTGAGAGAACATGATCGGATGGATCTGTGTGTTAAATTGGAAAGAAAATTGGAGAACCAGAAGTTGCAGAAGTTGTGTAGAGGAGGTCAACTAGATGCTGCTTATGAGAAAGCAAAATTCATGCTTGAAAAGGGTATTCCTTTATCAGCTTATGCTAGAGACATTTTTGAACAGGAGTTTCAGAAGTGTGGCAAGTTAAAAACAGCACGTCAGTTACTGGAGCATACTGAAAGAGTTCAGGAGGCTGAGGAGATTGACAAAACATTAATATTTTGGAGCAACAAAAATTAAATCCTTTGCTGTTGGAAGTTGGAAAAATTTGGGGTTTTATAGTTGATGCTTATATTTTACCATAATTTTTTTCCGTAAACCTTAGTTTCAGTTTGTGTTGTCGAGTAAAATCTTCCAAGTTTATCACTGTAAATTGAATAAAAGAAAGGTTATTGCTCTTCAATTTTTCACTTACCTGTGATGTCTTTTAAATTACCACACTCCTATTATATGCAACATATAATAGGAACTAAGAATTTAAATTTCAAATTATTTCTTGTAAGACTAAACCAAATTTATTTAATTTTCAATGCAGACGAGTCTAGTGAGTTCGAGAAGAATTAAAAAAATCACAAACTTTAACTTAAAGAAACTAAAAGTATAATTATTTGGTAAAGTTCAGCCAAACAAATCCTAGACATGATAAAAATATAATAGTTCACTTTTCAAAGAAAATCATTTTGCGATGTATAAAAACTTGAAATGATGAAAACAATAGAACATGCACATTTTATATAGATCAATCCTCAAGGCCAAGGCCCATTGTATTACTCAGAAGAGATTCATCATCATCATCGAACAACAAAAAAAGCGACACGATACTTTTAAAATTATTTTACATTAAAGCTAAATAGCACCATAAATGAGATATTTTGATCCAGTAACTTTAATTTATCCTTGACTATAAACAAAAACAGGTGAAGAAGAGCGAAGAGCAATGAGTGTTCGGTCGAAAAACTTGAACTCAGTATTCTATGCAGATTCGTACCATCCCATTCAAGCTGGCAGCATCGACGGCACCGATGTTGTTCCTCACGACAATGCCGTTTATCGTGCTCAACTCTGTTCCTCTATTGGCCTCTGTCTGTCTTTCTTTTTCCTTCATATTTTAATAAATTATTTCAATTTTGGTTCCCTCTATTCTTAAAAATTGAATTTTGCAGATGACCCACATGGCGATCCTAAGGCTACTGGAGACCCTTATTGCACTCTCTTCGTCGGTCGTCTCAATCGCCTCACCACACAAGATACTCTCCAAAAGGTTACAATTTTTTCCTTTCTTTTCTATTGGGTGCAAATAGGATATGTTCAAGTGATATTGCCTTAAAAATATCTAGAAAACTGTTTCCTATGTCTTAATTTAGTTGATTTAGATTTTTTTTTTTTTTTCTGAAGAAGGGAGATAAGAAATGAATTATACATGGTTAGGGTTCTATTCTAACCCTTACTAACCCCATAAACAATGGATCAACAGTAATATGAATAGAACATATAGCTTATAAGTTTGGAACTCAATTATGTTCCTTGAAGCTCGTGAGATACTTCCATGAAGGACATGGGTTGATTACAATTTTGTCAAAATAATGGAGCATGTTCTTATGCTGCCTCATTTTTAAAGCATAATTAACTTTTCGGTAGCTTAATCCGAGTGCTTTTGGAATGTGTTTTCAAATTTCAGGTTATGAGTAAGTATGGCCAGGTGAAGAACTTGCGCTTGGTCAGGGACATTGGTATCATTCTTTGATCTACCTTACTTCTTAACCCTTTGTGATTGTCAGTTTATTTCCCCTACATGCTCTACGAGAACCTATTTTACATCTTCAAATTGTGTGTTTTTGAAAAACATCTAAGTGCTGCTTCCATTGAGCATGCAGGTCCATATGATTGAGTCTTGATTTCTTGCTTGTATAATGCTCTGCATTTGACTATGTTTTATTGTATTTAAGCCATTGTAAGAACTAAGTTACACTAGTCTTGCAGGAATCTGGATACTGTTCTTTTCAGATTGTTTTTCCACGACAATTTGTTTTGTATGTTATGTAGATAATATAGTTCTCGTAGCATTGTACTGGATTGAGAACAATGTTTTTCTTTTATGAAGTTGTTTTTGTTACAATTATCAACAGATTTGAGAATACTTGTTGGTCTGTTGATAATCTGCCTCAACTACTGGAAAAGTATACTAATTGAGTCTCTGTAAATGTTCATTTGCATACAGACATAGCATTTCCAGTTGGGCTATTTGTACCACATTTTGTATAGTCACATTTTTGTGTTGAATTCCTGCCATTGATTTGGAAATGTTATGACTTCATTCCCTTGAATGATATGTATATAGTTATCTTTTAGCCGTATTGTTGTCAAGCTGTGATTTAAGTTTTTACATTAAATTTATTTATTTTTGGTTGCAGTGACAGGAGCATCTCGTGGTTATGCTTTTGTTGAATATGAAACTGAAAGGGAGATGTTACGAGCATATATGGTGTGCTAACATATTAAAACTGTTTAATTTTTAGCTTATGAAAGCAAAGCTTTATGACTCAACAAAAAAACAGAACATACCATTCATGTTTTTTGAATTTTTTAATAAAAGTCTTCCTATTAAACGTTACTGTTATGGAAAATGATTGAATTTTTTCATTTTGCAGGATGCTCATCATCTGATTGTTGATGATTGTGAAATCATAGTTGATTACAACAGACAGCAATTGATGCCTGGATGGATTCCTAGAAGGTTAGGTCAGTTAAAGTGACTCATTCTTGAAGTTGCATTTCTATCTAATTAGCCAAATTCATTTGATTACTTTTTGTTCTCTTCTAAAGGTGGTGGTCTCAGTGGTAAGAAGGAATCAGGGCAACTTCGTTTTGGGGGAAGAGAAAAACCATTTCGTGCGCCCTTGTAAGTTTCAATTCTCTTGTCCCAAGTCATATCTGAACATTTTTCTGAAATGTTATAAAAAGATTTGTGATAATCTGTGTGTTACAAATGTGGTTATTGGCACTCTTACTGATTGGCCATGTTCATTCTCTGACTCTATTACTTGACCAGGAAACCAATCCCATATGAGGAGTTGAAGAAGCTTGGCATACCCCCTCCCCCTGAGGGAAGATACATGTCACGCTTTCAGGTGGTGTTGTTTTACCATTTGGAAAAGATGTTTTATTTATAACGATCTGATCTTTATATTTCAAGATATTAAAATGACAATTAAATGACTTTGTCTAGGATTGTTCATTGTGTGTCATAACTCATGATATCTATTTGCTTGTTAAATTGTTTTTGTTTTTGTCCATGCATGTGAAGGTTCCATCGCCTCCTAGAAGAGAAAGGAGCCTTTCAGACAGGGAAGAAGACTCTCATAGACGTAGAAGGGGATCCGAGGACAGAAACAGGAAGGAAGATGCCCTCAGAAGTTCAGTGGACATTAAGGAAGGGCACCACAGAAGGAGTTCAAGACACCGAGATGATGATCACTCCCATGGAAGGAGCTCATCAGAGAGGAGTGGTCATTACCATGAGAGGAGTTCATCCGAGAAAGAACATCTTCACCGGAGATATACAGACAAAGACAACAGAAGTTCATCTGAGAAAGGACACCGACACCGCAGTTCTAGTGACAAAGACAAACATTCTCGGAAGAGAACAGAAAGAGAGGGAAAATATAGTCGCTATTCCCCTCACGAGGACTAACTCTACTATGCAGATTATTATTACCCTTCTGCATGGCTTTGTGCTGTGATTGGTATATGCATGGGAATGCAAAGTTTCAATCCTCAACATGAGACTGGTGCATGCATAGGTTCGATGAAAATAACGTTTTTTGTTTATATTTTGTTAGGATGTGTTAGTGTTATGTGAAAAAACACTAGCAGGCACGTGTTGCTAGAACTCACAGACAATATGATGAATTGATGATTGTTAGAGTTGGTTTTGTTTTGTATCATTTTCAAATTGGCTTAAGTAAAACTAGACCCTGAAAACTAGCATCAACTGAGGGAGATTGAAACAATTGTTCAAAAATCAAAATGTGATTGAACCCAACTTTGAACAAAATAATATGTAAGTGCAAGTTTCATATCTAAAGTATGTTTTTCACTCCACCAGTGTGAATTGAAATCCATTCTTTTACTGTTGTTATATGACGAGTTCTTGTTATTTGGAAGCAAGCACTGTGAGATCAAGAAGATGCAGTAGTACTGTAACATTATCCATTTTACTGTGATAATGCTTAATACAATACTAAAGTTCAGTTAAAATTAACAAATAATGTTTTTCAGAAAATCTGTACTTTCAATTTTTTATTTTATTTTTATTAGCTATACTAATATTGTTATTTACTTTAATTTTCATTCATATTTAAATTCAGCATAATAATTTTAATTTTTTTAAAGACGTCAATGAAAATATGATGATTTTTAGCAAATCAGAAAACAACATTTTTTTTAAATATATTGATTCTAGTTTTAGAGAAAAAAAATCAAATGGAGTTATATTGTCAAGTTTAATTTATTTATTTTTCTAAAACTTTGAAACAAATAAAAATAAGAAACAAACTATTTAAAAAAAAGAACATAAGAATATTGTAATTGCTCTTTTAACTTATTGATCACTTTTGTTATCTTTAAATCTTATCCTTACAAAATTTATTAGCGAAGAAAATATTTGAATGATATTTACTAAATCTATATTCTTTAATCAACAGTATATTTTGATAAATACACAGTATTTTATACTTTCAATTTTATCTTTTATTTTTGTAAAACAAGAAAAATTTAAAGTGTAGAAATTCTTAACAAATCATAAAAAACATTTTTTCTTACATATATTAATCACCAATAGAAAATCAATTGGAAGTAGTACATGGTACGTAAGTTCGTTGAATTGAGAAGAAAATCGAAATTTGAAATTTGAAATGAACAAAAAAATCTGAAATCCTGAACTGTTCACCTTAAATAAAACAAAAAATGGTTGACTTTATTTGCGCGTGGAACACATCAAATTAAACGCTCTTTCTTCCTTGTTTCTTGTCTATAAAATTAAGTTTCAAAAATAAATAAATAAATGAAGAGAATGGTGTTTGTTTGATTGGTACCTTCACTCCTTCTCTCTTCGTTGCGATTCCAACCCCCCAACAAACCAAACCAAACAAAACGCTTCCTTTAATCATAGGATTGATCCATCACAAAACCCATCACCAACTTCCTTCAAAGTTCAATCCTTTCACTTCAATTCCTCATTTTTCGTTTGAGCACTTCAGCTATGCCCAACTGGGAGCTCAAGAACTGTTGTGACCATGACCAGAAGGTCTTCATTGCTTGTGTTGCTGCCTTCACCGTTGTAATCCTCGTGGTACACTACTGCTTCTCTTTCTCTCCCTCTCTCTCTCTCTGCATTCAAAACTCCCTTTAACCCAAATCCAATCTTTGTTTGCTCCTTCTCACAAAGGAAAACATACCCTGTTGAGGAATTAGATTTAGAGGAAATAAATAGAGTTTCAAATTTAAATTCAAGAGAAATTGGAAGTAGTGATCTCATAGTTAGAGGCTTTAGATGATAAAGTAAGTTTTTTTTTTGTGACATTAAATGATCACCACTCTCTCTCTCTATAATTTAATTACTAATTCTATACTGATTGCACATGTTTGTAGTTTAAGGTAACCGTGTTATTGTAATGCAGAGGCTTATCTTGCTTTGTTTGATTTCAATGAGTATATTATGTGTTTAAATGATTACAATCCTACAACATATAGTGGTAGCATAGGGATGTTGAGAGAGAAATACAATTGCATTCAACAATTGTTAAATTATGAATGGGGTTGCAAATTGGAGTACGCAAATGATGTTACCGTATGAAAATTTTCTGTTTCAAGTTTTCTTTTTTGGATAGAGAATCATGTGGAGGGATAGCAAGAGGATTAACGATTACTTGTCATTTCCGACTGACTTTTTCCCAAATTAGTTGTGACTTGAGACTGGATCAAAGTTTGGTAGCTCTTTTGGATGGCCTAATCGGTAAAAACAATACATGGTTGCGTAATCTGAACAACTTGGTGGACTTGGCATTAGAACAAAGACCTTTTCAAAAGGAGGTCTTTAGTTTGTTCAAGTATGCTATACTATATTTAAATAGTTAGTGGTTAATCAGGGAAGTTTGCAGATATTTGTTTTGATTTAGTAACCATACATATTTATGCTACCCCACATTTCATGTACATTTATGTAGGGTACAATGTCATGTATATTTTATTTTGGTCTCAGTGGCTGTATATCTGATGTTCTTGTGTGATATTACTTTGTTGTGGTGGTTATAGCTTTGGAGGACCTTTCTACTTACACCTTTTAAGCTCATCACTGTGTTTCTGCATGAAGCGAGTCATGCCATTGCTTGCTGGCTCACTTGTGGCAAGGTAAAAACTGTAAATGTTGATGTTGAAGATTTCTTTTTTTTCTTTAGAATGTGTTAGAAGTTCCAGTTTGTATTCTACACCCTCAATAACATGAATCCAAGATTTTCTGGGGCCAATAAGGGCTCTTATTTTTCTAAAAGGATAGGCCTTGAATCATAATGAATTGAAAAAAAAGAAACTCACTTGTATTTTATGGCAAGATGCTACAAGGTCCCTGAGATTGTTTTGCCCTTCCTATTCCTTGGGTAACCATGGCTTGCAATCAACCGGGGAGCATTCTTTCAATCTTATTTTTTTTTTTTTTTTAAGTATGTTTATGGATATCACAGTTACAGAACCACAGGGAATTTCGCTGTTGTAAATCATGGACTCAACGAATTTAGAGTATGTTTGGTAAGGCCAATAAGCTAGCTATTAGCTTATAAGTTATAAGCTAGTCTGAGCAACACAAAAAGTGTTTAGTAAGATACCTCAAAGTAGCTTATTTTAAGAACTTCTAACTTCTAAGCTGCAAGCTACTTCAGTTAGTTTGTAGCTAATTTAATTTTCTGATATTACTATCCTTTATATTTTGGTACATTTCATTATTATTCTTAATATATCTTAATATATTTTCTTGGGTGTTTCTAATAAGAATGTTGGAGAGCCATTCCAACATTTAAGATATTGAATATTAAATATTTATTTTAATTTTTGCACTATTTTTAGTATTTGTTGAGTTAATTTTTAATTTTTAGTTTAAATAGAAAAGTAAAAAAAAAATCTGAAAATAATTAATAATGTTAATTAATACTCATTAGATCAACTACTTTAAATAAAATTGTTTGTCCAAATAAAAAAAAAACATATATAACTCTTACAAAAAATAGAAGCACTAAAAAGTTTAAGCCAAATTTAATTATTTTTTAAAAAATATAAAATTATAATTACATAATAATATATTTTTGTTTAGTAAACATAAACTTTGTTTATATAATAAAATTTATGTAGTTATGTCTTTTTATGCCATTTTACATTTAATAACTAGGTTATTTGCTAATTCTACCAAATGTCTTTAATCCTATAAGCTAGTTTATTAAACTTATAAGGTATGAGTTTATTAGTTAACAGCTAGCTTATCCAGTAGAAACTAGCTTGTTTTAGCTGTCAGTTAGCTTATAAACTAATTTTGTGAAACACACTAGTAAGGTTTTTAAGAAATTTTGTCACTTTGTTGATTCGTAATTCATTCATATACAGTGAATTTTTGATGCATCGATGCTGCAACTTTCAGTGAAACTAAGTATATCATGTTGTTACTAATATATTCACTATAGATTATTAGCATTGTGGTGGCCTTATTGTATTGAGTCTTAGTCATTCCAAAAGTTTGATTCTGCTGTAAGATTCTTTATATTTGTATCATCTGATGTATACTGAATCATTGTTAGTCTGATCTCAATAGGTGGAAGGAATTCAGGTTCACGCAAATGAGGGTGGGGTAACTCAGACACGTGGTGGCTTATACTGGGTGATCTTGCCCGCTGGATGTAATGCACTTTTCTCCCTTAATTTTCAGTTAACACATCAATTTTTACATTCATGCCACATAATAAGTTTTATTCTATGATATATAAAAAGTTAATGCAATGAGGTAAATATTTTTTAGTTAATTTAGAATCAGGGACTTGTGGATAACAATCTTATAAACTAACATCACCACATGTGCTATGTGTTTGATGTGAAATTGTGACATGCAAGATAGCAGCAAATCATGAGATTCATAAATATGTGGATATTCTATATTTGGAATCGATAGACTTCTTAACCTTTTTGTGCATATGATTTGAAATTGAGAAGAGCACTTCTCAGCTGCATGTGCCATTATTCTGATTGATTTTTCTTCTAGATCTTGGTTCATCATTTTGGGGAATGGCTTTGATACTTGCTTCCACAAATCTTCTTACTGCAAAAATTGCTGCTGGTTGCTTTATTGCTGCTCTGGTTGTTGTGCTCTTTCTTGCCAAAAATGTAAGATTGATTATAGATGCATATGTTTTTGTGCCAAATATATCAAAGCTATTTTTGTCCTGACTTCTCTCCCTTTTCCTGTCTTGCTACACACTTTTATTCAAAAAGTGGACACTTCGAGGACTCTGTATTGGTGAGTGGTTTTGTGATCTTCATCTTCTCAAATAGAATGGGAAAAACTGGAAAGATGACATTGACAATTCTCACATTGACATTATTCTACTTGATCAATTAATATCAGGATTTATTGTTTTTATTGCTGTTGTTTGGGTTCTGCAAGAGAAAACAACAGTCCATGCCCTTCGCTATGTCATTCTCTTTATTGGTATGTTCCTATTCATCCATTTTCCATAAATTATTTGAATTATATACACAACTAATTATGATTTACTTTTCAGGTGTGATGAACAGTTTGTTTTCAGTTTATGGTATACTTTCAAGCGCTTTGTATATGGTTTATTTTACTTTGGATAATAAAATTTCTGCTACCACTTATATCACATGATCAAAATTTGTGTGATGTAGATATTTACGATGATTTAATATCTAGAAGAGTTCACTCTAGTGACGCTGAAAAGTTCGCAGAAGTTTGTCCATGTCCTTGTAATGGTTTTGGCTGGGGAGTTATTTGGTGAGTTTGCTATTCCAAAGCACGCTTGAATGCAAGATAGTTATTTTATTTTGGACCAATATTCCGTTCTGCATTCCACTTTCAGGGGAATGATATCATTTGCATTTCTTTGCGGATCTTTGTACCTTGGCTTGGTCATATTATCATGAGGTAAATATAGAGGAGTTTAATTTAGTATATTTTCAGTGTAAAATTTTCTATATGATCAATCAACTAGAAATTACTCAGATATGACTTTTAATTTAAGTATTACAAGAGTAAACAGTCTTTTTATACTTGTCAATCTAGGAACGATGACAGTGTAAAAAATTTATATTTTTAATACATTTTAATTAAAATTCAATATACAATGTCTCGAGGAATTAACTAATCTGTTGGATACATTCCTCCTCCCAAATGAAATTGAACATGAAAAATGAATCTGATCCATGTCACCGATAAAACATTCTTTCACCACCAACGATTGAAGGACTTGTATAATTTCATTCATATGTCAACAATCTATTCAAACTTAGTAGTTGCTAAGATTTTAAAAGCTTTCAAGTAGTTTTCTGAATTGAAACATACGGATACACACAAACACAAACACGAGACAACCACATGTTTTTATGAAAATAATATATTTATGCGTGTCTCGTATGCTTTTTGTTTACAGGTTGAGAAAGCTGTATTCAAGAGGTTTGTTAGTGCAGAGAGCTTGACCAATTTCTGTTAATGCTTTGTATTCTCATTATTTGTTCTTTTTTTTTCTGATGGGAGTTTACTCTCTGTTACTCCCATGCCTTCATTCTTTGCAGCCTATTTTGGGGTGCTTGATAATACATGATTGCTTTTGTATAGGAAGTTAAAACTAATACAGATTAGTACTTCAATAGATATAAGTGCCTTAGACATTTGCAGCTATTTATCCCCTTTTTTTTTTCTCTAAATTTGTTTTCTCTGTTTAAAACATACAACTGGGTTGGTTTGAGTTGGTTTAGGAGATGAATATAAAATATTTGGCCTCAGAATTAAGGAGGGAATATAGTTGTCCTTTCTTGTGAATCAAACGAATATCTCTCTCAATCATGAGAACACTTTCTCTATGGAAGGACTTTACACACATAACAAGAAACATACGGAAAATATAGAACTTGTACAAGTCATAACTCAAGTGTTCTGGATAAACGATCTCTTGCAGAAAAAACCTTTTCCAAAACAATTGTTGTCAAAACAAAAAAAAAAGATTAAATGAGTGATATATGTTTAAGAGAGAAAAATTGAATTACTCAGCTTGGACAATATGTGTCCTTTCCTTTTGCTTAAAAAATGTTTGAGATAGGTTTTTGCTGAGCCATTATTCAGCTCCTTTCAACCTCATTTAATTGCGCAAGTAGAGAAGATCTTCTAAGAAAAGGGTAATTTTGTTGCAAGTGAAGAGTTTTGCATATAGATCATATTTGTAGAAGCAAGCTTTCAAATTCCTCCAAAAGCGTCCAGCATTCAAGTAACTAAGTTAGCTTACTGAATACTGGAAGCCTTTGAGGGAACAGGAAGAGTTCTTCTGTTAACCTCAGTTTTGATATTAGTGAAAGACATATCTAGGTTGGTATTTATAGACAACAATGGTTGGCCCTTGGTCTCAGAAAGAGGTTAATTAACTCGAATACATTCCAAAGTCGCGTTGAATTCTCTTCATTATTCTGTTCTCCATGTTTCAGCTTTGCTTTTATTTTCCACATACCTTTGTGATTCTCTTCATTATTCTGTTCTCCATGTTTCAGCTTTGCTTTTATTTTCCACATACCTTCGTGATACGACAACTAAGTTTATCGTTAATGTCACTATGTGTATGTACTCAAATATTTTATTATTTATGTGGCAACCAACCATTTTATGATAGAGCGTGTACAATTCAAGTGCTAAAACCAAAAACCAAGAAAAAAAAATTTACATGATAGGTTCATGAACAGAAAGAACTGAGAAAAGTAACGAGCCTGGAGGAATATAATATGTGCAGTTAGCTTATGACAGATAACTTATTCTGCATGTAAAGAGTCACAACCAAAGCAGTATCCTATCTGTTTTTGGATGCTGTTACTGCATATATATCAGAATGTCAACGCACTTTTTCTTCCGTCTCTCTGCCTTTGATAATTGAAATTCGACACGGAATGTCTGCATAATGTGTGTCAACTCAATAAAGAATCTTAGTAGTTTTTGCCTGATGCATTTTAAGACATTTCTATAAAGAAAAATACACAATTGGGGTGAGAAAATATTGATATTCAAGGTGTGCTGTATGACTGCAGAGATTTTCTTTTTCTTTGTCAAAAGCAAAGGAAGCCACAAACAGCCAAGTGTTTCTAGGAACAAATTCTAATCATTTGTGATCAATAAAGTAACCTTATCTAAAATACGGTGAATCAAACTCTGAGCAAAGAAAAAAACATGTGCAAGTAGCATCTGATTATAAATAGGTGTTTGTTGTTTGTTTTATCATGAGTTGCTTGTGTGAAGGATTTGAAAGGAGAAAGCATTCAGTAACCCTCAAAGGCTTCCGCTACTTCATGTTAATGTTGGGCTTTGTGGAGGCTTGATTTGAGTTAGGCCCAATTAGACAGTAACCCTAGTTTCTCCCTATAAATACACAACTTGTATTTGTAATCTTTAGCAATCACAAGTGAATAAAATTCTTCCTGT
>Ga0209489_108638_pt1 | contig 13630 bp, 8 predicted proteins | sample SiratrowhiteBW_FD_187527 | JGI IMG/M metagenome (GOLD analysis project Ga0209489, IMG submission 187527) | Root nodule microbial communities of legume samples collected from California, USA - Siratro white BW (SPAdes) (version 2) | ecosystem: Host-associated > Plants > Roots > Nodule | place: USA... | reverse complement strand
ATAGACTTGCTCTATTCTCCGCCACGAGTCCAACGGTGGGCTCCGCTTGAGAAACTGATGAGGTATGGAAACAGAAACTTAGAGAGAAGTCAGAGGAAAAGAGGTTAGGGGTTTTTAGAGAGATGACGGCTTGAGTTGAAATAAGACTTGACTACTTACTTTTTCTATAAATACACGTTTTTAGTTTAATAATATAATAATCAAGTGCTCATTCCACTTCTACCATTTCACTCAAATGACAGATTTTCTAGGTTGTTACAATTTCCGTATTATATATACGTTAAATATCATTTCTTTTACGAATAAAAATTTGCAAGCAAAATTATTAGAAATTAGAAATTATAATATAGATATTATTTTATAAATATAATTTTGTTGATAATAACATAGTATTAACTATAAAAAGATATAACGTTTCCCTTCTCCCTCAATTTTGATTTTAGGTTTCTATCTTAGGGTTTTGCTCTCGGTGGGCTTTCTCTCAGTCTCTCATATATGCTCTCACACTCTCTCATACGCCTCTCTTGCTTGTGGCTCACGTTATCTTGCGCGACGATTTTCAGAGGCTTGGTATCAGAATCAAATCTTCGGTTCTCAACTGCGTACAATCAGTTAGGGTTTCTTCGTTTTGCGTTGACAAAAGCAAAGGTAATATGTTTTTTTCTTCTTATTTCCATATTCCATTCACTCGCGTATGCCTATTTTGTTCGCATTCTCTGTAAAATCTTCGGCATGCTTCCATTCCATCGTTTACACATTGTTTCTTCAATCCAACCTATGGTTTAAGACTTTTGGAGTAACCCTAAATCCTATTTATTATCATCACGCTTCTTTTTCTTCTTTTTCTCCCATTTTAAAATGATAGTTAGTGACGAAGGGGTGTTAGTTTTAAAAAATGATGATAAGAAAAAGGGTGAATCTAATAATAGTTTGAAGTGGATAATTGGAGTTGATTGGGGGTGACTGATAGATGGAATATCAGCATGTATATTACCTTGATTGCAGAATATCAGGTTTGGCTTGAGTTATCATTAAACTAAATACAGTAGAAGTTATTTGCCTTATCTTTGTATGTATGTTTATGTGATATAGATTTTAGAATCAAATATGCTTTGCTGAATTATTAGACTATTAGCCTTATTTTCTGTATGTGTGATATATGTAGTATTAGAAACACATATATATATAGGTTTTAATAGCCGTTCAAAATATATATATATATATAGGTTTTAATCATATTCCTGCTTCAGGATTCAAAATAATATCACATGCATTGCTGAATTACTGATACAAATAGATGATTTTGAATTACTAAACTATTTTTAAAGACTCGAAGTGTTTTTTAAAATACAAAAGTTATGTTTTTAGGTACACTCATACTGCTTATACATACTGTTGACCAAGTTTCCAATTTAAAAGTGGTGCTGTTGTCTTTCACTGGATTGGAAATTAGTCCTATTGTACCTACCAGTTAGTCACTGGATGGGAGATATTTTACCTTCTTTATCATTTATTTATTTGAGTTGAATTATGATAAGTTAGAATAACTGCTTAAAATAAGTTTTGATTTATTTTTAGATAATATAAGGTGAAGTTTATATTCATTTATATGTTACAAAAATTTAATCATATTAATAAATAATCATTTGGTTTTATTGCGCGCTCAGATGAAAATCAAGTTAAGGCTCCGATGAATCAAGTGAAGTCTTCGACGAACAGAGTGTAAGTTGTAGGTTATTGGGTGTAATTGGTAAAGAAACTTGTTTGCTTTATGTGCTATTCTTATAATTGGATATACATAAGATATAAGATGTAAAGATGAGATTAATTGTCCATGACACTAAATAAGTAATCATGGCATTTGAACGGTTACACTCTTAAATAAATCTTAAAAAAAAAAGTTATATGTTAAAGAAAAAAAGTTGATAGCTTTGATTACGATGATATCAGCTCCAATTAAGACAATGCAAATTTTGTAGTTTTATTTATGTTTTTAATAATTGTGTTCTTTTGGTTTATATTCTGCAAGTCATACGTTTGGATAGTTAGTTTGAACAAAAAAAAGTTATATGTTAAAGAAAAAAAGTTGATAGCTTTGATTACGATGATATCAGCTCCAATTAAGACAATGCAAATTTTGTAGTTTTATTTATGTTTTTAATATTTGTGTTTTTTGGTTTATATTCTGTAAGTCATACGTTTGGATAGTTAGTTTGAACTTGTATGTTATTAATGACCATTGAGGTCTTAGATTTTCCTTAATTTTTTTTTCATGTAATTCAGTTATTCAACTTAAACAAGTCCAATTGTTGTGGTTTTTTAGAAAAAGATTTCAAAACTGTTTCTAGTGCCAAAGTCAGACTATAAATATGTCATGTACTAGTGATTCAGATGAAGATGTGTTTTATTTAACTCTTTTATAATATAATTAATTTTTAATTTGTAACATGTTTTATTTTTTATATTCATACATTAGTTTCTATTACATGAATTTATTTTATTGTAATATTTAAGTATAATTTTATATTTAATTTATTTATTATAGGAGATTAAGATGAATATATCCAACTATGGAACAAGAAGATAAAAAAAAATCCCTATGAAAATATGTTTCAAAGTTAAGAGAAACTTTTAGTGGATTTTTCATTCAATGAAGAGCTCATTTATTGAAAATTAAGGGAGGAGTTAAAATTTGTTGTGAGGGTGTCAAAGCTGAATGAGTTTAAAAAATTAAACAACGAGGCAACATTAAAACTAATAAATTTAAACAAAAGAAATGTCCCTCTACTACCTGGGTATCTGATGAAGGAAATCAGACAAATATTAGAGTTAATCCCAAACTCAAAAGTCCATTGCAAGCTTTTTTCAATATTGAAGCGAGAGTTACTCTAGATTATAAAATTGCGAGGATGTTGTCTACTATTTCATTTAGTCAGAAATCCTTATTATAGGAGTGGGTTTTCTTATGCAGCTTATACTTTTAATATTAGTAGATATATACTACCAACATATAATAAATTGAGAGGTTATTTACCTTCAAAAGAGAGAAGTCACATAGAAAACCTTCTACAACTTATAAGAAACTCATACAATAATAAAGGTATGACAATTGTTAGTGATGGGTATCAAAGAAAGTCACTTATAAATTTTATGGCTATCACTAAGAGTAGACCAATGTTTTTAAAGTCAATAGATAGATCTGGTAAGATAAAAAAATAAAGATTTTATGGTTTAACACACAAGAGATGTAATTATAGAGGTTAGGTCGAATAATGTGTTACAAATTATATATGATAATGTAACTGCGTGTAGGGGCACAGGTATGCTCATAGAATTATAATTTCCTTCAATTTATCAGACTGCTTGTGTAGTATACACCTTAAATCTTGCATCGAAAAATATTTACGCAGCAAAAAATACTGAAAGAAATAATGTTCCTTATGATCAATGTTCTTGGATCTCTCAAATTGTTGATAATACTACCTTTATTAAAAATTATATTGACAGACACCCTATGAGATTATCAATGTTCAATAACTTCAACTCATTGAAGTTGCTTTCTATTACTCCAACAAGATTTGCTCCAACCATAGTCATGCTCGAAAGGTTTAGAAATTTGGAAAAAGGATTTCAAGAGATGGTTTAGTGATGAATGATTGTCTTACAAAGAGGATATGTGCATAATGCACAATTCGTGAAAACAACTTTGTTGAATGATAATTGATGGATGAAGGTTGATTACATACTTGTTTTTACTGCCCCTATTAGTGAAGAGTAGTCACATCCGTATCTGTTTTTCTAAGAACGTTATAAATATGGGTAGTAAAAATAAGTATGTAATCAACCTTCATCTAACAATTTTCTTTCAACAAAGTTTCTTTCACCAATTATGCACTAGCAACATTATTCTCTTTGTAAGAGGATCATTCATCACTAATAATCATCTCTTCAAATTCTTTTTTGAAACTTCTATACCCTTTTACCATGACTATGGTTGAAAAAAATCTTATTGGAATAACAAAAAGTAACTTCAATGAGTTGAAGCTATTGAACATTGATATTCTCATAAAATGCCCAACAATAAAATTTTTAATAAAGGTAGCATCATCAGCAATTTGTGAGATCCAAGAACATTGATCATAAACAATATTATTCCTTTTCGTAATTTTTGTTGCACAAATATTTTTCGATGCAAGATTCAAGGTGTGCACTACACAAGGAGTCCAATAAATTGAAGGAAATTCCAATTCTATGAGCATACGCGGCCTTACATACAGCTACATTATCAGTTATAATTTGTACTACATTATTCGATCCAACTTTCATAATTACATCTCTCATGTGTCTAACAATAAAATATTTGTCTTTTATCTCACCAGATCCATCTATTGACTTTAAAAACATTAGTCCACTCTTAATGATAGCCATAAAATTTATAAGTGGCCTTTTTAGGAGATCACTCCACTTATCACTAACAATTGTCACCCCTTTATGATTCCATGAGTTTCTTATAGGTTGCGAAAGGTTTTCTACGTAACTTTTCTCTTTTGAAAGTAGTGGACCTCTCAATTTATTATATGTTGGCGGTAAATATCCACTAAGATTAGAAGTATTAGCTGCATAAGAAAATGTACTCCTATAATAGGCGCTTCTCGCTAAATGAAATGGTAGACTGGAGTAAACATCATCGCTTGAATATGAAAATAAGCTTGTAAATGACTATTTGTTATTTGATTTTCTTCATTATATACAGGCGGTAGAGGAACATTTTTTTTTTCTTTGAAATTTTTATTTTCAATGTTGTCTCATTGTCTAATTTTTTAAACTCAATCAGCTTTGACGCGATTATGTTTGAACAAATTCTAACTCTTTATCCCTTAATTTTCAATAAATGAGCTTTTACTCTAGTCTAAGATCCATTGAATGAAAAATCATTGACGCGATCATGTTGAACAAATTCTAACTCCTTCTCTCAATGTGCTTTTACTCTAGTGTAATTGAATGAAAAATCACATACTACATTTGATCATATTATTTCCACCATAGTACTTTTTCTTAATTTTGAAACATTTCCACAATGGGTTTGTTCTATCATCTTGCATAGCTTGATTCATCTTAATTTCCTATATAATAAATAAATTAACTATAACTTAATTATATTATTATATAAAAAATTATATTTAAATATTAAATTGAAAAAACATAAATTAAAAAATATTCAAATTTTAAATTTAAATAAATAATAGTGTAACAACCGACACTAATCACACTTAGTAAAACAAATGAAAATGGGTTTTATTCCCTCTAAATATTAAAATTACAAGAAAATATAAGAGTACTGGGTGTTGGCCTAGCCTAGTTCTGAATCGTTGTGATGCATCCCTCCACTCCTTTAGAGATCTTCTATTTATAACCTTTCTTCCCTATCTAAAAGATATAAATATAAATAACAGATATGATATAATTCTAAATCTCCTAACAGAATTCTAATATTAAAATAACTAATAATAGAATCTTATCTTAATTAATAAATAATAACTAACAATCAAATCTTATCTTAATAAATCTTAACTAATATGTTTCTGAAATCTCATGAGACGTAACAAATAATAATTTTAAATAATATATGATAAAATTATAGAAATATAATTATTAATATAATTTAATATATTTTTAATATAATTAGTAATATTTCTTTAATATAATTTAATATAAATGATTATAAAAAAATTTAAAACGTATATTATATTATAATATATTTAGTTATAAATAAATAACTAAAAAATTAAAGAACTTTATTACCTTTTGCATATACTTATTTTGAGATACTTCTACACAAATACACCCCTTCTTTATTTTTTGTTTTTCTTCCACAGCATGTCCCACACCTTATTCAACTTCTTCTTTCTTTTTGTTTTTTCTTCAATAGTGTGTGTTCTTCTACATCTTATTCAACTTCTTTTTTTTTTCGATTTTTCTTCCACAACTTTACCTTATTTATAAGTTATGAATGGTATAACTGTTTTGATTTTGTATGTTAAGCGATTCATTTCTCAGTTGCTTGAAGATTTGAAGATTTTTCTATTTTGATTTTGTATTTAATCTATTTTGATTTCGTATTCAATGCTTTTCGTATCTTTTCTGCTTCTCCGCTCCACCGCCATGTCTTTCTACTTCTCTGCTCTACTGTCATATCGTTTTCGTGTGTTCGGTAACAAGGACCATATCTGGCATAATAAGCTGTGTGTGACACGGTGTCATACACGCTTCCATCATGTGTCGATGTCGGCGACACGGGGAAGTGACTATGAACCGCCGTGTTAGAGCTTCATAGGTTTTGCCAATGTTGACCCATTAAGAGATATAGGTAAAATGGATATAAAACCATGGTGGATTGTCCATCGAACTCATGCACCAACATTTCAGAAGATAACTCTTAAGGTATTTGGACAACCATGTTCTTCTTTTTGTTGTGAAATGAATTGGACTGCCTACTCTTTTCTAAAGAAATAAAATGACACCTAAAAAGAATCTTTGCCTTCTTTTAATAAACTCCTAAAAATACAAAGAAGAGAAAACTAATGACTTTTAATTAGATGACAATGAAATTCTTGAAATTATCTAACTTATCTCTTGATAAACTAGAATTAGAACATGTATTTTTTTTGTTAGATTTTTTTATAAAAGTTTCTCTTTCTATTTTTTTACATCACAAATTATATTAATACATTTTAATAAATTCATAATATATATATATATATATATATATATATATATATATATATATATATATATATATATAAAACAGAAAATCGAAAAGAAGAAGCACCAAAGGAGAAAAGAGAGTATTAGATGGTCCATGCTTAAATAATCTATGGTTAGACGGTGCAGGATGCTTAGACGGTTGTTTAATCATCTAGATAGGACTCTTGTTTATCACAGTTCCGTAAATACAATATCATTGCTTATTAAGTGATATTGTTGGTACTCTTAGTTGCTACTGCAGCCTACGGAAAATAGCCATCATGGAATACGGGGCTTAGATTTAAAATCCCTTTTACTTGCAATTTATGCATTTTCTTTGTACGAAGAAAGAAAAGTTTTCCCCCTGTCCTTCTACGAAGGTTTTGTAGAAAAGTTTTCATAATTTTAATCTCAATTTTACATAGTTCTGATGGATATGTGGTAACATCAAGAATACCCTAATATGATCTATAGATTTTATCCTACCAAATAGTGGTCAATGTAGATTTTCTGTTGTTTAATTTGATATTTTTCCATCTTGAAACCTTTTTCTAATTTTAATTTTCTTTTCTCCTCATTATATATGATGTTTTCATTGTCTCTGTTCTATCCATTTTAGATTGTCAATATGCTCTTTCCTATTTCTATTTCTATGATGTGTTACTCTCTCTTTCTCTCTCTGAATCTTTTTTCTCTCTACTATCACTGTTTCCCATCTCCTATTTGCCTACTCAATGAATAAAAATGATGGCATATAAAGCTTTGGTATGCCAATTTTTGTTTGTGCTATTGAATTTTGGTAAATCTATTTTAAAATGTTGCATGATATAACACATTGAATAGTGGGTGAGGAGGCTCTCTACCTGAGACAATAGGGTCAGCCACAACCATTTGCAGTGATAAGACTACAACATGGACTATGAAGCAGGTTAGTTATGATTTAGTACATAAACTTTATTTAATGTTTTTTCTAGGTTACATGTACTTGTTGGAAAGCACCTGTTGCGATATTTTAATTCTATTTTGGCATATATGTTTCCCAGTTTGTGTCAAGTAGGAAACATATCAACATGTAAAATTAGGAAACTAACATGAATAGGCTATAAAGTATGGTATGAGGGTTGATCACTAGCTATTTATTTTGGGTGAATATTTCGAAGTAGTTTATTATAAAAATAATAATGTGTCCAACAAATTTTAATTTCACCAAAACTCTGAGATAGATTATTATTGTGGTTGGAGTTTGCATTGGTGAGAATAAGATTACTCCTCCTCATGATAAATTATACTTATCTTTGCTGAATGAAAGTGCTGCTCAAAACACTAATGACTGTGTTTATGTCCTTGAGGTATGATAGAAAGGTTTTACTTTGTTCGGTTCCCCCTAATAATAATTTCATAATTGAATGGTTCTGCTACTTTATGAATAATTATATTCATAACAGGGTGGTAATGATATTAAATTTTTGGATCGCCAACCGAAAAGGCGAATTTAACAGAGGAAACAACATCAGTAAGTTGTTGATGTTGTCAGATTCATCTAATAATCTATTAGGTGGTGAAATATAAACTTCCTAGTGTTTATGCTTTATTGTGTGCTTCCTAGTGTTTGTAGGTGAAGTTAACTTCCCTGTTTACTGTGTAAGATCTTGAATGAGATATTTATTTATAAGCCTTTTTGTTATATGTGGGTCAGGGTTCCAAGGCTCAGAAATGAAAGAAATTTTCCTTCCAAGGTTTGAGGCATAAAATAAAAAAACTGGAAATTTTTTTGGATACCTTGACTTTTAATTTGTTGACTAAACAGGATGCATGCAAAACATACTGAAATAAGAGATATGTGTTCACAATGCTGGATTTGTGTGGGACCTATTTATTCCACAAAAATGAGACAGGCTAAGTTCCTTCTACTTTTCCTTGACCAAGAGTTTCAATATGCTATTATATGGTTTGTCAAATTAGTTTTTTTTTTCGTGTTTTTTTTCTGTCTAGTTTCTTATAGATGATCTACATCCCTTTGCATAATTGAAAGATATCAAAACATTTGTGCGAAATTTTTGATGATAATGAAGTACTCTCGGTATTATATATGTCTTATATGAGGTTTTCAAACATGTAAATGTTCTAACAAGTATTTTATGTAGCATCCAATGCTTATCATAGTCATGATTCAATTCATATATAAGAGATCTTAACATCACCTTTAACTCAATCTTAAGGCACTGTGTGAATCTTTTTAAATATATTGCTCATTTAACTCATCTCCTTATATATGACTCCGCATTTGAATTTCTTACAATCTTCCCTTCTAAGTGAGTCTCCTTAACACATTGCAAACTCTCTTTTCACCATGAAAGTGTTCAACTCACAAGTCCTCTATTCATATAACACTTTCTACAGACGACATCAATTTTTGAGTTTGCAACTATAACAAGCAAGAAAAGACAAGAATAAGATTGAAAAAAAAGAACACTTAATAACACTTGTAATGGTGAAAGATTTTACATAAGTGGAGGGGTTAGACCACTTAGATCTTTTCACCTATGATAAAACATTTTTAATAAGGATTTTGATGGATTTTGGTGTCTATTGTTACCAATATTATCTGGTGTTGAAATAGTAAGATGTGAAAATAACTTTTCCATGTGAAATCTTGGAAAAGACCGACATATAGCCACTTATGGGATTTGCTGAAGAGAAGGGAAAGGTGCGTCTCTGGAAGAAATCATTGTATGTCTTGAAATAAAATCCAAGGCAATGGTACAAAATATCTTATGACTTTTTAAGACATGGGATTCCAAAAGAGCAGTTATGATCATTGTATTTACATCTTTAACACTCTGTTTGTTTCAAGTGATTTCTTGTTCACGATGACTGATTTGCAAGATGCGACTGCATTTGGTTCTAGTCATTTGCAAAGAAATGTAAAAGAGGATATTCGAGGTTCGTTGCAAGGGTAAAGAGATTCTTGAGGAAAGCCACGCCAGTAATATCAAATGACATAAATAACCTTACTTTTACCTTGTTTTGACAGTGGTTTGGTGGTCATGGTAGAGGGGGAAGATGGTGGTTCAATGGTGGTGTTGTGAGATCGTTGAAAACATAATTTGAAGCTGCAAGTCTAGATTTAAGAAAAAATCTTGGATAATCGATTATGGGATATGTTGATTACCCATAAAAAAATACCACATAATCAATTACCTAACATAATTGCTTATATGGTATTTTTTAATGGATAATTGATTATACATATTCCATATCACTACAAGAAAAAGTTAAATTATCGACGGTAAAATATCATTATCGACGATTTTATCGATTGATTTCTGAGTCTGTCGGTAATTATCGATAGATTTACCAACAGATTTATCCTAAATTCGTCGGCAAATCTACATATAATCAATTTACTAACAGATTTTGGATATTTTCGATGAATTTATCTCGTCGGTATTTTTTATTTTTTTTATAGTGTATGGTTTTTTTTCATGTTTGCTTTATTCATATGTTTTGCTTTCGGTTACACTCTTTCATCTTGTAAATGTGAATGATAGACTTGTGGTAAAAAACATTTTTGTAAATACAATTTCTGCAAAGAAGGTTTATACCAATTGCAATAGATAGTTGAATGGACATCTTCTATTTTTTCTATTTATACATATGTATATTTGTTGTGGACATTAGCATCCACAATCATTGTAAATACATTGTGAAAACAAGTTGTAAAATTTTAGACTACATCATTGAAGTCAGTTTTAAAAAATATATCTTATTCTATACACATGATGTTTCCTCAAATATTAAATTGTTATTATTAATTAAATAATTGATGACTATAAAATACTAAAATAAAATATATGTATCAAAATTATAGAAATATTTTACACCAATTTTAATTTATTTATAAATAAACAAATTTTATACAGATAAAATTTTTGAAAAAATAGAATGATAAAGGGGAGAGAAGAACAATAGGAATCATGATTTATTTTTATTTAAGAAATTATTTCATTTAATATTTTAAACAAATTAAAAATTAATATTAAATTCTGAATTTCTTTTTGTTAGTCTTTATATTTTGAATAAGTTATAATTTTATTTGTTTAGTATTTTGAATTTGTAGGAATTTTATTTATTTAGTATTATATTGATTTAAGAATATGATTAATTAAGTAATTTTATTTCACTAGGATATTTATTTATTTATTTAGGGCTTTTGAATGATTTATGGTTTTTATTTATTTAGGAATTAAATTTATTTACTATTTTATTTAATTAAGAAATTAATTTATTTAGTATTTTCATTTAATTAGTATTTTGAAGAAATTTATTACAATTTTTAATAAGTTAGGAAAATTAGTTATTTAGTAATTTTATTTTTGTAAGAATTCATTTTATTAAGTATTTGTATATATATATATATATAAGTTATTTATTTATAATATAATTATAAATAATTTATAATAAAATCATAAAATAATAATAAAATTAAAAATTATTATAATAATCAAAATAAATTTATAAAATAATATTAGCAATAATGGTTTAATTTTTATTTTTATTTAAATGATTGGTAATTTTATAATTCCATCAACTAAAATATAATTCATCAATCACACCCAACAAATTAATTATATTTTATTTTTAATTATTTTTAACCACAAGGGTAAACTGGTAATATTATAATTTTATCAATTAGAAAAAATTAAAATATTAATTATACTTATCACATCACTCTCAAATTTTCTTCTCAAATTTTTTTCATTTCTAACCATTTATCCTTTCATTCAAACTTTCTCATATATAAATTATACTTATCACACACTACAAAAAAATTGCAAATTACATACAGAATATTACATACAAATGTAAATCCGTATGTAAAATAAACCATTACATACAGAATATTACATACAGATGTAAATCTGTATATAAAATAGCCATTATATACAAAATATTACCTACAAATATCAATTCGTATGTAAAATATACTTTAAATATGAATATTTACATACAGATTTAATTTCGTATATAAAAACACATTACATACCAATTTTTTTATATAAAAATAATACATATGATTTTCATTTTTCACTTATAAATATTTTATTCTATTTTTTTTACATTTTTACTCACAAATCCCACTCCCTCTGAACATTCCCTCCCAACCTACCGTAGATTGGATTTCTTTTTTCATTTTTTTACATTTTATTCAACTTTTTTACATTCTCTCCAAACCTTCCCTCCAAACCTATTGTTTCCAAAACCCTCACAGTCCCAAATTGTCACCACCAAAGACCACCATCAAGCATTGCAACGGCGGGTCCGACCTCCACCGTCACTTTCTCGGCCCAAACTGCCCCTACCTTCAACACAAAGCACCGTCGCCGCTGCTTTGTTCCGACCTAAACTCACTAGTTGCCCCAGCAAGCACCGTCGCCGCTGCCTTGGTCCGACCTAAACTCATCGGTTGCTCCCGCAAGCACCGCCGCCGCTGCCGTAACCAAATATTGGTTGTCGTCACCTCGCTTGGCCGACCGCAACCGTCGTGCCACTGTCCAGCGGTGCCACACTCTCACTGTTCCTTCCGGTACATCTTCATTCTCTTCTTCCTTTACTATTTCTCTTCGATTAACTCTAAATGTATGCTTGTTTTGATTTTTCTTGGATTTCTCATTTTGATTTGAGACTTCATTAGTGAGTAATATGTAAACAAAATCTATTTAAACGTATTATGAGTATTGACATGTGAATTTTGGAACTGAACTCATCTAAGTTCTTAAAGATACCTTGACTTTGCGATGAATTATCCTAAAGTTGTATTTGCAATTCAATAATTTAATTTTTGAACCAGTTTGCAAAAGAGTTCTTCATCAAATGATTTTGGTGTGGTCATCATTTATTTGCAGTTCATCTTTTCAGGTGGAGAAGCTTGTTCTGATTGGTGCTAGTGTATATCCAGAGGGAACTGGAGAGTTGACAACTTTACCCAGAGCAGTAGCCTATGCTGGGGTGAATATCTCTCCAACTTAGTATATTATTTTTGACAGAGATTAATAGAAAAAGAACAAACCAAATTCCATCTCTCTCTATGGAGTGTGTTTCCCTTATTGAAAAAGTTCATTTGTACATTCAATTATGTAAAATGTTCATCAACCAAATTTTCTACTTGTTACTTTTGGCTCTTTGTTGTCGCAACCGGGATCACGACGGGGACGGCGGTCTAAAAATAATTTCTTTTTTTGAAAAATAATGGAGTCGCCACCATAATTTATTAAAGGAAAAACTATGGAAAACCAGAAAAAGTCAGATAAGGCAAGTTTGCAAAACCGGATTTAGAGTCTGTGAGTCGGTTACGTGTGGGGAAGGTACTACCACCCCACAACGCCCGCCCTAAGGCGGTACTTTTAATTAAACAAGTAAAATAAAAGAGTGTGATTTTTAGAAATATTTATTTTTCCCAAAAAAACAGAAATAGAATGCAAATAACAATAAACAAAAATATATTTCTTTTGAATAGGGGGCCCGACAAGGATTTGACCTCGCTCCTACGTATCTCTATACAGGGTACACGTAGTTCTGTTCTTGGGTATTTGTGAGGGGCGTTTTCATTGAGATGTGGTGCTTGTAGGGTTCGCTGAAGGGTTTCGAAGCTTGCATTTTTTCCGTGAGTGATATTTGGTTTGTGTATTTAGGAAGTGGGGTTAACATGGCGTAGAAGGTGGTTTGGTTGATGATTATTGGAATGGAATGGAAAGGTGATGGAGATTCATGGTGGGATGTACAGTGGAGATGCAGGGCAAAAACATAATGCAGAAACATTGTGGAATTATGCGTTCATGGAGATGCATGTTGATGAAATAGGAATAATTGTGAGTGCTTTTTTTTT
>Ga0209489_108636_pt1 | contig 13634 bp, 6 predicted proteins | sample SiratrowhiteBW_FD_187527 | JGI IMG/M metagenome (GOLD analysis project Ga0209489, IMG submission 187527) | Root nodule microbial communities of legume samples collected from California, USA - Siratro white BW (SPAdes) (version 2) | ecosystem: Host-associated > Plants > Roots > Nodule | place: USA... | reverse complement strand
ATATATTAAAATTACTTAATATAAAAGTCATTATCTCTATATATTGCAGATAATTTTCAATAAATTTTAATAATAGTTTTAATAAATAAATATATATATATATATATATATATATATATAGTTAAATGTTAATATAAATAATAATATATTAGATAATATTAAGTATATTAATATATTAAAATAAATAAAAGATTATAATGAATAAATAAATAAAAGTTGATATATAATCTTAAAAATGATACTTTAAAAGTTATGTTAATTTTATAGAAGAAAAGCGTTAAACTTTGAAAAGTAGTAATAATGTCTAATTATATAATATGTTAATGTGTAATTGATTAATTTATAGGATTTGTAAGAAGTAAGTTGTGGTGTTTATAATAATTAAATTATTGATGATAATATATTAATATTTTAATGTAATTGACTAATTTATAAGATTTGTAAAAAAGTAAGTTGTGGTGTTTATAATAATTAAATTATTAATGATAATACGTAGGTTTATGAAAATCTTATTAGTAGCTTTCTATAAATAAAAAAGGTTTAACACATTATGTCGTCGTAAAAGATATAAGAATTTTAACTTCATGATTTAGTTTTGATTATATTTCTTATTTCATTATTCATTTTCTTATTAGTATGTGATTTTTTAGTTTAAAATTTAATTGAAATGCATTATAAAGATTTCATCGTACATTTTTATTAAATATAAAGATTGGTTCTTAAAAATTAAAAAAAAAAATCAGATGGGGAGATTTTTTTTATTGATAACTGAAAAAATTAACAAGAAATTCATTTTTAAGTGAAATAAAAAAAAACAGAATTGTGTGTAATACAAAATAAATAATATTTTTAAGTAGGAAAAACAAATTTGAATAAGTATAATGGACTAGAGATAACTATTTTTTTAGAGTTAAAGTAATGGATTTTATGTGAAATAAAAAAAAAACAGAATTGTGTGTAATACAAAATAAATAATATTTTTAAGTAGGAAAAACAAATTTGAATAAGTATAATGGACTAGAGATAATTTTTTTTAGAGTTAAAAGTAATGGATTTTTGTAGGTTATCTTTGGATCAATTTAAATTTGAATAAAGCAATTATTATTCACAATTTTTTTTATGTGTATCATATTTTTGCTTTGGTGATTTATACTTTAGCTAACTCTCCAAAGAGTTTTAGTGAAAAAAAAATATTAATTGTACTAACCTACACTTGAGACCTTCATACATTCTAAAACTAAAAGTTTTAAAATCTTAAATTTATTTATACCTAACTATCTATTAACTTGAAAAAAACTTTAAAAATAAATACTTTTTAACTAAAGACTTTCTTTACCTTAAATCTTTAAGGGGACACTCACCTTCTCAGTTGCCGGTTACATATTTTTCCAAAATTCATTGTCACCTACCTTTTCCAAGTCTATTGTCACTCACCCACAAAATAGTAATATACCTAAAAAGCATTAATAAGTAATTATATATATATATATATATATATATATATATATATATAATTAACTGTCATATAAATAATGATATTTTGGATAATATTGAGTATATTAATATATTAAAATAAATGTATGATTATAATGAGTAAATAAATAAAAGTAAATATGTAATCTTAACATTGGCACTTTAATTTTATAAAAATTGTTAAACTTTGACAGCCGATAATGAATAGATATTATAATATTTTAATGTAATTTATAATAGCTAATTTATATTAATGTAAGTGTTAGTATTCTCACAAGAATAAAGATTTGATAAAGCCAAACAAGATAAAATAAGCAAGACAAAGCAAGTAAGTAATTGGAGGAGATTTGGGATTTGGTCTTGTGTGAGTGAGTGAGAACTTGATTGGCAAAGAACCTATGCATAATTGAGGAAAATTCCACCAACACAATGGTCTAAGAGTGATTAAAAAGTGAGTTAGCTAAAGTTTAGTACATACTGGTTTGAAATACTGCGCTGGACAAAAATAAATCGATTGTTACATATCTTAAGAGTCATTATTCATGCATGTCCTCAGTGCAGATAATTCATAATGAATTTTAATAATAACTTTAATAAGTAATTATATATATATATATATATATATATATATATATATATATTATTGTCAATATAAATAATGATATTTTGGATAATATTGAATATATTAATATATTAAAATAAATGCAGGATTATATACTGAATAAATAAATAAAAGTTAATATGTAATCTTAAAAATGACACTTTAAAAAGATAGGCTCATTTTATAAATTTTTAGTTAAACTTTGAAAGCTAATAAAGGATAAATATAATAATATTTTAATGTAATTTATAATGGCTAATTTATATTGTTATAAGTATTAAGTTGTGATGTTTATAATAATTAAATTGATGATAATGTGTATATTTATGAAAAACTTATTAGGTAGCTTTCTATAAATAAATAAAAAAAACGTTTAAGATATGAACACATCGTCAAAAAAAATTAGATGTTAACTTCATGCTTTAGTTTCGGTTATTTTTTCTTATTTCACCGTATATTTTCTTATTAGTTTGAGTGATTTTTTAGTTTAAAATTAAATTGAAATGCATTATGAACATTTTTATTAAATATAAAGATAAATTAAAACACATTTAGTATATAAAAAATCACATAACAAACATACTATAAATTATAAATATTAATGTTTTTATAATATTTATTAATGTTTTTATAACCTCTATTTCTTATTATGAACGCAACTTTATAAATTAAAATATTTAACTGTTTACATAATTTCTTAAACTTTAATTTAAGTGATTTTTCATCTTAGATTAATACATATACCAATAACAAGAAGAAAGAGAAACATATATGATATTTTTATGCTGGTTCATTTCTTAAAATATACTCCCTCAAATATTCAGTCAATATATTATTTTTTACTAAGTTAACTATGTTGCAAAATACAATACTTCTTTACTTTATGATGAGAGTGTATTCATTATGATCAAAGCTTTTCCAAATAAAGAAATGTAATATTTTTTCACAAAGCATTTCAAGTCAAAACGCTCCATGAATCATAATTTTGATACTTGTGATGTAACAACTATAATAAACGTTTTTTTCTTTTTACCAAAAGTTAAGCATTAGTTAGAAAGAGGACCAACTCAACATAATTTTTAATATCTAAAATTATTTCTAATGTTTTTGATTTTAACAATATATATATATATATATATATATTATATATATATATATATATAATATATATATATATATATATATATATAAGTATACTCTTTATTGAAAGTTTATATTAGGTATTTTAAAGATACAAAATTATTTGTTAAGTAATATCATTAATTGTGTTTCAGCAATATTACCGATTAATATTAAAGTCAATTTATTCAATTTTTTCTTAGATATTATTTATGATAAAAAAATATAAAAGTAATGTGTAGTGAAAATAAATATATCTTTGATCGATAATTGAACGGGGAAATTTTTTATTTATAGTTGAGAAAATGAATGAGAAATGGTTTTTTATTGAAATAAAAGAAAATGTGTAATGCAAAAGAATAAAAGAAGTCTTTATAGGTACGAAAAAACAAATTTAAATTATAACTGAGGATTTACTGTAATTATCTTTAGATGCATTCTTGCTCCAGCTTTGTACTTTCTTCCTACAACTTCAGAGACTCATCAAAATGATTACTATACCATTGATGAAAAAAATTAAAGAAATCATATATTTTTTTTTATTTTAGATTGCAAAATCGAAATTAAAAAATGTATGTTTCAAATATAAAAAAATATATTCCAGACTGTACGATTCAAAATAGAAATTAAAAAAATTGTATTTTTGATTAAACAATTTGAAATATAAAGCTTGTAGTCTGGCTTGTATAATCCAAAATATAAAAGAAAATTTATATTTCATATTGTGTAATTTATAATATAAACAATCTACAAAGGGCACTTTCGGTATTTTAAAAAGTATGGGAGTGTAGGAATAACTCATGGAGGTGCGAGAAAAATGTGTGATATCTTTTTAGCATTAAAATAATGGGCTCTAAGTAGCAGACTTTACTTGCTTTTCTTTAGGTCAATTTTGATTACAACAAGGCATTTACTTACACTTCCATATCTTTTTCCTAAGTCTCAAATGTTTTGAAATGACAATTTTTGTTTTGGTGATTTATATCTCTTGTCATTTTTGTATCTCTTTTAGATGATAATGTTATGAAGTGTTAGTAAATTCATTTATTATAGATGGACCAAATGGTAACAAAATAATTTCACACTTCCACATTATTCACTTTAACTACACACTTTATCTAACACTCCATTTAGTTACATTTAAAAAGAAAAACACTAAACACATTCCTTATAACATTATAAAGACACAAATCTATACAGGCTAAAAAATCCTAAACACACTATGAAACTTATTAAAAGCTTTAAATTTATTACACACTAACATATTTAATTATACTTTAAGAAGACACAACACACTTAAAATCTTTAACTTCACTTTAACTAACACACTTAAAATCTTTAACTTCACTTTAACTAATACTTCTGACAGCCTTAGTTAAAAAAAAAACTAATTATGTTAACTTTCACAAACTCAAAAGACTTAAGCACACTTTAAAACTAATTAAAATCTTTAAAACCCAAAATCTATCTATATACAACTATCTACTAACCTAAACAAAACTCTATAAATAGGAAATTTTTAGCCAAAGACTCTCCTTGCCCTAAACTTTTGAGGTGACATCCACCTTCTGAGCTACCAATTACTCTTAAATCTATTGTCATCCACCATCTCTAAAAATCCATTGTCATCCACCATCTCTAAATCCATTTTCACTTATCCTAAACTTTTCAGCTAAAGACTCTCCTTATCCTAAACTTTTGATATGGCACCCACCTTCTGAGCTACCACTTACTCCTATATCCATTGTCATCCACCATCTCTAAATCAATTTTCGCTTACACTAAAGTTTTGAGCCAGAGACTCTCTTTACTCTAAAATTTTGAGGTAGCACCCATCTTCTGAGCTATCAGTTACTCGTAAATCTATTTTTATCTACCATCTCTAAATTCATTTTCACTTATCCTAAATTTTTCAGTTAAAGACTCTCCTTATCTTAATCTTTGAAAACTAATAAAGTATAAATATAATAATATTTTAATGTAATTTATAATGACTAATTTATATTATTGTAAGTATTAAGTTGTGATGTTTATAATGTTTAAATTGATGATAATGTGTAGATTTATGAAAAGCTTGTTAGGTAGCTTTCTATAAATAAATAGAACAAAAGTTTAAGATATTAACTCATGGAAAAAAAAATGTTAACGTCATGATTTAGTTTAAGTGATTTTTCTTATTTCACTGTACATTTTCTTATTAGTTTGAGTGATTTTATAGTTTAAAATTAGATTGAAATGCATTATGAACATTTTTATTAGATATAAAGATAAACTAAAATACATTTAGTATATAAAAAATTACACAACAAACACACTATAAATTCTAAACACACATAAACATTAATGGTTTTATAGTGTTTATTAATATTTTTATAACCTCTATTTCTTAATATGAACACAACTTTATAAGTTAAAATATTTAACTTTTTACATAATTTCTTAAACTTATTTTTTTCTTGATTTTTCATCTTGGATTAACACATATATTAATAATGAGAAGAAAGAGAAACATATATAATGATATTTTTGTGTTGTTTCGTTTGTTAAAATATATAACGTCAAATACTCAGTCAAATATTACTTTCACTAAGTTGACTATGTCGCAAAATACAATACTATTTTTCTTTATGATGAGAGTGTATTTATTAATTGATCAAAGTTTTTCTAAATAAAGAAATGTAATATTTTTTCAGAAAACATTTGAAGTGAAAATGTTCCGTGAATCATAATTTTGATACTTGTGATGTAGTAACTATAATAAACTTTTTTTTTTTTTTTTTACCAAAAGTTAAGCATAGGTTACAAAGAGGACCAACTCAACATAATTTTTTTAATATCTAAACCTATTTCTAATGTTTTGTTAATATATATATTTAATATAAGTATACTCTTGAAAGTTTATATTAGGTGTTTTAAGGACACAAAATTATTTGTTAAGTAATATCATTAATTGTCTTTTAACAGTTATTTTTCGATCAATATTAACCTTAATTTATTATTTTTTTCAGACATTATTTATGATAAAAAAGATATAAAAATAATCTGTGGTGAAAATAAATATATTTTCATTGATAATTGAATGGAGAGATTTTGTATTGATAATTGAGGAAATGAGTGAGAAATTTATTTTTGAGTGAAATAAAAAAAAAATATGTATAGTGCAAAAGAATAAAAGTAGTATTTCTACGTAGGAAAAACAAATTTAAATTACAACTATAAAGGATTAAAGGGTTAGCTGTAATTATTTTTCGATGTATTCTTTATGCACTTTTATACTCTCTTCTTATAGCTTTATAGACTCATCAAAATGACCATTATACCATTGATAATGACCATTATACCATTGATGAAGAAATTAAAGAAATCATATATTTTCTAATCTCTTTGTATTTCAAGTTGCATAATCGAAATTAAAACAAGTACGTTTCAAATATAAAAAAATATATTTTAGATTATACAATTTAAAATACAAATTATAAAATTTATATTTTTTATTATACAATTTGAAATATTAAGGTTGTATTATGAGTTTTGTAATCCAAAATATAAAAGAAAATTTGTATTTCAGATTGTGTAATCAAGAATATAAACAATCTATAAAGGATATTTTTGGTATTTTAAAAAATATAGGAGTGCAGGAATAACTTATGGAGGTGCGAGAAGAATATGTGATCTATTTTTAGGATTAAAGTAATGGGCTTTAAGTAACGGGCTTTAGTTGTTTATCTGTATGTCAATTTTGATTAGAATAAGGCATAATCTTTTACCTAAGTCTCAAATGTTTTGAAATAACCATTTTTGCTTTGGTGATTTATATCTTTTGTCATTTTTGTTTCTCTTTTAGATGATAATGTTATGAAGTCCTAGTAAATGCATTTACTATAGATGGAGCAAATGGTAACAACATAATTTCACTCTTCCAAATGGTAACAACATAATTTCACTCTTCCAAATTGTTCACTTTAACTACACACTTTATCTAACACTCTATTTAGTCACATTACAAAAAACACACTAAATACATTCCTTAAATCATTGTAAAGACACAAATCCAAACACACTCAAAAATCCAAAACACACTCTAAAACTGATTAAAAGCTTTAAACTCATTATACACTAACATATTTTAAGTATATTTCAAGAAGACACAATCACTTAAAAACTCTAACTTAACTTTAACTAATACTTCAGACAACCTTAGTAAAAAAACTCTAATTATATACTAACTTATGCACACTCAAAAGAGTTAAGCATACTTTAAAACTATTTAAAATTTACAACTCTAAATCTAGCTGTATACAACTATCTACTAACCTAAAAAAAATCTATAAATAAGAACTTTTCAGTCAAAGACTCTCTTTACCTTAAATTTTTGAGACGGCAACCACTCTTCTGAGCTACCAGTTACTCTTAAATCTATTGTCTTCCACCATCTCTAAATCCATTTTCACTTACCCTAAGCTTTTCAGCCAAAGACTCTCCTTATCCTAAATGTTTGAGGCGACACCTACCTTCTGAGTTACCAGTTACTCCAAAATCCATCATCATCCACTATCTTCAGATCTATTTTCACTTACCCTAAACTTTTCGGCCGAGGACTCTCCTTACTCTAAACTTTTGAGGCGACACCCACCTTCTAAGCTACCAGTTACTCTTAGATCCATTGTCATCTGCCATCTCTAAATGTACCGCACTTACTCACAAAATAACTTACCCACAAAATAACAGTGTACCTAAAGAGCTATTGTGCAGAATAGTTAAAAATACCTTGAGAGTCATTCTGCATACGTTGTTCTGAGTTACCTTATTAATCAAATATTCTTAGAAATTTCAGCAATCAGAGATAATCAGATATTTGGTACTCAAGAAACCCAGAAAGCCAACAATATGGGTGAAGATTAGTAAAAAATAATCTCAACGTAAGTATTCCACCATTTTTTTCAAATTTATTTTGTTAAATAGTTTTATAATTTATTTTTCTTTCTTTTTTCTTTTTCTAAGATTTGAGTTTGAGAGTTTGAGGATTCATGGGCGCCAAAAGAGCACCCCGTCCCAATATTGGCGTCCCCGCCAAAGATAATAGTCCGAAAGGTGATATCGAAGTAACGTCAACCAGTTCCTCACAAGAAGTCCTCACAGACACTGTCGATTGTAATAAAAGATACAATTTGCGGGAAAAGAAGAAGACTCGAGACATGGGTTCCGCTTCTCTTCTGGATTCTACAGAACCAGGTCTTAAACCATATTATTGTTGTACTTAAATTTCTTCCTCAGTTTTTTTTTTTTTTGTCTCTTGAGCTTCATTTTGTTTCATTTCATGGATCTTGGTTTCTGTGGCCACTACTGTCCCGGATGTGTTTTTTGTTCTCACTGCATGTCATTTTTTTTGTGTGTATTATTGATTTCATGATTGAGTTTCTCCATTTTCAGTTACCATCTTTCAAAATTCAGATACCCATTTGTTTCTCTTGACTAGTTGTAAGGATGTTATTTTCCACATGATTGAATGATTTTTTTTTTTCTTTCAGATTTTCATTTATGTTTTCTAGTTCATTTTGTTGTGAAATGATCTTTCGAGTTTGCCATGATTCTCGCTTTGGCTTTGGGCTTTGAGTGTTCTGTGGGTAGATGTCATTTTACAATGTAGTGATTATTTCACCTTATTTCTGTTTAAGACTTGTCTCAATTATACAATTCATGATTATGGTTTTTGGTGTTTGAAATAGGTGAGGAAGGAGAAGAGAAAGTCATGGTTAAAACTAAACAAAAGAAGCGAGGTTTGGCAGTAAGCACTGAGCGGCCTTCACGCAAAATACCAAAACGTGCTGCAGCGTGTAAAGATTTGAAAGAGAAATCCTTTTCTATATCTGACAAGTCTTGTCTCATTGAAACAAAGAAGGATCAGACTGTAGAAGAAGAAATTGTAGCTGTCCGTCTGACTGCTGGACAGGATGATGGTCGCCCAAATAGGCGAATTGCAGAGTTTATCCTTCATGATGCAGAAGGCAAAGCTCACCCCCTGGAGATGCTTGAAGTGATTGATTTATATATCACTGGGGTTATCTTGCCGCTTGAAGCAAGCACAGGCAAGAAAAAAGAAAAGGGTATCAAGTGTGAAACATTTGGTCGAATTGAATCCTGGGATATATCTGGCTACGAAGAGGGTTATCCAGTGATATGGATTTCTACTGATCTTGCTGATTATGACTGTCAGAAACCTGCTGCTAGTTACAGAAAGTTTTATGATCTTTTCTTTGAAAAAGCTCGTGCATGTATCGAGGTATATAAAAAAGTTACGGTGTCCTCAGGGGGAGACCCTAATATAAGTCTCGATGAGCTGCTTGCTGGCATGGTACGGTCAATGAGTGGTAGCAAATCCTTTTCTGGAACTGCATCTATAAAAGATTTTGTTATTTCACAGGGAGAATTTATTTATAAGAAACTCATTGGTTTGGACATGACATCCAAGACTAATCACAAGATGTTTGCTGATATGTCTGCTCTCATTGCTCTAAGAGATGAGGCCAAGAAGCATGCAAACCACAAGCATACTCAATTAATGCCCTCAAGTGGGAGTTTAAGGATTATCTCTGAAACGGGAGATGGAGATAACAATGATCAGATGGATGCTGTAGATTCTGCAACCGGGGTGGATGGAGATGCAAAGTTTGCACAACTCTTGCAGGAACAAGAGTATTGGCAATCTATAAAGCAGCAGAAAAGCTACAGTTCAGTCTCTGTGCCTAGCAAATACTACATCAAAATTAATGAAGACGAGATTGCCAATGATTATCCTCTCCCTGCTTTCTACAAAACCACCGTTCAAGAAACAGACGAGTTTATAGTTTTTGATAATGACTACTGTACATATGACCCTGATCGTCTTCCTCAAAGCATGCTCCATAATTGGTCTTTATACAATTCAGATGCAAGATTGGTCTCCCTAGAACTTCTTCCTATGAAACCTTGTTCAGACATCGATGTTACAATCTTTGGTTCGGGTGTGATGACTCCAGACGATGGATCTGGGTTCAATCTTGAAACTGAGGCTGGCCAATCTTCTTCCTCTAGTTCAGAAGTACAGGCTGTGGATGGAATTCCAATTTATCTAAGTGCCATAAAGGAATGGGGGATAGAATTTGGAGCATCTATGGTTTTCGTAACCATCCGAACAGATGTGGCCTGGTATGATGCCTCTTGTCTAAAATTAACGCTATTGTTTATGTTTCAAATGAAGTTTTATTGGAAAATCCATGATTACCTGTGTACCAAACTGTCAATACAATCTCTTGTAACCAAATTGTCACAAAAAAACTGTTTGGATGAACTTGTCATATCTTGTGAAATAAACATCTGTCACTACTGTATGTAAATTCATCTTAGAATAATTATGTTCTAAATACAATTAGTATGCAAAATGACAACCAGGACTCATTCAGACTTCATTCCTTTCAGGTACAGACTCGGCAAACCAGCAAAGCAGTATGTTCCTTGGTATGACCCAGTGCTGAAAACTGCAAGGCTGGGTATAGCCATTATTACCTTGCTGAAGGAACAGAGCCGGATATCACGACTTTCTTTTGGAGATGTCATCAAGAAAGTATGTGAGTTTGATCAGAAAGATGGTTCTTACATTTCTTCTGATCCATTGGCTGTTGAGAGATATGTTGTTGTCCATGGACAAATTATTCTCCAACTCTTTGCAAACTTTCCTGATGATATGATCAGAAAGTCTCCATTTCTGACTGGTCTTATGAACAAAATGGAAGAGAGACACCATACCAAATGGTTGGTGAAGAAGAAGAAAATTTCTCCAAGAAGTGAGACAAATTTAAATCCTACGGCAGCAGTGGGTCCTATTGTGTCCAAGAGGAAAGCTATGCAGGCAACAACTACAAAACTGATCAATAGGATATGGGGAGAGTATTACTCAAACCATTTGCCAGAGGATTCAAAAGAGGGGCCTGTTAGCGATTTAAAGGAAGAGGACGAATTGGAGGAACACGAAGAAAATGAAGACCAGGACAATGAAGAGGAGGAGCAAATACTTTTGGAGGGAACCTCAAAGAAGCATGCAGGTTCAAAGCAAACAAAAACATCCTTGGGGAACGCCGAAATAAGATGGAAAGGAAAACCTGAAGGGAAGACTAGTTCTGGATATCCTGTTTATAAGCAGGCAATCATTAATGGGGAATTTTTTTCTTCGGGCATATCCGTGTTAGTGGAAGTTGATGACTTTCCAGACATCTATTTTGTTGAGTACATGTTTGAATCGAAGAATGGAAGGAAAATGTTTCATGGGAGGATGATGCAGCACGGTTGTCATACTGTTATTGGCAATGCTGCTAATGAGACAGAGGTGTTTTTGACCAATGAGTGTAGGGATTTGGGACTGCAGGATGTTAAGCAGACAGTTGTTGTAAATATTAAAAGAAGGCCTTGGGGGCATCAGTATCGAAAGGATAATATCATTGCAGATAGAGTTGACAGGGCTAGAGCAGAAGAAAGGAAGAAGAAAGGACTGCCTACTGAATATTATTGCAAAAGCCTGTACTGGCCCGAAAGAGGTGCTTTCTTCAGCCTTCCATTTGACACTTTGGGTCAAGGGTCTGGTATTTGCTCATCTTGCAAAATACATGAGGTTGAAAAAGAGAAGGATATTTTCAATGTAAATTCCTCCAAGTCTGGTTTCCTATTTAGAGGAACTGAGTATTCCCTTAATGATTATGTTTATGTAAGTCCCTTTGAATTTGAGGAAAAGATCGAGCAAGGAACTCATAAGAGTGGAAGGAATGTGGGGTTGAAAGCTTATGCTGTATGTCAAGTGCTAGAGATTGTTGTTAAAATGGAAATAAAACACTCAGATGTAAAATCTACGCAAGTCAAAATCAGGAGGTTCTTTCGACCAGAAGATGTATCAAATGAGAAGGCATACTGCTCTGATATACAAGAGGTATAAGCTACAAGTCTAAGATAGCATGATTGTGTGGATTTTATAGTATTATTTTTCCCATGATAAGTGAACTGCTATTTGTGCATATTGCTCTATTTTGAGTATTGGTTCTACTTTGTGTATCTCATCTATAAGCTTTTATACTGACTTGTATTTCATATTTATATTTTAGGTGTTTTACAGTGATGAAACACATGTCATCTCAGTAGATTCCATAGAAGGGAAATGTGAAGTCAGAAAGAAGAGTGATATTCCTGAACAAAGTGGCCCCGGAATGTTCCAAAATGTATTTTTCTGCGAGCTATTGTATGATCCTGCCACTGGATCACTGAAAAAGGTATTGTGTATTGGATCTATTATATGCTTGTTAATCTAGATGATAAATATTTTTCAGGAGCTTACATTTGACACGCTAGACATGTTAAATATTTTTACATCATTAGTAAACAAGAAAGTGCTACATTGTAGCAACTAAGGTTTTGTTTTACCTATACTAAAAGATCAACTCTAACTTATGGTGTCGTAATACACTGTTCATTGATATTGTAAAACACTACCTTGTTAGTAGTAGATTAAAATTCAATCCAAAAATTTAAAGTCATTGTAAATGCTTTATAAATTTCCTATATGTCGTTATATTTTGTAATTGAACTAAAGTGTTTTAGTTTAGCTTAAGATAAAAAAGACTATCATTATTATTCTTCATGACATCAATTTCACGTTCGGGTGCAGCTGTGAGAGTACAAGTTATGATATTGGGTAATTAACTATTTTTTTTTTGTCAATTACTTGACAGTTGCCAGCTCATATAAAAGTAAAATATTCAACTGGAGAGACATCTGATGCTGCAGCTAGAAAGAGAAAAGGAAAATTTATAGAGGGATATGACGATTCAGAGTCCTCTAAGGAGGGAAAAACATTAAATGAAAAACGTTTAGCAACCTTGGACATTTTTGCAGGTTGTGGTGGTTTATCAGAAGGGTTGGAGCAGTCAGGTAATCTTAACTACATTATTATAGCAACAAGAAAACCATATTTTATCTGCTACCGATGCATAATATAACGTGTATTTTATTGCTAAAACGGTTCAGGTGTTTCATCAACTAAATGGGCTATCGAGTATGAAGAACCTGCTGGTGATGCATTTAAAGCTAATCATCCTAAGGCATTGGTGTTCATTAACAATTGCAATGTTATTCTTAGGTAAATAATCCCATTTTGATAACTGATTCCAGGTCTAAATATTGAATGGTGCGGAACCTATTTAGGTGACTCGGTTGATTTTTTTTGTAATGTAGGTCTGTAATGGAGAAGTGCGGGGACATAGATGATTGTATCTCAACGATTGAGGCTGCAGAATTGGCTGCAAAGCTTGATGAGAAGGAAAGAAGTAGTTTACCAATGCCTGGACAAGTTGATTTCATTAATGGGGGTCCTCCATGCCAGGTTTCTCTACCTGTTGGCTTTTTTATTTATTTTGCTGATGAA
>Ga0209489_108635_pt1 | contig 13634 bp, 6 predicted proteins | sample SiratrowhiteBW_FD_187527 | JGI IMG/M metagenome (GOLD analysis project Ga0209489, IMG submission 187527) | Root nodule microbial communities of legume samples collected from California, USA - Siratro white BW (SPAdes) (version 2) | ecosystem: Host-associated > Plants > Roots > Nodule | place: USA... | reverse complement strand
GTTATGCATTGGATGAGAACTATAACAAGAGCTGCGATCATGAATTCTTGGGAGCATGTAAGTTATTCTTTTATAAGTTTATAATATATGTCAAATGTTTGTTAATTTTGAAATTCTAAGACTAAACTTTGCACATTTATTTCAGGTTTTTATAGATACAGAGCCATTGGCAAGGTCTGACATAGAAGAAGTTCAACAAGAATGGGCAAAGTTTTTTCTTAAAGTTAGAAGTACATCTTAGTATTAGAAGTTTTCTTAATGTATTACAAGATCATTTTAGTGTACATTGCTATGTATATTATTTGTTGGACTATTTCTGAATTAAATTATATGAACTGAAAATGAATTAAATCTGGTTTCTGGAACTGTTTGCAGGTTGGGTAGTAGCTAATTTAATCTGTTTCTTTAAAAAAAACACACACACAACTTCGGTTAAGGTCAAAAACGACGTTGTGAAGGACTCACCACGTCGTTTTTTACCATAACCGACGTGGTGATTAATATTATAATTATTTTAAGGAGTTGCACCACGTCGGTTTTGTCCCAAAAATGATGTGGTGAAGAGAAAACCCACGTCAGTTGGGTTCCCAAAACTGACGTGGGTTTTCTCTTCATCACGTCGTTTTTGGGACAAAATTGACATGGTGTAACTCCTTAAAATAATTATAATATTAATCACCACGTCGGTTTTGGTTTTCTTAACCGACGTAGTGAGTTCAATCACCACATCGGCTGTTAAACTGACGTCTGATTCAACGTCTCTTGGGTCAACATCGGGTCAAAAATCGACGAAAAAAGCCTCTTAGAACCGACGACGAAGGCTATTTTTCTACTAGTGATTATATGTTTGTTCTCCGAGATATTGCATTCAAGATTGAACAGACAAAATTGAAAGTCTTTATTTGATTTTTGTTTTCAACTAATGTAGATTACTTTCCAAATTGTTCAACTTAAAAAGTTTATAGGATAAGTAGTAGTATAATTAAATAATTAAGTTTTGTGAATTTAAAACAAAAAAAAAATCAATTTTGTAGCTAGTGAAATTAAGAATGAGTGTAGAAATAGATTTTGCAATATAATAAACCATGTGCATGGAGTAAAAGAAAGGAAGTTATAGCATAAAACTCTCGTGAGTTTCCTTCTCTTGAGAGTGAAGAAAAGTAAGAAATGGTTGTTTCCTCTCTCTTTCCCCAAAGATGTTTATGTCATCTTTTTGTGTTCACATATTTTTGTTCCTTCTGTCAATAACTTTTGACTTTTTTTTTTTCATTATTCTGTTCCTAAATAACAAACTTTTTTAAAAATTCAAAGAGTGTTATGTTTCTTTTGTTACAATAACTTTTTATACTTTTTTTTTCAATTTTGTTCTTTGTGTTGAGAATGTGATGCCTCATAAAATTCTGTTTGTTTTTTGTCAACTACTCTTTAAGCTTTGTCAGTAAGTCTTAAAACTTTGTCAGAAGTGGGATGAGATCGTATGCTTGAAGCTGATAATGTGCGTTACTGGAGTTTACATGAATGATAGAATGGCATATATTACTAGGGTTAATAACGAAGATTTTGGTGTTGCTTAAGAAATTTAAATCGACTTTTAAATATAATTGATGTAATTTTGTTTCTTCATTACTGGTTCTATTTAGACGTAAGACTCCTTTAGTGATTAAATCTGAAAAGAAGAAAATCCTGACAAAAATTAAAAAACAAAATAAATACTAATAATGATATTTGATGAAAATAACATATTTTTAATAATAGTAATTATGACAATAATGATATGAAATGGCATTAAGAATACTAACAATAATGAACTACAATCATTATAATAAAATCACTTAAAAAAAGTTAATGGTCTAAAGTTAACTGTTATAAATAGTGTGAGACGTGTAGAAAACACTATTAAAATTGATTAAATAAAACACTAATTCAATTAAAAAAATTTGAATGGGTTAGATCTACTCTAAACAGAAGAGTTACTAAAATAAATAAAAATATAGTTAATGTGGATTTGAGGAACACAAAATAAGATGTTAACATTGTATTTCAAATTAAATAATATAATCTTAACAAGGTTTAACCCACGCTAAGAATAAAAAAAAATATATATAAAAAGTTTTATATGTCACATAATCAAACATTAAAATAAAATAGAAAAGAAATTATAACATTTAAGTGTGATTGAATAGAATAACATAAAAATTTTATGCGTTGCACGAGCAAAGGCTAAAAGTGAAATTAAAAACAATTAATAACAGTGCATGTAAAAAAATTATAATTTTTATTATTTTATATGTAATGTTCCATAGCTAGTTAAATAAAAAAATTATTATATTATGCATTTTATAAACTAACATTATTTAAAATAATGAAAAATTATTGAAAGTAATAATAAGTAAAAGAAATGAAAGATAATAAAAAATAATTTTAAATATAAGAGATAGTAATATAATAAAATTAAATAAGTTACAAATTAACAAATTAATTTTATAATTGATGAGTAAGAAGCTCGTAAATAGAAATTAATTTGATATTACAATCAAAATTGAAGTTACAAGAAGCTCAAACAAATTAATAATTAATTTATTAGTCTTACTAAATGTAATCAAATGACAAGAAATGAATTCATAAAGAAATAATAATTCTCCATCCAACAAAAAGAGAAATAACATCATTTTTTCATTATATTATTTGGAAAATCATATATATTATTATAAAATGTAATAAAAAGTATTCTGTTACTAATATAACAAATATGTTATTATATTTATTGTTTAGACTATTTTTTTATATAACTGATAAGAATTTTTAAATAATTATCACTATAATATTTTTTAATGAAAGACAAACTAAAGTGAGAAATATATAATTGAGAGGATGATTCTACTAGAAAATTAATTTAACGCATTTTAAGAAAATTAAATATTAAAATAAGTATTTGAAGATATGAAACACATAAATCTAACATTAAATAAATTAGCAATTTAATAATTTATTTGTAAAGATAAATTATAATGGAATGAATCATGTTGTTGTAAAGAAAATATTTACAATATGAAATAAATAACGTATCTGACACATCAAACTTTGTTAACTGTAGAAGGTTAATTTAACACTTTTTAAGTAAATAAAAGAATAAAATAAGTATTTTTAGATATAAAAGACTTAGACTTCACATTAAATAAATAAATTTCAATAATTTATTTTCAATAAATATTTTAGATATATAAATATACATTCTTTTTTATGTATTAATGATTTAATGTTATTTCACGATAAATTATATTATTCTAAATATTTATTAAATATTATTTTATAAAAAGTGATCTAATGTTAAAGTTTGTTGAAATATTATCGTTAAGTTGAGATTTGTTCAAAGTGTTTATAAAGAAGTTTGCTCAAACAAATCTAATATGAAAATGGTCATTGTACCTAAGTTCATGTGAAAAATAATAAAATTTTTATATTATTAACATTTTTAACTTTTAAATTAAGAATTTTAACATCAAAGTGCTACCATATATGTCAATATATTTAATGTTAATTACATAGTTCATACTAATATATAGTAAATATTTTAAATAGTTTTATTATAAAAGGATAAATCACAGACGTCATCTTTATTTTAGAAATATTAAGATGAACTTTAGAGTAATTATAATTTTATTATTGAGATGGAGAATTATTTTTTTTTTATCATTTCATGCCTTCAACTTAAAGTTGTTTATTAAGATTAATAAACTAATTATTAATTAATTTGAGATGTTTATAACCTAGTTTGGTGAATACAATTTTTTTATAATAATATCATAGTATTTTCTGTCTACGAGTTTCTAGGTCATCAACTATAAAAATTAATTCAATTGACTTATGACTTATTTAACTTTATTTTATTACTATCTCTTATATTTAAAATTATTTTTTATAATCTTTAATTTCCTTTTACTTGTTATTATTTATAATAAGTTTTTGTTATTTTATATGTAGAGTGGACTCGTGGATGCTACATATAAAATAATAAAAGTTATAACTATTTTACATGTAATGTTATTATAATATTTTTTTTAATTTCATTCTTAGTGTCAACTTGTGTGATGTATAAATTTTTTTTATTCCTAGAGAATTTTTAAATGTTATACTTTTTAAAAAAATGTATTTTAGCGTTTACTTATGAGATGCATACAATTTTTTATATTCTTTTTATTCATCGTATTATCTAGATCGATACTTAATAAATTACTTATGGTTTGGTTTAATTTTGTTTAATTTGGGTATTTTTGTTGTTTAATATGAGACCGTATTTTGTTATTTTACTTTGTCATTTTGTTGGGTGTTACATGCGCTAAGTGTTTTTGATGAAGATTTTGTTGTTTACTAATGCTTTACATTTGTAATTTGTTTTGGTTTAATATTGTCTAGGTACCGTTGAGATGGCTAGGTAGTATTTGTAAATATATATTTTAGAAAGTGTTGTTCAACTCAAAATCTAAAATGCATGGTTTCATTTTTCTTATTCAAAGATTTAGCAAATAGGAAAAATATTGTTTATCCAACTTGGGAATTAAGCTCAATTGTGAAATTGGGCCTTTAAAATTGAAGTTACATTTATTTTTAATTGGAAATATAGATTCGGTCTGAAGAACACATCAAACTTTATTTATGACACACTTTTTATAGTTTCCAAATTTAAAGAATAAGTTTTTAAGGAATTGATCCTTAAATAACTATCAGGTTGAACTAACTTGGATATGGATGAATTAAAGAAATTACTTACAAATAAATATGATGAATAACTTTGAAATAGATATGGTGGCTTAAATTGGATAATTTATATATAAAAAGAAAAAAAAAAATAGTTTGGACTTAAGAGTAAGATTTGGATTAAGATGGAAAGAGAGCGTGTATATTATTTAGGGATTATGTATAGTAAATCAAAATACATTTTCTCTATTCAATCTGGACTTAAGAGTATCATTTAGGTTAAGATGAGGTTAAGATGAGAAGGGAGTGCATATATAATATAGGATTGCATTTAGTAAATCATAACATATTTTCTATAATCAATTTGGACTTAAAAGTACTATTCGTGTTAAAACCAGAAGAGACTGCATATATCATATTGAAGTTGCATTTAATAAATATTTAATAAATCATAATACATTTTCTTTAGACTTAATAGTACCATTTAGGTTAAGATAAGAAGAATGTGCATATATCATATACCCGTTATTTTTAATAAACAAGTTTTCTCTAATTAAATTGAATTTAAGAATATCACTTGATTAAGATGAGAATCAAGTGTATATATTATGTATGAGTTACATTTAGTAAATCATAATCCGTTCCTTTTATTATACATTATGACTATTAAATGATAATAGAATATATCACTTTTTTTATTATCTTATTTTTTAAAATTATTATCTAATTATTTTTGTCTATTTTTTCAATTATATTAATTATTATATGTTATATGTTATTAGGATTTGATTCAAACCCACTACTGGAAGAAAACTCTAATGTTAAGTTTAATTATAGAATGATGACAATAATAATATTTAATAATAGTTTTTTTAAACCATGTAAAACATTATTATTATTATTGTTATCATTATTATAGGAGTACTAGAATGTCTTTAACTACTAAATTACTAAATAAATTAACCAATAATTAAAATTACGAAGATAATTTATTCTTACATTTAGATGCGATTTTCCAACTTGTCTAATTAATCACAAGTTTTCTCTGACAATTCCCTTAAACTATTATTTTCTTTTTGTTTGTACGAGTATAGTGGATCTTTTTAGTTACTTTTTTCCTTTTTTTTTTTTTTTTCTCTAAATTCCAACAATATTTTAATTATCAATAATTAAAAATATTAAATTCAAATTTTAAAACACAATCAACACTACGTTTATTTTTGTGGTCGCATTATTTTGATCCACGTCGTGGTAGAGTAATTGTAAAACCTGATAAGCGAAAACTTCAGGAGGAGAATGTTCCTCTGAATCCAAGCCCCTGCTTCAGCCACCCACTTCAACAAAAGGTCACTCTCGTTTTTCTTCCGTTCCAATTTCACTTTTTTTTTTTTTCTGTTTAACTTTACCTTACAATTTTTATTGCATTTTTTTTCGTCTCTTATGTTGTTCCTGTTTGATCGTCGAGATTTTGTTGTTTTCTTTCATCTCTTGTTGGAACTAGATAGTGATGTTATGAAAAGCCCTCGATTAGGTGCTAACTGTATCTGGGTCGAAGAATTAGGGCATATCCTGATAGAATTGGTAGTTGTAAAATTTATAGCCTATTTACAAGAGAAAAATAAGGAAAAGAAAGTTTTTGGTAAGCTGAAATTAGCATAAATTTGTTTAGGTATAAGTTAGTTTTAACTTATTTAGAAGCTAATTTCAAGTTTCTTCTATTCGATTTTTCTCTTAGAAGTTTTTTCTTGAAATATGAGTGAATTTACAATATTTCTTAATTTACGATGTTTAATGGCGAAAGTAACGTAGTAGTAGTAATTATTCAATTTAAAAGTGGTTGGAATTCAGCTCAAGTGGTTGCTAAGACCATGGAGATTGGTTCTCATGATACTCTGACCATTTAACACGCGACTGTGTTTTAGATACTCCCTTCTTGTTCTCGAAAGGTATAGACTTTTAGGTATTCAGCTTTGTTTCAATTTATATCAGTGTGTTCGGATTCTCATTAGACCATCCAAATGATGGCACTAGAAAGCCAAGAAGACAGTCCATTTTTTTGGCAATTTTATCTTTGTCATTTAGGTATCTCTGCCTAATGTATTTAATTTTCAATATTTTTTAGTATACAATTGAAATTATTTGACTATATTTTATCTATGTAGTCTAGTTCACTTAGTAGAGAGAAACTTTTATTGTTGTTTGTTGTACAATCAGAACTATTTAACAGTATTGTTGTGTGATTACCCTAATGTGGCTTTTGGGACAAGGAATGTTTGAACATTGTTGGGAAATTGGGATAGGGATAAAAGTTTCTAATGTTTGATAGAAAGAAATAAAAACACTTCTAGGGACAATAATAATATTTGTTGCGGGTTGAATCAATTGTCCTATGATGGAGGTGTAGTAGTTCAAATCATAATTAAATCATGGAATTTAAGCTGTTACCCTCTTAAATAGAAAGAGTGATGTCTTATTAATTACAGCTTTTTGTCGAGTGGTAAATACATGATCCAACATATTGTATATAATCTCATTTCTAGTAAAGTAGTGTAGTTAGGAATGAAAGATTTTTTTTACCTAGTGCCATTTTTGTTTTTTTCGAGTGGACCTAGTGCCCCTTAAATAACAGGGATTTTGAAAATGAATGAGTATACTGGTGGCATAAATCCCAGTAAGTACATTGAACATCTGAAATCTTCAAATTCAGATAATTCTAGCTAACTTAAACTCAGTTTTCCATATTGTGCTTCAAGCTTGGTAGTTTTGGTTTGCCGTTGCTGACAAGAGAATGTTTTATGATATGAACTGTTTTTCATGGAAATAGTCAACTACTTTGATATCTTAATTGAACAGAAATATTTCACAGTAAACTAATTTTCTTTTCAGCTGACTAAAATCCCTGAGAAACTAGATTAAAATCCTGAGAATTTACAGCTGCCTGGTTATTAGTTCATGCTGGGCTGACTTGTTTTGTATTTCAGCTTACTGATTTGGAATTTAAGCTGAGTGATTTGTTAAAAATTGAAAAAAACCTAACTAGATAATTCAGATAACTGTTGATATTGCCTAATGAGATATATATCAACCAACTGCTTGAACTTATTGACCTGATTCGGTACTATTTTAGTAAACCGACACCCATTTCATATAAAAGATTTTCCTTTGGTTTTCTTTGTTTGCAATAGAGCTGGGAGTGGGGACCTAGACTTACAGGGCAGGTCTAAGATTTGGAGAGTGTATGCTAGGAGGAACCGAGGTGTGAAATGAGGTAGCTGCGGCAATAGGTATAACTGAATTGCCAAATGTGAGAGACAGATTTTGGGGTATATAAGGAATGTTTAGGAGAGAGAGTGACATCTAGAGGTTTGGGAGAATTCTGTTAGGGGCAAAGGGCATTAGCCTCTCTGTAGGAGGCTCAGATCTCTGGCATTAGGATCGGTTTTCTTTTGTATTTACATTTTAGTATTGAATAATACAAAAGGCCCCTTATTTGTGCATTTACTATTCCTTTTGTTTTTCTGGTCAGGAATAATGCAAGTGCAAATCAAGGGTTGTTTGTATTATTCAATAACAAAACGTAAATACAAAAGGAAACCAGTCCTACTACCTCGGAGCTGAGCTCCTACGAGATGCTAATGCCATCTTCTCATAGTAGAATTCTCCCAAAATTCTAGATGCCATTCTCTTGCCTAAACATTCCCTATATATCCCCAATATTGTATCATGCATTTGGTAATTCAGTTACAGCCACTGCCTCTTCCTCTCCTATTTTTACACTGCGGTTCCTCCTAGCATACACTCTCCAAATCTAAGGCCTGCCCAGTAAGTCTAGGCTCGCATTTCCAGCTTATCAGTTTGTCTTGGCAACTAGTGCCATTCTTTAAACCTTAAGCAATTTATATGACTGTTACTCTGAACTCTGCCTAAGTTTCTGTTTTTCACCTTGGTTGTATCTGTTACACTTGTAGTACATCATCCATTGTTTCCTTTTTGCTTGTTAAGAGTTGGTGAAAAAAGAAAATGTAAAGTGAAACTGAAAAATAGATTTGAATATCATGCTGTAACTGAATGTCTCCCGATCTCATTTTTGAGAACAGTACTGTTTGAATAGTCTAAGGTAGCATAGGTCCTGCAATTCACTTTGCTCGGGTATCTTGAATACCTCTTTTATTTGTTTTTCATTTTTCCTTTTAAATCGTTACACTTACACACACTCTCTTCTTAAGGTGGCATTTGGTGATGTATGCTTTCTTATCACATTACTTACTCACTCCAACAGTCCACAATTTCTTGATATTTGGAGGTTAACAGTGTTGTGTTTGCAGCAGTCAAGAATGAATACAGGAATGGCTTCATTAACTCAAATCCATTATAAAGTACATACTTCCACTTTCAGAAGGGTGCATCATAGAAACCAAGGATTACTGAAATCTGGAAAACTATTCCAACACCCAGGATCTGCCTTTCCTAGTATTCACTTTAACCTATCCTGCATACGCAGCACGAAGTTAACCCCATGGGAGTCATCATCTGTCACATATGCTCCTACTGATAATCAAAGTGATAAATTTTTGCCGGAGAGTGCCAATATATTTGAAACTCTTGAATCTAGTAAAACAGCTGCCTCATCAACAGCAAATGCTGAAGCATTTGTAGAGACAAGATCTCAGCCAGGCCCGGAGCTTCAGTTTTTCAAGTGGCCGTTGTGGTTTCTGGGCCCTTCTATTCTCCTTGCAACTGGTATGGTCCCAACATTGTGGTTACCAATATCATCGATCTTTCTCGGCCCCAATATAGCCAGCCTGCTTTCTTTAATTGGACTTGATTGCTTATTTAACCTTGGTGCAACCCTTTTTCTACTCATGGCTGATACTTGTTCAAGGCCCAAGTATCCAACAGAAGAATGCAAAAGCGAGGCTCCCTTCAGTTACCAGTTCTGGAACGTTGTTGCAACTCTCACTGGATTTATTATCCCGTTGTTGTTGATGTTTGGATCTCAGAAGGGCTTTCTCCAACCTCAACTACCTTTCATCCCGTTTGCAGTTCTACTAGGTCCCTATCTTCTTCTTTTGTCAGTACAGTTTCTGACGGAGATGTTGACTTGGCATTGGCAATCACCAGTCTGGCTTGTTACCCCTGTAATTTACGAGTCTTACCGTGTCTTGCAACTAATGAGGGGATTAAAGCTTGGGGTTGAGCTCAATGCACCGGCATGGATGATGCATACAATTAGGGGCCTGGTTTGCTGGTGGGTGCTAATTCTCGGTCTGCAGTTGATGAGGGTTGCTTGGTTTGCTGGCTTAACTGCGCAAGCTCGTAAGCAGCGATTGTCTTCTGCTACTTCTAGTGCTAATGATGATTAGTGATTAATACCCTTGTAAAATTATTTAGAAAGATACAAATTATAAATTAAGTAGACGTGTTTAAGTTAGTTACGGGTGTTTTCCATCCCACCCATATACCATAATGATATGGTACACATAAAAAACATATATACACAAGTAAATAGATATATACTTGATCACTGTACTGTATGCCGTATGATTGGTTGTTTTTGTTTGTGTTATCTTCAATTTGTGAACAAATGGTTTGTGTTTTTTACCCCAATTTATGAAGATGGAAGAATTATACAGTTGTTGGTTCAAGGAAAGCTTTATGTTTTTATAATTTTTTGAAGTATAGGTGATAGATAACTTGTATCAATTACATGTTATCTTTTTATTTTGCAGCTAGAATGTAATGATGATAGCTTCTATATTGAGTCTAGACACGTATTCCTTTTTTTCATAAATGACGGATCAGTCTTGTCTGTTTTTGTTTTTGGTGTATCCTTGTCGGACTGCTCTGTTACTCATTAATCTGCTTCCTTAATCAGCATCTTCATAAATAACGGAACATAGAGCAAATTTTTTTTTGTTATTCCTTTATAGATAGGAGCGACAAGAAACTATGAACTGTGAATTCATGGCTTCTTGTTTTTGTGAACTGTAGCATGAGATTGAACATATGGGTCTTACACACTACAGAACTCATTTTTTTCTTGAGTTCAAAGGATTTGAGTTCTACTTTGGTATTATACTGAATTATGGGACGACACTTCCAAATATACTAGGGAGGACCAAATTTTAGAAAACAGAAAACTGTTCTCGAAAATTGTAGTATAACGGGGTTTAAGTCTTTGCTTTATTTTTGTTGTTTCCGGCCAAACACTATGATGTTCATACCTGCTTTTGTAAGTCATGTGATATTGACATTGGGGCTTAGTGAAAAGTCCAGAGTGAAATTATATTTATGTTAGTCTTGCACATAATTGAGAAATTATTTTCCTTCACTGGCTAGGTAAAATGAAAACATTTTTAATAGGGGTGTCAAAATAGGTTCAAAGTCTCTATTAATCAATGGATAGAGGTGGATTATCTCAGTAACTTGCTGATAACAACTCTGTCATTTTCTCATCATTTTTCATTATAATTGGTTATTACTTTTAATTATATACATTAACACATTAGTTTCTTTAATTTTAATTATATAGATGAACACTTTAGTTTCTTTAAGCCTAAAATGTTTTTTAATAGTGTTTAAATTATTTGAATATTTAATTTATTTGTTTGCCTAGTTAGACATTTTGAAATTCATTTATTATTTTTATAATATCATTTCTTAATTATGATTTATGTTTTACGAAATAGTGGAACATAATGATTGAATTACTCATGAATAAACATATGAAATAATGAGAATAATACATGTTTAAGTGACTTAATTCACCTAATCCATCAATCATAGTAGGTTGAATCGGATCACCAATTTTTTAACTCAATTGAGTTGAATTGATTAATTTTAACTCACTCAATCGGTATAATTTAGGTTCATTCAATATGATAGCCCTAATTTTTAATTAGCAATGGACTCCCCACAAGTATAATATTGTAGATAACTTAGTGTGGAAGATTTCTCAAAATGTATCTATAAATGAAATCTAAGATGAGTGAAAAAAAAAAACTTCAATTTTCAATATCCTACCTCCATCTTTTATACAAGGGAAAAAAGAGATTTTTTTTTTTATTTCCTAATCATAAGACACTTAGGGCTAGCTTTTGACTTTTCCACCAAGATGAGGTCATTTAATTCAAAATTTTAAAAAATGGCTAGCTTTAATTTCTTTTATTTTTAAAACATGACTTCGTAAATAGAAATTGAAGTTTCAAACACAACTCTTATCATTTAAAAAATTTGACAGAAATCGTATTTGTATTCACCAGTTTAGTATTAATATTTCATATAAAAGTACAGAAGTCATTAAGTTAATCACAACTTTACTCTGTTAGGGAAAGAAGCGATCTTGATTATGATTTCATTTTAGTTCAATTGGTTGAACATGGAGTCTTTAACCATCATTGTTCAAATAATCAAACTCATCCTGTTATTTATAGTCAACGTTTTACAACAATTTTGGCATTGAAATGTGCACAAAACTTTTACAATCATTTCATCAATCATATTTTTTCATATAATTCATATTATATGAAGAAAAAAAAATATTAACTAGATCTTTATGATACTATTTAAGAAATTAAAATTTATTAAAAACATATATATATTGAGTGTCATAATTTTGAGTGAAAATTATATTTATTAATTTCTCAAACCAGTAGCAAATCCATTTGTTAATAATGCTCAACAAAACTCGAAAAAAAAATCAAAAACCTTAGTTTTAACGAGAACAAAGACCATGATATTGCTATACAAACCATTCCAACTACTAGGATTTCCTGTATCATAAAAAAAATATATTTTATTTTGACGAAAGAAAAAAAAATGTGATTGTTCTTTAGGTATGACTGAGTCTTTAAAACCATTATTCATTTGAAGGCATCTATGGTACACCACATGTTCAGAACACCACTAATGACAGTTGTTGAATACAACAATTGTTTAATGAGAAAGCTATGATTTTTGTTAAACAAGTCATTTAACAGAGTTAGGTATGTTATTTTATTATAGATCTCAAGCCATCTTCCAATCACTGACCATGAAGCAATTGTTTGCTCAAGGTTCAGTATTTTCTTGAAATTTTCACTTTGGAGTAACTTGATGGTGAAATTGCTGAATAAGTTTCATGATTCTCTTATGCTAAATACTTGATTTTGATAATCTTTCCCTTATTTAGATAGGAGAATTTGAGTTTTGTTCATGAGGGTATCAATGTTTTCCCAAAACACAAAATATCCTATGAGATGTGAATTTCCCAAAACACTATAAGATGTGTATTTACCATTATCTGATTAAATCTAATGCAACATTTTTCATGGAAATTTCTATTGACACCAACTATGTATGTTGGAAGTAAGTTTTATAATCTAAAACATAAAGCAAAAAGTAAATGTTTCTTAGGCTTTAAGACATTTGATTCAGTCTTTGAATTATTTCAAAATGTTGGATATGCTGTGACAAGTTTATGAAAAAAAAAAAAAACATGGATTGAAAAATCATAAATTAGTGTAAATTGACAAAGGTTGTTTTAGTAAAATTGGATGCATAAAGTGAGGGTGGGAAGTCAAATCAATCTCTTTAGTAGTCAAATATTGGTTAAACTAATGCATATTGCTTCATTTTGACCCATCCACAACTTCTCCATCGACGAGTACATGTTTGCTTGTTCATTGTACCTTACTTTTTTGTCTTGAAAAATTATTAAATTTTGGTGTTGTTTTCTTTTTTAAATATATTCTTTATTTTTCATCCAATTAAAAATCAATTATTTAATATTTTTCTAGTAAGTGTTTATAAAATATATCTTAAATGATATTTTTGAGATAATTATGTTAGTTGTATGATAAGTATTTAGCAGTTTTGTTAATAAATACTTTTATGTAAAAAAAATTATTAACATATAAAATTAATCAATATATAGTTTTTTTTTTTTTTTGTGAAAAAAA
>Ga0209489_108634_pt1 | contig 13635 bp, 8 predicted proteins | sample SiratrowhiteBW_FD_187527 | JGI IMG/M metagenome (GOLD analysis project Ga0209489, IMG submission 187527) | Root nodule microbial communities of legume samples collected from California, USA - Siratro white BW (SPAdes) (version 2) | ecosystem: Host-associated > Plants > Roots > Nodule | place: USA... | reverse complement strand
GATTTCGAATGTCTATATTTTTTAGAAAAACATTCCATGATTTTCCAAAAATCGTTGGGAAAATCTCTAACCCTTCCAATAAAACCCCACAAAAAATTCCATAATTTTTTGTCCAGTTTGGATATGTAAAATAGCTAACAAAATGCCGAAAATGCTAAAAGAATAAAAAAGAAATAGTAAATGATGGAATTTTGTTGAAATTTTGGATTTCAAATATCTCAAATTTTTTTTATAAAATCTCGGATCGATACAATAAAACAACACAAAAATTTTCTAATTTTTTTGAAAACCATAGACAGGTAAATCAATATTTTTTTTAAAAGAACTTTTAGAATTTTCCAGAAATCGTTGGTAAAATCTCCAACCCTTCCAATAAAACACAAAAAAAAAATTCCACAATTTTTAGACAAGTTTGGGTACGTGAAATAGAAAACAAAATGCCAAAAATGCTACAAAAATAAAAAATAAATAGTAAACGATGGAATTTTTTTGAAATTTTGGATTTCAAATATCTCAATTATTTGATAAAATCTTGGATCCATACAATAAAACAACACAAAAATTTTACAATTTTTTCAAAAACCATAGACAGGTAAAATTTAAAAAAAAGATGTCAAAAATACTAAAAAAATTAAAAAGAAAATAGTAAACGATGGAATTCTAAGAATGTTTTGTGTTTAAAGTTTCTCTATTTTTTTTAATAAAAATTCAAGAATTTTCCAGAAGTCTCTGATCAAATCTATAATCCGTACAATAAAGCACCACAAAAATGTTTAGAAATTTGACAAGTTTGGATGGGTGAAATAAGAAAAAAAGATTAGCAAAATGCTAAAAGAATAAAAAAAACAAATAGTAAACCGCAGAATTTTGAAAAAAAACATATTTCACATATCAATTTTTTTTTTAAAAGAACTTTTAGAAATTTCTAGAAATTGTTGGTAAAATCTCGAACCCTTCCAATAAAACACCACAAAAATTTCCATAATTTTTGCACAAGTTTAGGTACGTGAAATAGCAAACAAAATGCCAAAAGTGCTAAAAAAATAAGAAAGAAATAGTAGACGATGGAATTTTGTTGAAATTTTGGATTTCAAATATCTCAATTTTTTTTATAAAATCTCGGATCCAAACAATAAAACAAGACAAAAATTTTACAATTTTATTTTAAAACCATAGACAGGTAAAATAGAAAAAAAAAGATCTCAAAAATACCAAAAAATTAAAAAAGCAAATAGTAAACGATGGAATTCTGAAAATGTTTTGTATTTAGAGAATCTCCATTTTTTTAATAAAAATTTGAAGAATTTTCTAGAATTCTATGATAAAATCTATAATCCGTACGATAAAGCAGCACAAAAATGTATAGAATTTTTTGACAAGTTTGGATAGGTGTGAAATAGGGAAGAAAGATTACCAAAATGCTAAAAGAATAAAACAAACAAATAGTCAGCGATGGAATTGATGAACAATTTTGGATTTCAAATGTCTATATTTTTTCAAACAATATTCCATGATTTTCCAAAATTCTTTGATAAAATCTCTAATCCATAAAATAAAAAAACATAAAAATTTCTAGCATTTTTTGACAAGTACATATAGACGAAATTGAAAATAAAATGTTAAAAATAAAAAAAAATAAAAAAACAAATAGGAAACCGCATAATTTTGAAAAAAAAATATTTCACATATCAATATTTTTTTTAAAAGAACTTTTAGAATTTTCCAGAAATCATTGGTAGAATCTCTAACTCTTCCAATAAAACATCACAAAAAATTTCATAATTTTTGGACAAGTTTGGGTACGTGAAATAGCAATCAAAATGCCAAAAAAGCTAAAAAAATAAGAAAGAAATAGTAGACGATGGAATTTTGTTGAAATTTTGGATTTCAAATATATCAATTTTTTGATAAAATCTCGAATCGATACAATAAAACAACAAAAAAATTTTACAATTTTTTTGAAAACCATAGACAGGTAAAATAGAAAAAAAGATGTCAAAAATACTAAAAAATTAAAAAAGTAAATAGTAAATGATGGAATTCTGAAAATGTTTTGTATTTAAAGTATCTCTATTTTTTTAATAAAAATTCAAGAATTTTCCGTACAGTAAAGCACCATAAAAATGAAGAGAATTTTTTTGACAAGTTTGGATAGGTGAAATAGGAAAAAAAAATTGCCAAAATGCTAAAAGAATAAAAAAAAACAAATAGTAAACAATGGAATTTATGAAGAACTTACGATTTCAAATATCTATATTTTTTGAAAAATATTCCATGATTTTCTAAAATTCTTTGATAAAATCTCTAATCCATAAAATAAAAAAACATAAAAATTTCTAGCATTTTTTGACAAGTACATATAGACGAAATTGAAAATAAAATGACAAAAATAATAAAAAAATAAAAAAACAAATAGTAAATCACAGAATTTTGGAAAAAAACATATTTCACATATCAATATTTTTTTTAAAAGAACTTTTAGAAATTTCCAGAAATTGTTGGTAAAATCTCTAACCCTTCCAATAAAACACCACAAAAAATTCCATAATTTTTGGATAAGCTTAGGTACGTGAAATAGCGAACAAAGTGCCAAAAATGCTAAAAAAGTAAAAAAGAAATAGTAGACGATGGAATTTTGTTGAAATTTTGGATTTCAAATATCTCAATTTTTTGATAAAATCTCGGATCCATACAATAAAAAAAGACAAAAAATTTACAATTTTTTTGAAAACCATACACAGGTAAAATAGAAAAAAAAAGATCTCAAAAATACTAAAAAATTAAAAAAGCAAATAGTAAACGATTCCTGAAATTGTTTTGTATTTAAAGTATCTCTATTTTTTTAATAAAAATTCAAGAATTTTCCAGAATTTTATGATAAAAGCTATAATCCGTACAATAAAGCACCACAAAAATGTATAGCATTTTTTGACAAGTTTGGATAGGTGAAATAGGAAAAAAAGATTACCAAAATGCTAAAAGAATAAAAAAAAAACAAATAGTAGACGATGGAATTTATGAAGAATTTAGGATTTTAAATGTCTATATTTTTTTGAAAAATATTCCATGATTTTCAAAAATTCTTTCATAAAATCTCTAATCCATAAAATAACAAAACATAAAAATTTTGCAGCATTTTTTGACAAGTACAGATAGACGAAATTGAAAATAAATGTCAAAAATAAAAAAAATAAAAAAACAAATAGTAAATCGCAGAATTTTGAAAAAAAAAACATATTTCACATATCAATATTTTTTTTAAAAGAACTTTTAGAAATTTCTAGAAATTGTTGGTAAAATCTCGAACCCTTCCAATAAAACACCACAAAAATTTCCATAATTTTTGCACAAGTTTGGGTACGTGAAATAGCAAAGAAAATGCCAAAAATGCTAAAAAAATAAAAAAGAAATAGTAGACGATGGAATTTTGTTGAAATTTTGGATTTCAAATATCTCAATTTTTTTATAAAATCTCGGATCCATACAATAAAACAACACAAAAATTGTACAATTTTTGTGAAAACCATAGACGGGTAAAATAGTGAAAAAGATGTCAAAAATACTAAAAAACTAAAAAAGTAAACGATGGAATTCTGAAAATGTTTTGTATATAAAGTATCTCTATGTTTTTTAATAAAAATTCAAGAATTTTCCAGAATTCTCTGATAAAACCTATAATCCATACAGTAAAGCACTACAAAAATGTATAGAATTTTTTGACAAGTTTGGATAGGTGAAATAGGAAAAAAGGATTACCAAAATACTAAAAGAATAAAAAAAAATAGTAAATGATGGAATTTATGAAAATTTTGGATTTCAAATGTCTATATTTTTTTGAAAAATATTCCATGATCTTCAAAAATTCTTTGATAAAATCTATAATCCATGAAATAAAAAAAAACATAAAAATTTCTAGCATTTTTTAACAAGTACAAATAGAATTTTTTTTTTAATAGAATCATATCAAAATAGTAAACTGCAGAATTTTGAAAAAAAAAATATTTTACATAGTTATATTTTTTTTAAAAGAACTTTTAGAATTTTACAGAAATCGTTCGTAAAATCTTTAACCCTTCGAATAAAACACTACAGAAAATTCCATAATTTTTGGACAAGTTTGGATAGGTGAAATAGGTAACAAAATACCAAAAATGCTAAAAAAATAAAAAAGAAACAGTAAACGATAGAATATGTTTTGGAATTTTTGATTTCAAATATCTCAATTTTTTTTTTTTGAAAAAAAAAACCGTAGTTTTGCAGAAGTTTTTGATAAAATCTAGGATCCATACAATAAAACAACACAGAAATTTTTAATTTTTTTGAAAATCATAGACAAGTAAACTAGAAAAAAAAGATGTCAAAAATACTAAAAAATCAAAAAAGCAAATAGTAAACGATGGAATTCTGAAAATGTTTTGTATGTAAAGTATCTCTATTTTTTTAATAAAAATTCATGAATTTTCCAAAATTCTCTGATAAAATCTATAACCCGTACAATAAAGCACCACAAAATGTTTAGAATTTTTTTACAAGTTTGGATAGGTGAAATAGGAAAAAAAGATTACCAAAATGCTAAAAATATAAAAAAAAAACAAATAGTAAACAATGGAATTTATGAAGAATTTTGGATTTCAAATGTCTGTATTTTTTAGAAAAGTATTTCATGATTTTTCAAAATTCTTTGATAAAATCTCTAATCCATAATATATAAAAACATAAAAATTTCTATAATTTTTTACAAGTACATATAGAGGAAATTGAAAATAAAATGTCACAATTTATAAAAAAATAAAAAAACACATAGTAAACCGTAGAATTTTGAAAAAAAAATTGTTTCAAATATCTATATTTTTTTTAAATGATCTTTTACAATTTTCCAGAAATCGTTGCTAAAATCTCTAACCCTTCCAATAAAACACTAAAGAAAATTCCATAATTTTTGGACAAGTTTGGATAGGTGAAATAGAAAACAAAATGCCAAAAATGCTAAAAAACTAAAAACGAAATAGAAACTGCTGAAATTCTGTTGAAATTTTGGTTTTCAAATATCTCAATTTTTTTTTTTTAAAAAAAACATAGTTTTGTAGAATTTTTTGATAAAATCTCGGATCTATAGAATAAAACATCTCAAAAATTTTATTTTTTTTTAAAAACCCTAGACAGGTAAAATAGAAAAAAAAAAGATGTTAAAAATACTAAAAAATTAAAAAAGCAAATAATAAACGATGGAATTCTAAAAATGTTTTGTATTTAAAGTATCTCTATTTTTTTTAATAAAAATTCAAGAATTTTAAAAATTCTCTGATAAAATCTATAATCCGTACAATAAATCACCAAAAAAATGTTTAGATTTTTTTGACAAGTTTGGATAGGTGAAATAGGAAAAAAAGGTTACCAAAATGCTAAAAAAATAAAAAAAAAACAAATAGTATACAATGGAATTTATGAAGAATTTTGGATTTCAAATGTTTGTATTTATTAGAAAAGTATTCGATGATTTTTCAAAATTCTTTGATAAAATCTCTAATCCATAATATATAAAAACATAAAAATTTCTATAATTTTTTGACAAGTACAGATAGACGAAATTGAAAATATAATGTCAAAAATAATAAAAAAACAAATAGTAAACTGTAGAATTTTGAAAAAAAATTATTTTACATATTTATATTTTTTTAAAAGAACTTTTGGAATTTTCCAGAAATTGTTGCTAAAATCTCTAACCCTTCCAATAAAACACTACAGAAAATTCCATAATTTTTGGACAAGTTTGGATAGGTGAGATAGGAAAAAAAATACCAAATATGCTAAAAAGTAAAAAAGAAGCAGTAAATGATGGAATTTGTTTTGAAATTTTGGATTTCAAATATCTCAATTTCTTTTGAAAAAAAAAACCGTAGTTTTGCAGAATTTTTTGATAAAATCTCGGATCCATACAATAAAACAACACAAAAATTTTAAGTTTTTTTGAAAACCATAGAAAGGTAAATTAGCAAAAAAAGATGTCAAAAATACTAAAAAATTAAAAAAACAAATAGTAAACGATGGAATTCTGAAAATGTTTTGTATTTAAAGTATCTCTATTTTTCTAATAAAAATTTAAGAATTTTCCAGAATTCTTTGATAAAATCTTTAATCCATACAATAAAGCACCACAAAAATGTTTAGAATATTTTTACAAGTTCGGATAGGTGAAATAGGAAAAAAAGATTACCAAAATGCTAAAAAAATAAAAAGAAACAAATAGTAAACAATGAAATTTATGAAGAATTTTGAATTTCAAATGTGGGTATTCTTTAGAAAAGTATTCCGTGATTTTTCAAAATTCTTTGATAAAATCTCTAATCCATAATATATAAAAACATAAAAATTTCTATAATTTTTTGACAAGTACAGATAGAGGACATTGAAAATAAAATGTGAAAAATTATAAAAAAAATAATATAAACAAATAGTAAACTGTAGAATTTAAAAAAAATACTTTAAATATCTATATTTTTTTTAAATGAACTTTTAGAATTTTACAGAAATCGTTGCTAAAATCTCTAACCCTTCCAATAAAACACTATGGAAAATTCCATAATTTTTGGACAAATTTGGATAGGTGAAATAGAAAACAAAATGCCAAAAATGCTAAAAAAACTAAATACGAAATAGTAAACGATAGAATTTTGTTGAAATTTTGGATTTCAAATATCTCAATTTTTTTTAGAAAAAAAACCATAGTTTTGCATAATTTTTTGATAAAATATCGGATCTATACAATAAAAGAACACAAATTTTAAATTTTTTTTTGAAAACCATAGACAGGTAAAATAGAAAAAAAGATGTCAAAAATACTAAAAAATTAAAAAAGGAAATAGTACACGATGGAATTCTGAAAATGTTTTATATTTAAAGTATCTCTAATTTTTTTAAAAAAAATCAAGAATTTTATACAATTCTCTGATAAAATCTGTAATCCGTACAATAAATCGCCACAAAAATGTCTAGAACTTTTTGACAAATTTGGATAGGTGAAATAAGAAAAAAAGATTACCAAAATGCTAAAAAAAACAAATAGTAAACGATGGAATTTATGAAAAATTTTAGATTTCAAATGTCTATATTTTTTAGAAAATATTGCATGATTTTCCAAAATTCTTTGATAAAATCTGTAGTCCATAAAATAAAAAAAACATAAAAATATCTAGAATTTTTTCACAAGTACATATAGACGAAATTGAAAATAAAACGTAAAAAATTATAAAAAAAATAAAAAAACAAATAGTAAACCGCAGAATTTTGAAAAAAAAATTATTTTACATATTTATATTTTTTTAAAAAGAACTTTTAGAATTTTCCAGAAATCGTTGGTAAAATCTCTAACCATTCCAATAAAACACTACAAAAAATTCCATAATTTTTGGACGAGTTTGGATAGGTGAAATAGGAAACAAAATACCAAAAATGCTAAAAAAATAAAAAAGAAACAGTAAACGATGGAATTTTTTTGAAATTTTGGTTTTCAAATATGTCAATTTTTTTTTTTATAAAAATCACAGTTTTGCAGAATTTTTTGATAAAATCTCGGATCCATACAATAAAACAACAAAAATATTTTAAATTTTTTTTGAAAACAATAGACAGGTAAAAAAAATATGTCAAAAATACTAAAAAATTGAAAAAGCAAATAGTAAACGATGGAATTCTGCAAATGCTTTGTATTTAAAGTATCTCTATGTTTTTAATAAAAATTCAAGAATTTTCTAGAATTCTCTCGTAAAATCTATAATCTATACAATATAGTACTGCAAAAACATAGAATTTTTGACAAGTTTGGACAAGTGAAATAGGAAAAAAAGATTACCAAAATGCTAAAAAAGTAAAAAAAAAAAAAAAAAAAAAAAAAAAAAAACAGTAAACGATAAAATTGATGAAGAATTTTAGATTTCAAAATTTTTTTGATAAAATCTGTAATCCATAAAATAAAAAAACAAGTATAGATAGAGCAAATTGAAAATAAAATGTCAAAAATAAAAAAATATAAAAACAAATAGTAAACCGTAGAATTTTGAAAAAAAAATATTTCACATATCTATATTTTTTTAAACAACTTTTAGAATTTTTCAAAAATCGTTAGTAAAATCTCTTACATTTTCAATAAAAAAACTACTAAAAATTCCATAGGTTTTGGACAAGTTTGGATAGGTGAAACAGAAAACAAAATGCCAAAAATGGTAAAAAATAAAAACGAAATAGTAAACGATGGAATTTTGTTGAAATTTTGGATTTCAAATATCTCAATTTCTTTTAAAAAAAATATAGTTTTACAGAATTTTTTGGTAAAATCTCGGAGCCATACAATACAACAAGACAAGTTTTGAAATTTTTTTGAAAACCATAGACAGGTAAAATGGAAAAAAGAAGTCAAAAATACTAAAATATTAAAAAAAGCAAATAGTAAACGATGGAATTCTTAAAATGTTTTGTATTTAAAGTATCTCTATTTTTTAATAAAAATTGAAGAATATTGCAGCATTCTTGATAAAATCTATAATTCGAAAAATAAAGCACCACAAAAAAGATTACCAAAGTGCAACAAAAATAAAAAAAATAGTAAACGATGGAATTTATGAAGAATTTTGGGTTTCAAAAGACTCTATTTTTTAGAAATATATTTCATGATTTCCAAAACTTTTTGATAAAATCTCTAATCCATAAAATAAGAAAACATAAAAATTTCTAGAATCTTTTGACAAGTACAGATAGACGAAATTGAAAATAAAATGTTAAAATAATAAAAAAATAAAAGAAAACAAATATTAAACCGCAGAATTTTGGAAAAAAAACTATTTCACATATTAATATTTTTTTTAAAAGGACTTTTAGAATTTTCCAGAAATGCTTGGTAAAAATCTCTAACCCTTCCAATAAAACACTACAAAAAATTCCATAATATTTGGACAACTTTGGATATGTCAAATAGAAAACAAAATGCCAAAAATGCTAAAAAATAAAAAAAGAAATAGAAAACAATGGAATTTTGTTGAAATTTTCGATTTCTAATATCTTATTTTTTTTTTTGAAAAAAAAACCATAGTTTTGGAAAATTTTTTGATAAAATATCGAATCCATACAATAAAACAACACAAAAATTTTAAATTTTTTTGAAAACCATAGATAGGTAAACTAGAAAAAAAAGATGTCAAAAATACTAAAAAATTAAAAAAGCAAATAGTAAAAAATGAAATTCTAAAAATGTTTTTTATTTAAAGTATCTCTATTTTTTAATAAAAATTCAAGAATTTTCCAGAATTCTGTGATAAAGTCTATAATCTATACAATAAAGCACCACAAAAATGTTTAGAATCTTTTTAGAAGCTTGGATAGGTGAAATAGGAAAAAAAGATTACCAAAATGCTAAAAAAATAAAAACACAAATAGTAAACGATTGAATTTATGAAGAATTTTGGATTTCAAATGTATGTATTTCTTAGAAAAATATTTCATGATTTTCCAAAATACTTTGATAAAATCTCTAATCCTTAAAATAAAAAAACATAAAAATATCTAGAATTTTTTCACAAGGACATATAGACGAAATTGAAAATAAAATATCAAAACTAATAAAAAAATAAAAAAAATAAATAGTAAATCGCAGAATTTTGAAAAAAAAAATATTTCACATATCAATATTTTTTTTAAAAGAACTTTTTGAGTTTTCCAGAAATCGTTGGTAAAATCTCTAACCCTTCCAATAAAACGCTACAAAAAATTCCATAATTTTTGAACAAGTTTAGATAGGTGAAACAAAAAACAAAATGCCAAAAATGCTAAAACAATAAATACGAAATAGTAAACGATAGAATTTTGTTGAAATTTTGGATTTCTAATATCTCAATTTTTTTTTAAAAAAATCATATTTTGCAAAACTTTTTGATAAAACCTCGGATCCATACAATAAAAACCTTTTTAAAAATTTTTTGAAAGCCATTAACTAGTAAAATATAAAAAAAAAGATGTCAAAAATACTAAAAAATTAAAAAAGCAAAAAGTAAAGGATGAAATTATGAAAATGTTTTGTATTTAAAGCATCTCTATTTTTTTTTAATAAATATTCAAGAATTTTCCAGAATTCTCTGATAAAATCTATAATCCGTACAATATAGCGCTGTAAAAATGTTTAGAATTTTTTGACAAGTTTGGATAGGTGAAATAAGAAAATAAGATTACCAAAATGCTAAAAAAATAAAAAAAAATAGTAAACGATAGAATTTATGAAGAATTTTAGATTTCAAATGTCTATATTTTTTAGAAAAATATTCCATGATTTTCCAAAATTCTTTGACAAAATCTGTAATCCTTAAAAGAAAAAAACATAAAAATTTCAATAATTTTTTGACAAGTACAGATAGAGGAAATTGAAAATAAAATGGCAAAAATAATAAAAAATAAAAAAACAAATAGTAAACCGCAGAATTTTGAAAAAAAATATTATTTCACATATCTATATTTTATTTAAAAGAACTTTTAGAATTTTCCAGAAATCGTTGATAAAATCTCTAACCCTTCTAAAAAAACACGACAAAAAATTCCATAATTTTTGGACAAGTTTGAAAAGGTGAAACAGAAACCAAAATGCAAAAAATGCTAAAAAACTAAAAACGAAATAGTAAACGATGGAATTTTGTTGAAATTTTGGATTTCAAATGTCTCAATTTTTTTTGAAAAAAAAACCATAGTTTTGCAGAATTTTTTGATAAAATCTCGGATCCATACAATAAAAACCTTTTTAAAAATTTTTTGAAAATCATTAACAGCTAAAATAGAAAAAAAAGATGTCAAAAGTACTAAAAAATTAAAAAAGCAAATAGTAAAGGATGAAATTCTTAAAATGTTTTGTATTTAAAGTATCTCTATTTTTCTTAATAAAAATTCAAGAATTTTGCAGAATTCTCTAGTAAAATCTATAATCCGTACAATATAGCACCGCAAAAATGTTTAATATTTTTTGACAAGTTCGGATAGGTGAAATGGGAAAATAAGATTACCAAAATGCTAAAAAAAAGAAATAGTAAACGATAGAATTTATGAAGAATTTTAGATTTCAAATTTCTATATTTTTTACAAATATATTCCATGATTTTCCAAAGCTCTTTGATAAAATCTCTAATCCATAAAATAAGAAAACATAAAAATTTCTAGAATTTTTTGCAAGTACAGATAGATGAAATTGAAAATAAAATGTCAAAAATAATAAAAAAATAAACAAACAAATAGTAAACCGCAGAAGTTTGGAAAAAAAAATATTTCACATACCAATATTTTTTTTAAAAGGACTTTTAGAATTTTACAAATATCGTTGGTAAAAATCTCTGACTCTTCCAATAAAACACTACGAAAAATTTCATAATATTTGGAAAAGTTTGGATAGGTGAAATAGAAAACAAAATGCCAAAAATGCTAAAAAAATAAAAACGAAAAAGTAAACGATGGAATTTTGTTGAAATTTTCGATTTCTATATCTCATTTTTTTTGAAAAAAAAAACCATAGCTTTGCAAAATTTTTTAATAAAATATCGAATCCATACAATAAAACAACTCAAAAATTTTCAATTTTTTTTGAAAACTATAGACAGGTAAAATGGAGAAAAAAGATGTCAAAAATACTAAAAAATTAAAAAAGCAAATAGTAAACGATGGAATTCTTAAAATGTTTTGTATTTAAAGTATCACTATTTTTTTAATAAAAATTTAAGAATATTCCAGCATTCTTGATAAAATCTATAATCCGAAAAATAAAGCACCACAAAAATATTTAGAATTTTTTGACAACTTTAGATAGGTGAAATAGGAAAAAAAGATTACCAAAGTTCAAAAAAAATAAAAAAAATAGTAAACGATGGAATTTATGAAGAATTTTGGATTTCAAATGACTCTATTTTTTAGAAATATATTCCATGATTTTCCAAAATTCTTGGATAAAATCTCTAATCCATAAAATAGAAAAACATAAAAATTTCTAGAATTTTTTGACAAGTACAGATAGAGGAAATTGAAATCAAATATCAAAAATAATAAGAAAATAAAAAAACAAATAGTAAACTGAAGAATTTTGGAAAAAAAAATTATTTCATATATCAATATTTTTTCTAAAAGAACTTTTAGACTTTTCCAGAAATCGTTGGTAAAATCTCTAACCCTTCCAATAAAACACTACAAAAAATTCCATAATTTTTGGACAGGTTAGGATAGGTGAAATAAAAAACAAAATGCCAAAAATGCTAAAAAAATAATAACGAAATAGTAAACGATGGCATTTTGTTGAAATTTTGGATTTCAAATATCTAAATTTTTTTTTGAAAAAAAAAAACCATAGATTTGCAGAAGTTTTTGATAAAATGTTGGATCCATACAATAAAACAACACAAAAATTTTAAATTTTTTTGAAAACTTTAGACAGGTAAAATAGAAAATAAAGACGTCAAAAATACTAAAAAATTAAAAAAACAAATAGTAAACGATGAAATTCTGAAAATGTTTTGTATTTAAAGTATATCTATTTTTTTTAATAAATATTCAAGAATTTCCCATAATTCTCTAATAAAATCTATAATCCGTACAATAAAGCACCACAAAAATGTTTAGAATTTTTTGACGAGGTTGGATAGGTGAAATAGGACAAAAAGATTACCAAAATGCTAAAAAAATAATAAAAAAACAAATAGTAAACGATGGAATTTATGATGAATTTTGGATTTCAAATGTCGATATTTTTTAGTAAAACATTCCATGATTTTCCAAAATTCTTTGATAAAATCGATGATCCATAAAATAAAAAAAATAAAAATTTCTACAATTTTTTGACAAGTACAGATAGACGAAATTGAAAATAAAATCTCAAAAATAATAAAAAATAAAAAACAAATAGTAAACTGCAGAATTTTCCGTAATTCTATGATAAAATCTATAATCCGTACAATAAAGCACTACAAAAATGTTTAGAATTTTTTGACAAGTTTAGATAGGTGAAATAAGAAAAAAAGATTACCCAAATGCTAAAAGAATAAAAAAAAATAGTAAATGATGGAATTTATGAAAAATTTTAGATTTCAAATGTCTATATTTTTTTGAAAAACATTGCATGATTTTCCAAAATTCTTTGATAAAATCTCTAATCTATAAAATAAAAAAAATATAAAAATTGTTAGAATTTTTTGATAAGTACAGATACACGAAATTAAAAATAAAATGTCAAAAATAGTAAAAAAAATAATAAACAAATAGTAAATCACAGAATTTTGAAAAAAAAAATTTCACATATCAATATTTTTATTTTAGAAAATTTTAGAATTTTCCGGAAATCGTTGGTAAAATCTCTAACACTACCAATAAAACATTACAAAAAAATTTCATAATTTTTGGATAAGCTTGGATAGGTGAAATAGAAAACAAATTGGCAAAAGTGCTAAAAAAATAAAAAATAAATAGTAAACGATGGAATTCTTAAAATTTTTTTTATTTAAAGTATCTCTATTTTTTTAAAAAAAAAATTGAAGAATTTTCCAGAATTCTAAGATAAAATCTATAATCCGTACAATAAAGCATTACAAAAATGTTCATAATTTTTTGACAAGTTTAGATAGGTGAAAT
>Ga0209489_108633_pt1 | contig 13637 bp, 5 predicted proteins | sample SiratrowhiteBW_FD_187527 | JGI IMG/M metagenome (GOLD analysis project Ga0209489, IMG submission 187527) | Root nodule microbial communities of legume samples collected from California, USA - Siratro white BW (SPAdes) (version 2) | ecosystem: Host-associated > Plants > Roots > Nodule | place: USA... | reverse complement strand
TATATATATAATCGATACAAATTAAATGTGATAATACTTTATAATTAGAGTACATCAGTTAGAAATATAAGAATTTACGTGGTAAGTGCATGTAATATTACAGTGGATAGAAGAACTGATATAGTAATCGTTAAATAGTTAAAATATATTTTAAAATAAAGTTTACATAAGAGACTTCTAAAAGATAGTTAAAAATAAGTATACGTGTAATAAAAGAAAAAAACGAAAAATAAATCTTATTTTATATTTATTCACTGTAATATTAAAATTATAAAGAATTTTATTAATAAATAAATACTTATAAGTATTTGTATTTTTAAAATTAATTATTATTTGTTATGATCAAAATTAGTTATCATCTAATTTTTTTAACTATAAATACTAAACTATGTTGATTAGATGGTTATAATAAGATTATTAAGATCAAATTATCTTATGATTAGATTTAAAAAAAACAAAAATTATCGAACAATATCAGTTCTTAAATAAGAATTAAGAATTATTAACATAAATATTTATCAGAAAATTATGAATATTATTTTTATTATGAAAGTTATTATTATTATTTTTATGAAAAAATATTTAAATTCAGATCATGTAAAAAATTTAATAGAATTTATAACAATTAGACCCTAAATATGTTTTTATCATAATAATAATATTATTATTATTATTATTATTATTATTATAACAAAATTATTATTATTATTACAATAACTGTTATTATTAATATAATAATAATAATAATATTATTATTATTATTATCAATGAATTTAATCTGTCAATAAATTGATAATTAAATTTTTTTTAATAAATTCATCGATAAATTAATTGTCAAATTTTTCTTTATTAAAATTTGTCCGTGATAATATTTTATCTGTAGATACAAATTCGTTAATAATTTTAAATTTTTTTTATTGAGCTCTTTATCTTTAATGGTGTCAAGTTGATATCATATTTGAAAAAATAAAGAGAAATCTATTATGAAAAACATATGAAAAAATAAATTTACATGTTTTCAACTCTCGTACCATTCATATATATATAATGTTCTTGAACACCAAAGAGAAAACAAAAATATTGGACAAATGTTGGTAACAATTTATTTAAGATTGGTATATTTTTTGAGTCATAACCATAAACTCATGATAAACATACTGATTTAACTTTAATATGTCATTATATGTCATGTTTTGTCAAAAATTGAGAAGAAAATTTTTAATAAGTGTCTACAAGAAGTTAAATTACTGAATTTATACTTTTTTAAATATTAACAATTTTATGTTAATGGAAGATTTCAAATTTGTTAACTTGAAATCTCATGTCCATCATGTCTTCATGGAACAAATTTTCCTAATGAATACAACAATTATTGTGATCTGTCCATTTTTCATATTACTTGTGATAGAAAAGCAATGTAAAAAGTGTCAATATACTTCAAATGAATCAGAAAAGGAACATATAACAATTGTTTTGTAAGCAATGACTGTTAAATATAACACTTTTTATATTAATTTTAAATTAAAGTGAAAACTTCACCACTTATTACAATAATGAAATTTATTTCAATTGTACATGTCATATAGAATGTTTAAAATAACTAATGTAAAAAAAAAAAGTCTCAAATTAATTGGAAACCTTGTCGAACAAAATCAAAGAAAAATAATGGATGAAAAAAAGTGTATAACTTATTTATTTCTCGCCATCATGCATATTATAGTCTGATGAGCCTCCATTTTACATACTAATTTTTAAAAAGTCTTTTGTAACAATGTTTTTATAAAAATGTTTGCAAAATTCGCTCTTGAATATACCCTTCCTTTAACTAGGTTACACACAACATTTTTTTTCTACATACATTTATCGTTATATTTTTAGAATATAAGCAATAATTTTTTTCATACACATTGAATCCAAGATTTTAACTAAGCACAAAAGCTTAGCATTATTCGATAATATGTAATTGTTATGGTTTATTTTAAATATCTCCATAAAATAGTTGTATTATACATATTAATATACATCATGTTTGTGATTTACCATTAAGAAAATCTGACAAATATGTATGTACATAACCAATTAGATGTGATTTCAAAATTTTAAATGAAGTAAACCTTATTTATAATACTTTTGAGATAAAAGAAAATATGTCTTTCCTCATATTCCAAAATCTTCTTGCAAGTTAAAAGTTATATTAGGAAATGATACTGTGTAAGCTGAGATAAATCAACAAATGATTGCATGCTTTTAATTCCTAAAACAAAAACTTTTAAAATAAAACAAATTTAATTAAAACGGACTTGAATTTTCTCACTTAAAATTTAAACACCTGAAAGAAAAGTATTGTTTTTAGTTATAAAAACAGATAATATCTACCACGTCAACTATTCATACTTCACAGCTATCACTTATTACGTTACTACCACAAAGAAGAGAGATGCTCTATGTCAATTAAGAGCTCTTCTTATTTTGAAAACGTATGAGAAAATTTGTAAAAACATTCTGCTTATTTTTAAATAATTAAAGTAAAAATATTAAATCAATAACATCAAATCAAACAATTTAGTCAATTCACTCAAGCTAAAGAAGTGATCATTATAAAATAAATAAGAATAATAATAAACTGTAAGATTAATCTTATGATATTATCGTAAGTCTTCGTATTTATATTTGGTATCAATGGATTATATCTTATTCGTACATAGACTGAGAAAAAAACATTTAAAATAAAAAAAAAATGAGAATTTTTAGTAAGATTTCTTAGATTACACGAGATGAATTTCTTCTGTGAAATAAAAGATGTTTATTATTTTTTCATCTATGTTGTGATTTGTGAAAAATAGTTTTATCTCTTCAAAATTTTGCTTGATTAGAGAGAATAATATATTTTTTTCTATTTCTAAATTTTGTATAGAAAATAACTCTTCGTTATTTTCATTTCCTACTCTTTCCTATATAATATTGAAAAGGTACACAAACAGAATAATTCACCATCTTTTTTTCCACTTTCCTACACCTTATAATTGTATTCGATATTATCTATCATATTTATTGTTTATTTATTTATGTTGATCTTTCGTGTACAACACTGATTCCAACCTCATGCCTCACAAGTCTTTGTCGTGTGTGAAAATTTGGAGCAATTGCCAATGACACCACTTTACGTGGCCCTGCTCTTCAACGGTACATTAAATGCAAATTCATCACCATGTGTTAGAATATAAAATTAACTTTTTTTTTTTAGAATAAAAAGGAGAAATTATATATAAAAAACTTACGAGTTAATTCATATAAAAAAATGAAAAATACTACTGTTAATCTAGAATAAATAAAACAATTAATTTATAAACTTTTTTCTTTACATTCAAAACTATTTAATCTGACTTAGACGAGTCATGTCATATTTTAAATAAAATAACAAGAGAACCTAGTAATCATTTACAATAATTCAACAAATATGCATGTTAAATTATAATTTCTAATCTTCTTTGGAACACGCTTCTTATTTAAAAAGAGCTGAACCAATATAATATAGAAAGGTAGATCCAAAAGACTATAGAGAGTGTGGAAGTGGGGTAGCACTCTGTATTGTTTATGGTGTTCTGTTAAACACTGCAAATTGAAACCAGAAGAAATATTACAAAACAAATTGTCTTATTTGACGAGGTTAATGTTGTCACAAACATTATATTATTACAAAAAATAACGTACTTCGAGATCGGTGACATCACTGCCAGAAAGGTCAAATATATTTTGTGGTGTATTATAAAACCTACAATAGGAAATAGACAAGTGTTATTCTTTTGTATGTCATAAAATACTTCTTAGAGATATTTCATTATCATTTTTATCAAAATTATATTAATTTACATATTGAAATAATACTAATTATTAATTTGAGAAAAATAAATGTAACCACTATGTCTCCTCTAGCTTGGACCGGGATAAATACTAACCTGTCCTTCTTTTATGAAAACAATAATTGAAAATAGAAAGCATTAGTAAAATCATTATAATAAATTAAAGTGATAAAAAGACAAATAAATATCTCAAAATTTTTTAATCATTTGGTAAGAAGACAAAGTTGATTTCTTCCCGCAAGTGAATAGTACAAGTAGTTTGATTTTGCTGTAACTTTGGAGGAGAAAAACCTTTCTTGTCCTAACCTTAATAAGTTGCAATGAATTATTGAGTGCATTGTCTACATGTTTCTAAGCTTATCTAATCATTTCTCACCTTAATAAGTAGCAACGAATAACGTAGTTTTTCTATCTTCCCGAGTTGGGACTCTGCTCACAGATCTAGGACGATCATTGACTGCTGCAAAACACCACAAACACTGGTACTTCTTTCATTTCAGTGCTCCATTCAATGAACTCTGCTACTTCTATCATCTCATGATTGATCACTGTGTGGAATTCTGTATCTCTATTCTGCTCAAAAATGTTTTTTATTTGTTTGTTTGATTGTCATAATGTGTTTGCATTTGGGTTGGGCATATCTTGGATTGGTTCATCAGGGCTCAGGAGCCACTAGTTTGTGGTGAGAGAATTTTCCTGTGACCCCTTTTGTTGAAAGTGACAGTAGTGCTTTCAAAATGTTGAAGGCTGTGGTTGAATTTGCCGTAACTTTGAGCACACACCCCACATGCTTGCAGGTTCTGCTGATAATTATACATCTGGTGTAAGTTAAGTTTCGTTTATGACACAGCTGGGATGATGAATAAAGAAGATGATGTGAACCGTGGTGATTATGAGCGTGACATAGAAATCGAAGGTCTGTTGGATTTGAATGAGGAAAATGGAAGGTACTTGTCAGGGTTATCTGACAGAAGCTTGTCTCATACAAAGCCACTTCTTGTGAAGAGGATCAACACCACCTCACAGATTGCTATAGTTGGTTCCAACCTCAGCCCCATTGAAAGCCTTGACTACGAGTAAGCAACCTGCGATTATTAGTTCTTAATTTCTTTTGAAGAATTTTTTTTTTCTACACAAATTTGTATTCTTTCTTTAAATCTTTAACTTGTTCGATATATACCAAACTCACTCAAATCTCTAGATTACTTCCCTTATTTAAACTAAAATCAACGTTTTAGAATGACTAACCAAATTTGGTATAGTTAACCAATAAAAGATAATTTTATTCTGATTATGTTATGTTTGGAAACTGATGCTTCAGAAGAATTCAGTGATATAGTTGCAATTTATCTATAAACTGCATATGGAGGAACTTTTATCACTTCTTGTTTTTTGGGAAGGGCATTGGCAGTTTTTGCATGCATAAAAGCATGCTGGTGAGGAATTAATTGTTACTTAATTTTACAAATTTTATGTCAAATTCTATTCCGTTTCTATATGTTTGTTTTCTTTCCAAGTTTAGATAGCATTTAAAGTCATATAAATATGCATCAGCTAATCAAAATAACAAATAGCAAGAACTCTGGATTTTTTTTTTTTATTGTATTGGCAAGTCAAGTACTGAAGGAATGCTAGAGTACTTACTCTTCGATTTCAGGATTTTTTATAATGAAATATTGAAGCATGACTGGAGGTCCAGGAAGAAGTCTCAGACGATCCAATATGTGGTGCTTAAGTGGGGATTTGCTCTTCTTATTGGATTAGGCACTGGATTGGTTGGCTTCTTTAACAGTTTTGCAGTTGAGAACATTGCTGGTTTCAAGCTGCTTATGACCACCACTCTCATGTCTAAAGACAGGTGAGCTTGTTCCTATTTTAGCTCCAACAAGACATGTTGCTTTCTGGTTATGTAATTATGGTTGGTGGACATTACTGTTCATGTATTCTCACAGATTAGAAGTTCCCAGTGCAGGTATCTTGAGGCATTTTTAGCATATGCTGGTTTGAATGTATGTTTAGCAGCAGCTGCTGCTGCACTTTGTGCTTACATTGCTCCAGCAGCGGCAGGCTCTGGCATTCCAGAGGTAAAAGCATATCTCAATGGCGTGGATGCTCACTATATATTGGCTCCCAGCACCCTTTTTGTAAAGGTAAATAACACCACTATAGTAGAAGCAACTCATTGTTTTGACTCAGCATGAGCACACATAAATTTTGAGTAACTTCTTGAACAGATGAAAATTACACAGCATTAGCTTTCTATTTTAGATAAAAGAATTTTAGTGAAGAGTGAATCTTATCTTGTGAGTAAGCCTTTTACTATACTTCTTTCTCTTTGAAAGGGTTCAATCCTGGCGATATTACCAAGGAAATGTTAAAACAGTTTCTTAATCATTCAAGATAGGCTATTGTATGCATACTATTTATTGCCCATGGTTGGTGTTTCTTTTACTGATTTTTCTACCTTTTCTATCTAGTTTTTTTTCTGCCAAAGAATATGGAAAAGATAGGCATAGCTATGTTTTCTTCCCTTTTAAGAAGAAATTGAATTGTTTTACTTCTTGGTGAATATTAAATTTCTGTATGAAACCTATGGAAAAACTGTGACAGATATTTGGTTCCATCCTTGGAGTTTCTGCTGGATTTGTTGTGGGCAAAGAGGGACCTATGGTACATACAGGTGCATGCATAGCTTCTTTATTGGGACAAGGTGGATCTCGCAAGTATCACTTGACTTGCAGTTGGCTTAGATTTTTCAAAAACGACCGAGACCGGCGAGACATGATTACTTGTGGTGCAGCTGCTGGTGTTGCTGCTGCCTTTCGTGCGCCAGTAGGCGGTGTCCTCTTTGCCCTTGAAGAGGCAGCTTCATGGTATCTATTTCTGCTAAAAGATTTCTCTGTCCCAACTTCATGTTATATTTAGGTTGCAAATTTGTAATTCTAATAAAAAGAATTTCTCTACAATCTCCAACTTTAATAGCAACAAATATTTCTAATATATGAGGTATAAGATGTTAATTGAAAAGCAACCAACAAGGGTTGTGCCTAGCAAATGGGCTAGTCCCTTACAACGTAATGAACCAAGGTTTGAAAATTTTTCCTAGGAAGGTGTCTGATTGTGTCTCAAATAGTATTGTTCCAAAGGGATACATGTGGGAACCAAAACGAGATGTTAATTGAAAAGAAGCAGTTAAATGACATGAATGGTAAACTTGTATGTGTAATCATTAGTGTGTATAGAGGGTAACTTTTAAGATGTTAGAATTACATAGCATGAAAATTACTAGTCTATCTGATAGAGAAAAAATTGGAAAAAAAGCAGGCAACTAAGCGATTACCATATGGACCTGGTGTTGGTGTACTAATTAAGGTTTACTAGGTAGAATAATCAATGAATTGCTGAATAGCTTCATTATGTTTAATAATTTATCAAGATTAAGTATTATGGTATTACCAAATTTGGAAGAACTGAAGTCATCTTAATGAAACTTGTTCAATGCGTTTAATACGCCCACATCGCTTAATCTTTCGAAGTGTCTTTAAAGGAAAAAAATTGTGATAGAGTTATGAGCTCTAGAGTGGAAAGACTTTTAAAAGAAACTCTGCTTCATCTAAATTATTGCCATTTTAGAAAACTGAACATTTTATTTCTATGGGAAACACCTTCAGGTGGCGGAGTGCACTTCTTTGGAGGACATTCTTCACAACTGCAGTAGTTGCTGTTGTTTTAAGAGTTGCAATTCAGTTTTGTTCCACAGGAAAATGTGGGCTATTTGGTGAAGGTGGTCTGATAATGTATGATGTTGGCTCAGCCAATATAACATATAATGCTATTGATATATTTGTAGTACTACTTTTGGGAGCCGTTGGTGGAATTCTCGGAAGCATATATAATTACCTTGTGGACAAGGTTGTTCGAACATATAGCATCATCAATGAGTACGTATCACATTTTATGTTAAATAGTTCTTAGCCATTTACTTGCTGCATCATACCTATAAAACAAGAGAAAAAAGAGTGCATCTACCCTTCATTAAATTAGAGTACTTTCTCACTTCACTCATCTGCTCACTTCACAAGAGCCAAATCAAACTAGTACTTGTAGTATAATATAATTTATTAACAATGTAACTAATAACCCTTTTCTTTGTATTGTGGCAGAAAAGGTCCAGCTTTCAAAATCTCCCTTGTTGTGACAATTGCTCTTTTGACATCATGTTGTTTTTATTTCTTGCCATGGGTTGCACACTGCATTCCCTGTCCTTCTAATTCAACATCGGCATGTACATCTATTGGTGAGTCTGGAGAATACCAAAACTTTCAATGCCCTCCAGGCTACTACAATGATCTTGCTTCCCTCTTTCTGAACACCAATGATGATGCTATTCGTAATCTATTCAGTCCCAAGATCAACAAAGAGTTTCATATTTCCAGTCTGTTTATCTACTTTGCTACTGTTTACTGTCTTGGGATAATCACTTATGGTATTGCTATTCCATCCGGGCTCTTCATTCCTGTGATACTTGCTGGTGCTACCTATGGCCGTCTTGTTAGCAGGATCTTTGAACCGATCACCAAACTTGACAGAGGACTATTTGCTCTACTTGGAGCTGCTTCCTTCCTTGGTGGCACCATGAGAATGACAGTTTCTATTTGTGTCATATTGCTTGAGCTCACTAATGATCTCTTGTTACTTCCACTTGTGATGTTGGTCTTGTTAGTCTCAAAAACTGTGGCTGACAGCTTCAACAAGGGTGTGTATGATCTGATACTTCAGATCAAAGGACTTCCTTATTTGGAGGCTCATGCAGAACCTTACATGAAGAATTTAGCTGCACGTGATGTTGTTTCAGGTCCATTGATTACCTTTTCTGGCATTGAAAGGGTAGGGATTATATGGCATGCTTTGAATTCTACAGGGCATAATGGATTTCCTGTCATTGATGAACCACCTTTCACAGATGCACCAGAATTATGTGGGCTTGTACTGAGGTCTCATTTACTAGTGTTGCTGAAGGAAAAAATTTTCTTAAAAGATAAGAATTTCATAGATCAAAGTATTTTCCAAAGAATTTCTACTTTAGATTTTGGAAAGGCAGGATCAGGAAAGGGGATCAAACTAGACGATATTGATCTTGACGAGGAAGATATGGATATGTATGTTGATCTCCATCCCATAACTAATGCATCTCCTTACACTGTGGTTGAGACAATGCCACTTGCCAAAGCTGCTATTATTTTCCGCCAACATGGACTCAGGCACATGTGTGTTGTTCCAAAGAGCCAAGGGGTATGTATAATGTTTTCTTCATTATTTAAGTCTTCACTGGAATCTTTCATCTGCTTTCTGTCACATGCAATAGTAGAAAAATGATCTTTTATATCAATTTTAGAATCGATGTAAATGTAGCCGACGTAGAAAGTCATGAACATATAACACTAGTTATGTAACCAATATAATATCTATTCAAATATTTACAAAAATGTCATGTTTCGTTTATTTCAGTTATGATTTAACAAATGTATTATTCTGTTATAAAATGTTTAATCTCATCTGTGTGTCTAGTGTTTATTTGAAGATTCCAAAGTGAATAAACCATCATTTTTTTCCCTTGAATTACAACCTTCTCTCATAACATTACAACTTTTTCCTTCACCTGATGCAAAATATACTGACAATCTCTACATATTGCAGAGACCTCCAGTTGTTGGGATTCTAACACGTCATGATTTTATGCCAGAGCATGTTTTGGGACTTTACCCTCACATCAAGTCTCACAAACAGAACATATCAGTGAAAAACATTCTTTCTTCAGTATTGAATTGTTGCATTCATTAGTGGATCAAAGAGTTTTCACATACAGTAGAGTGCAATCATTATTCACAAAACATTTGAGGCAGAAATGCTACTTAAATGTGGCTGCTGCATAGTTTTGATGCTTGATTTAGCAACTATGTCTATATATTAATTCTTTATCAGTGTGAAACTTGCATATAGATACTGCGAAACATAGAGTTGCAGTATACAGTGGACAGTGATCTCTTGTACATGTTGCTTGTTTGTATTTTTTTGATGAAGTTATTTGTATGATGTTGTTAATGTTAAGTTATATTTGTTTGTAACATTTGAACCCTTTTAGTATTTTTTATATAATACATAAAGTTAAAATTAATTAGTGTATATTTTTTTATATAAAAATTTAATAAACAAGATATTTATTTTATGCAAGTATTAATAATATCAAGTTAATTAATGATCTTAATAAGTAAATTAGTTGTAGTTCTTATCTAAAAGTTAAAAGTTATTTAAAACAATAATAATATTTTTTTTTCCTTTTAGAAGGTTTATTCAGGCCTTTCCACCAACCCACTAAACTGAGGGTAAAGCATTTTCTTGTCTTTAAATTTGGATATTATCTCCAATAATTTGAAAAACACAAAATTTATGGGTCTTAAAAAAACTAGTTTTTCAGTGGAGAAAAAGAAAAATTTAATTATGACTATATAGTAAACTAACTAATAATAAAAGTTATACATTAAATTTATTTATTTTTACATAAAACAAGATTTTTAGTTGTTTTATATTTGGACCAACCTTGATAAAAAAATTATGGATAAAAAAAAAGAGTTATAATACTGGTTATATCTGTAAACGAAAACTTATAGACGCATTATTCCTGCACCTCCGTAATATCATCCTACATCTTTATCTTGTATGAGATACCCAAAATAATAATTTTTGTGAAGAGACTGAAAATAACTTCATGAAAATAATGAAGAAAAAGAGTTCCGAGTATTGTTTGTATTTCAAATTGAATTCTCATTTTTCAATCTATCTGTCTGTACAAAATAGCTGTACAAAATAAAGTAATAACTTTAAACAAACTTAATAAATAGATATTAACTCTAAATCGATCCCAACATAACTATTTAAAGACTTTAAACAAATTCTATAGATAGCACTTTGACACTTACTATTACACACTTCTTTTCTATTCAAAGACTCTCTTTATTTTCAAATCTTTAAGTCAAATCTTTAAAATATAAAAACCTTGATGTTTAATATTTTGAATTATATAATTTGGTAATCTAAAACTGAAACTAACAATCCTAAATTAAAAGGTATCTTTAGAAATTTTAAATTTATAAAGGTGCATGTTGAAATTATATAGTTGTTGGAAGAATGTTCTGAAAGTTATGATACCTACTTAATATTATATGTCATATTATCGTACATTTTGATCTTTAATGAGATGCCCAAAATAATTTTTTGTGAAGAGACCGAAAACAATTTTATGAAAATAATGAAGAAAAAGAGTTCAGAGTATATTTTGTACTTCAAATTGAATTTTCATTTTTTAATCTAAGAATTATTGTTCTATCTTATTCTATATACAAATTGTTGGGAGAATCTGAAGAGAAAACCTTAGAGAGATCTAACAAGAATGAGAATTGAGTCAAACTATATAAACAAATGATACCACCTTCAACACTTGAATACCTAACGATAGCTCCCTTAAGTGAGAGTCCCTTTTCCACATTGATACACTCCCCCTTAGCGGAAGCAAACGACCCCTTACTTGTATCGTTGTTCACACACTCGTCGTTTACATACTTATATCCATCATGAAAATTTTCGATATAGGGTCAAACTGAGTCCATTCGTCCGGTGGCAAAGACGAACCATTTGACCTTATTCGTCCGGTGAAAAAGACGAACCATCGGCTCTGATACCACTTGTTAGAATCATTGGCTTTGATACCACTTGTTGGAAAGAATCCGAGGGGAAAATACTGGGGAGATCAACAAGAATGAGACAAGAGTCAACCCATACAAGGGAATGACACCCACCTTCAACCCAAAACCTTAAGACATTAGGTTTGCAGGTCTTCTTTCTATATGTTGCTCAACTTTCTCATTTCTACCCAATGTGAGACTTAGACTCACATTTGAATACCTAAAAATCTTCCCCTCAAGTGAGAGTCCCTCCTCCATATTGATACACTCTCCCTCAAGCGGAAACATTATGGTTTGCGGCTTGGACAAGTACAATTTGACCCTGTATCGAAAGTCTTCCTGATGGAGGTTTCAGACAAGCATGTCCCGTGTAAGTGTGTGAACGGCGGGTACAAGTGAGGGGTCATGAGTAATGTACTTGGGTTTGAGAATGCTTCTGCTCGAGGAAAAGTGTATCAATGTGGAGGAGGGACTCTCACTTGAGGGGGAAATTGTTAGGTATTCAAGTATGAGTCTAAGTCCCACATTGGATAGAAATGAGAAAGCTGAGCAACATATAGAAAGAAAACCACAAACCTAATGCCTTAAGGTTTTGGGTTGAAAGTGGTGTCATTCGTTTATATAGTTTGGCTCAATTCTCATTCTTGTGAGATCTTCCCAAAGTTTTCCCCTCGAATTCTCCCAACACAAATAATGTAATAACTTCAAACAAATTTAATAAATAAACACAAGTTTTGAATCCATTTAGATATAATTACTTAATGACTTCAAACAAATTTTAGAAATATATTTTTATAGTCATTATTACACACTTTTTATTATTATACACTTCTTATTTGTACAAAGATTTTTTTATTTCTAAATCCTTACAGGAGCACCCACCTTCTGAACACTACTACTACTACTACTTATATACTTTTTCTAAATTCATTTTCACTTACTCACGTAATAGTTACATGTACGAAGAAGCATGGTCCAACATAGTCAAATATTTTAAGAGCTACTTATTATTCCATTACTTTTAAAAATGTTAAGTGTTAAAGATAAACATATATATAGTTAGTGGTCAAGAAACTCACATATGGCAGTTGCTTCCTACACAATATATATATTACTTGCACTTAACAAATGTTAAATATACCAACAATCTCCTCCTTACTTTTATTTTAAAAATTATTTATTAAATATTTTTTTTTCTCTCATAGAGAGTCACTTACACAAATAAGTGCAATCAAGTAAAAAGCTGTTAACTTCTCTCTTGATAAATATTAACAAACTTTTTTGATAAAAATAAAAAAATCTAATAAATATTAAAGAATATCTATGTTTTTTTTCATGTAACATTGAATTAATTATTAAAAAACTAAATATTTAAAAATAATGGGTTAAACTGAATTTTTAAAATTAATCATATTAAATTGTAAATATCTTAACAACATTCAACATTATTTTTATTTTTATTAAAAAAATAAAATATGAGAGAAATGTTTATGTAAATGTGAGAAAAAGAAAAATTGTTTAATATATAAAATAACAAGTACATTATTAGTATTTCAAGAATTTCTTTAAATACAGAAAATATTTTGTATCGTGCAGGAAGCAACTGCCCTCACATATTACAATGTGGTATCTAAATGAATATTAGTTTTACAAAAATATCACAATGTAGGTATTTCATCAATTTTTTTTAATCTCTCATCATAAATATTTTTGTAATTTATTTTTCTTTTTTTTTTTAAGATTTCAGTTTGAGGGTTCATGGGTGCCAAAAATAACCTCCCTTCCAATAATCGTGTCCCCATAGACACTAAGTTGAAAAGTCACATCACAATCGGATGACACTCCATCCAGTTTACAAAATGTAAACCGGATTAGGGTGTCATTCGGTTCATAAACTCCCAAATCACCAACGTCGTTGTTCGCCGTCGACAGCCACCCAATCAACAAATTAACTACTCTAATCAACAATATCACTCACAAATTGCTAATAAACATCAATAATTACTTACCTACGACTTGTTTGAAACTTTAATTGAAG
>Ga0209489_108630_pt1 | contig 13641 bp, 2 predicted proteins | sample SiratrowhiteBW_FD_187527 | JGI IMG/M metagenome (GOLD analysis project Ga0209489, IMG submission 187527) | Root nodule microbial communities of legume samples collected from California, USA - Siratro white BW (SPAdes) (version 2) | ecosystem: Host-associated > Plants > Roots > Nodule | place: USA... | reverse complement strand
TATTATTAATTATATAAGTTAATAATAATATTAATAATATCATTTTACTAATTTTAATAATATTACTAATTTTTTATTATTAATAATAGTAATAATATTAAAATAATAATAATGTTAATAGTAATAATAATAATTTTAATAAAAATAATTATTAATATTGTCTACATAAAAATATGTATGCAATAAATCTATATATAAAATTCGTAGGTAATAATTTATATATAAAATCCGTAGGTAATGTCAGATTTACCTATTAAGATCTATATGATATTATGTACGGGTTTTTTCATAGTAAAATATGTAGGTAAAATTCGTATGTAATAAATTTGTAGGTAAAATTTATAAGTAATGTTAAATTATTTACGGATGAAAATCTATATGTAATAATTCGTAAATTAATAATTTATTATAGTAAAATATCATGAAATCAATCTCATGTAGTAGAACAAACTCATTTTCAAAGTTTTATTCAACATTGGTTTAACAAGTACAACTTTTAAATTCAATAATCAACATAAAAATGTTAACATGCAACAAATTTTATTCATTCAAACTATACAAATCTCATCGCAAACTCAAACATTAAAAAAATATGTTCAGCAACACACATTTCTAATATAAAACTTAAGTTACCATGACGACATTACCTTCACATTAAGATAATTTGTCTTTAAGTTTTTATAAAAGAAATATAAATAAATTTCCTTACTTAAAACCCCTTTGTTCAAAACAACTTCCAAATCTAATAAGTATAATTAAAAATTTCAAAGACCTAAAAAAAAATATCAAAATATAATAAATTTATAATATATGCTTAGTTGGGATAATAACTTTACTCAACAAATTTGACAACAATATCATAAAAAACAAAAACAAATAATCTTTAAAATAAACAGAAACTTTTTCAATTTGAAAATACAATTGAATAAGAATGATCATTTGTTCCTCGTTTACTACAAGGCAATCAAATTCTAAAATGAAAGAGAGAACTTAGAAACACATATATATTACAATGGTTACATTTCATCTTGTTGGTTCTATTTTACATACATATTGATCTATTTTTTGAATAAAAATAACGAGTTTTATCGATCTACAACCTTCTTTTCTTATTACTATTTTATTTTATTTTACAATATCAGAGGAAACATATTAATTATGGAATCACATATAGAGTGGCAATATAAAATGTAACCACAATAGGTCAATTGAAAATTACGAAGACATTGTCAAAATCAAAAGTTAATGTCAAAACTCTTATTGCTCAAAAAGTCACCAGAGTTATCAATAATGTTTCTATTCCAACTTGTCTCAGAAAAGACTGCAGTGATAGTAATAGTGAAGTGAGTAAGATAATTAGACGTGTCCATATATTTTTATGCTTATTCGTTTTAATATGTAAGATAAATAAATAACATAAAAGTAGTGAGAGCAAGACATTAGAAACAAGATTAAATAATATAAAACTACACATTATGTTTAAATAAAATTTTCAGTATATAATAGGCAGACAAATATAAATATATTTTGTACTAACTAGTCGATAAACAAAGACTCATTAGATTCTTACACGATTGATTATCAAGATAACTGTCAAAATATAATTTCATCCAGGTAAGTAAATTTTAAAAAATTGTATATTTAATTTTAGAAAAAATAAAAAATAATATTTTTTTAAAAATATTACAAAACTAAAGATGGTGTTTTTTAATACAAATTCAATATGACTAGTTGAGGAGTTTTTTTTTTTTTTTAAATATATAAAAATATATAAATATAGAGTCTGGTCCAACCCATTAAGTATTACATAAAAGTAATAAATAATAATAACAAATAAAAATAAAAAAAAGTAAAAAATAAAAGTAACATACTTTTTTCATCCCTTACTCTACTCTACTCTCCCTTTTATTTTTTCAGACCCATAGGTCACATCCACTCTTTATACCCATTTATTACCTCACACCCCCACAAAAAATAATAATGAAAAGAATATAAAATATAAAATATATAAGGAAAAATAAAATAAAAATAAAAAAGAAGAATAGTTTTCCTCTATGTTAACTCCTCACACTTTCCACACATCTCCTTTTTCTCAACTTTCATCACCCACTCTTTCATAAAAAAAAAAAAAAACTCACACTCATTTAATGAATGATGAATTTAGAATTTAGGGTTTAAATATAATCATTTCTAGTGCTGTAGAAACAGATAGAAGTAGTTTTGGTTTAGATATAATCATTTCTAGATATAACTCGGGTTCAAGAAGTATTTTATAGTTTTTATCTATTGTATCTATGTTTTCTAAGATGAGGGGTGCAGTTCATGTTTTTTTTTTTTTTTTGGTTTTATTTCCTTCACTTGTTTACTGTTTTAAGTGTGCATAGTCTTCTTGGTTTTGTATGTACCCCATTTATAATTGTTGCGTTTTTTTTATTTGCATAAAAGATTAGGTGCAGTTGGTGTTGTTGTTCCCTATTGTTTTTATGAAATTTCACCTTTTATATATTGTATTAGTTTCATCATATTTGGATGGACGTTGCTGCAAAACAGAAAAGAAAGTAGAAGACTTAATCCACTGGATAACCACTGGTTCATTGTTGAGTTAGTACAACATTTGCACTACTATTTACACTGTAAGTTTATTTGATACTCATGTTCTTCAATAAAATATTATATAATAATAAAATAATAATATATATAACTGTTATATAGATGCAGAAAATAAACGTGTTAAAATATCATCATCTTTTTTAATTGCGTGGATCTAGATGCTTATTTGGTATAGACTCAGTTTACATGATATGCGAGTGGGACCCACCACCATTTGGTATCTGTGTGGCGCCATGCGTTTTTTTTATTTTTTTCCCCTCAATTACTTGATGTTCCGTTGCATGAGATACCATATTAGGTTATGTGGGGCTATCTCATTTATTTCATTTTTTTATTATTATTAGGATGCCTTTAAAAGCTTGGATACATTCCGTCTATTGAGGCAAATATTTTAAATTGGTATAATTTTTATTTGAAATTTTTAAAATATTATATTTATTTATTTATGAATATGGATAGATAATATATATCAGACACGATATTATTACGAAAAATCTAGATTCTATTGCACAAAAATTAATATGATTAATTAATGAGTTAATTAAAATTGTAAAAATATTACAAGATTTTAATATGATTAATATTCTCAACCCATTCTTCCTGTTTTGTTCTCACATGTGAGGTGTTGTTATTGTGTAATTAAAATTAATTGTGATGAAATAATTGAAATAAATGTGAAATTAAATATAATAAAAGAAATACCTTAAAGAAAAGTTACCAGCTATGAATTTAGTTCCTAATATAGAAATATATTTAGTTACTAATAAATATAATTTAAAAACTAATAATAAATTTATTTAAAAAATTATATAATATTTTCAAAATTTTCTTTCTAAATTTATTGTTAAATTTTAATTTTATTTTAAATTATTTTTATATTAGTAATTAAATTCAAATATCTAACTTAAACTTAATTTCGTTAAATATATTTTATTACTAAATTTTAATTTAATTTAATTTTTCTTTTTAATATCAAACTTACTTTTAATTTAATTCATTGTATAAATATCATACTGACATCATTTTTTATTTTAATTTAAACAATAATCCCATCAATCATTTTATTTTAGAATTTAAACTGATTGTAACTGTATATTTATTTTAGTTATACACCATGCCAACATAATAGAAGAGGAATGTGTTGAGAATATTAAACACATTAACATTAAAATTGTGTAGTATTCTTATAATTTTAATTAATTTATTAATTAAAATATGTGCTGCAGGAAATTTTATTTAATTTTAAATTAATTTATACAATAGAATCAATATTATTTACAAATGATATAGTCTCTTATGTATCATTATTTATATTTAGAAATAAAAAAAAAATCACTTTAAGAATTTCAAATAAAAATTACAGGCTGTTTGAAAAATTTGTCTTGCACACTTGTTTTCATGTTACATCTTCATTGCGTAAAAAGTGAGTTCATTAAATTGATACGGCAACTTTCCTATTTGCAAGTTTCATCTACATATCGACAGTTACTTCTTGCACTATATAAACTTCTAAAATACCAAAAATATCATTGACATTTTTTTAAAATAACGAAAACACCATTGGCATTTTTAAAATACAAAGTGTTAATAGCACCTCGAACCTCTCTCCCTCTGCACTTTGGTCACTTTTTTCTGTTTGATTTAATTTTAAAATAGTTGTAAAATGAATAGTGTGGAAGATAGTTTGAGTTGAGGAGGCCAATCTGACGGGCCATGTCGTGGTGATATGCTCCTATATGTCTTGAAAAGGAAATACTGACATTCACATTCTGAATGTGTTTGGACATTAGAACATTGTTACAGGAAAAAAAAAAAAAAAAAAAAGGATTCTGGGAGTTTATATCAAATAGAGTCACATATCACCAGAAAAAGCTATTATTGCAGGTGTCATAACTGCTACCAAAATGGTTTCTCACACAGGAGAGAACTCTCTTCCGTAGACTGCTTCTCACTGTAAGATGATTTTAAAATAAAAATGATTAAGATATTTTTAATATTTTAAATAAATATAACGTGCAGATCACAATTTGTACAGTGAAGGAAGCAGCTGCCTTTCACATCACACTCCAGTGTTTAAAAAATTTGGGTTAATTGAACTGACCAGCAATTTTTCTATTTACACACCTTATATTTCATAACACAATCATATTTTTATAAAAAAGTATGGGCTTATTAAATTCTAGCAAATTTGCACCTTCCATTTTCATACCACATCTAATTTTTTAAAGGGTCAGGGCTCATTAAAATATCCAACAGTTTTACTGTTTGCGTCCCTTTTTAATATATACACCCACCTTATATATAGTATACAGCATAAAATAATTTAAAACGATGAGATTAGATACACCTCATATAATAAATAAATTAGAATGGTAAATGTCTCCTCTCCTAATTTTGTAATTGACGTATTAAAATATGGTAGGACTATTTTTCCTTTTCTCCCTTTCTCAGTTTAACTATTCCTTTCCCTCTTGTGATCACATTACTTAGTATAATGTCATTTTCATTTTTATTTTTTTTATATTAATACTATTATAATAATCATAATTAATATATATATATATATATATTTAAATATCCATAAATATTATTATTATTCATAAATTTATTTTATTTATAATATTCACCATAGCAAGCATATATGTAAATATAACTATAAAAAAATATTACTATTATTTTCTTTCTAATATTTATAAATATAGTTTATTATAATATTAACAAATAATATCATTATTCTTCTTTCTCTAGTAAATTTCTTTGATGCCATAACTTAAGAGGACGAATTTGCTCTTTATATCAACTTCCTGTATATTTTGATTTGTGTCTTGAACGAAGTCAGAAAAAGGATCTGAACTATATCGATAACACTGCTAAAAATATCTACATTTCTTTGAAAAAAAAAATATTTTGAATAACTCAAAAGTCTACATATCACTAAACATATGAATTATCACAACAATCAAAAGTTTGCATATTATATCATTCACCCATGTAACTGCTGAAAAAAAGTAATAATGACCATCTAACTAATATAATATGAAGTAAATGTGATAATTAATTAACTATCATTGTCTGAAGTTAACATACCTATTAACAATTCTTTCTTTGTATACTTTTATAATTTAAATAAGTTTATGGTACAAATTAGTCACCAACATAACAACCAAAAATAAGAATAAATTAAATTCTTAATAAAAATTGAATTAGTTATCCAAATAAAAAGATTGCTGATAAAAAAAATGAAATAAAAAGATTGATCAAATCAACTTAATTATCTCAGTAGCACCTCCTCATAACTACATTATGCCAATATAAAATATGCTAATTATCTTTATAAATTAGAGAGTTAAAAAAATAAAAATATAAAATATTTAATAAAAAATTAACACAATTATTTTTTATTTAAAATTTATTTGTGGTCTTATAATTATTAATTAAAGTTGCATTCAACTTAAGTTAGATGGGATTAAGTCACAAACTTTTAATCCATTATTTATTTTTAGTTTATGAAATTATTGGCATATTATTTTTGGATCTATGTATCATGAAGTGTTTGTGGAGTTACTATTATTATCCTTCATTTTTAGCATCCAATGTTATCATAGTACATTATTAATATACTACTGTTATTTTGATATTTAAAATATTTATGCTTTAAATTACTATACTATAACTTTATATATTCTCGAATATTATTAAAAATTTAATATTATTTTTAATCTAAGTATTAATTGTAATTGTAGAATCAGACTTATTTTATTATAAAAATTCGATGAATTAAATATTTTTTATTATTTAAAATCCTTTATATATATATATATATATATATATATATATATATATATATATATATATATATTCACAATTCACACATTTTATTGGTTCTAAAAAAAAAATCCACACATATTATTCGTGTGACGCAGGGGTTGTATAGGCAAAGTAACTAATAATGCATATATGGTTCACAAAAAACAAAGCTTTATATAAATATTTCAATTAAACTCAAATTATACAAATCAACCGTATTATCTGGAAGGCATAGAATTCTATTCCTAAATCTGAACCCCCCACTAAAACACACTATTTGAAGTTTAATATGAGAAATAATTACCCTCGTTTAATATTAGCGCACTTAATAGAATTCAAAAAATAATAAAAAAAGTATGAACAAAATAACTTATTTGTATTGATTAAAATAAAAAGATATACAGAAGATATTCATAAATTTGGGAAAATTGCGTTTATTTCCTTTTATATAATGATAAATATCATTCACACGATCTATATTTACATGTTTTATTCGCACTCATCTTCCTTACATTTTTCATAAATAACATTCTATTTTTTTTTTTTTACATTTTTAATCAAATGGCACTCACTTGTCTTAATTTATTTAAAACAGCATATTCACTGAAATTTAAATAAAACATTGTGAAAATTAAAAAATTATAGTTTTAAAATGTAAACTTAAAGATGTTTATTTTATAAAAAAGTTGAATGATTTTATGATGGAGAAATTGCCGTTGTATTTATTATCATTCATATCTTACCAAGGATTCATGTACTGAAAAATTTGATGTTATCTTCTGCAAAAATTCATCGTTTCAATAGACTCGAAAATCCTTACAAGATAAAAAAAATGTCATCATGTTAATCGTATAATAAATATTAACTTTCCTTGTGCTACTAATAAATTAACAATCATTTTTCATTTATTTATATTAATATTTGTATTAACATCCTATCTAAGTATAATAATCGGTTAATAAATTTAAAAATACATTTTGAAGCAATTTATTTATTTTATATTGAAATAATGTCTTCTGAAAAATGCAACTTATATATTTTTAATATATAATAATTAACTAATGAATTTTTTATGCCTTTTATTCTTTAAAAAATTTAACATTTAATTTTTATTTAAGTTTTAGTTAGTATGATATTTTTAAAGAAAATAAATATAAGAATACCAATTTATTAAGATAGAAAGAAAAATAATACCATTTATTAAATACAAAAAAGACGAATGATTATTTAAAAACTAAAAGAAAATGTGGGTAAGCTTTATAAAAATCATAATAATAGGGACGAGTATTTTAAAAGGAGAAGGAATATGAGTATTATAAGTACGATTTTTCTTGATATTTGTAATTAAAAATTAAAGAGAAGGAATTAATTGGTAACAAACTAACTAAATGAGTAGCTAACGTGAAAGAAGATGGCATTTCATAAATTAATAATTTGTTGAAGATTTTCCCATCACTGAGATGACGCTATGCTGATCGTGGACCATGTATCGAAATGAATAATAGTTCAGTATTGGCACGTCTCCAAATATATGGTTCTTAATTTTTAGCTTACTAACAAATTTGGGGTTTAGAATTGTTTCAGTATCAAACTACCATTCAAATCATGTTAGTTTCTGCAAACAACTAGCCAACCTAACCCCGCGCACGCTTCTACCTTCCTTTCTAAGGTTCTATACAACTACACACCTCTCAGAAACCACAATATATGTAATTAACTTGTCCAACAAAACTCACAGTTCTCCATTTTTTGTGGTTCAACAAGGACCAATCAATGGCTGAAATAATGGAGTTTAAGATATTTTTCTCTCAAACAAATATCATTTTCCAATAAATTGGATTCAGAATGAAGAGCCAAAGCAAAATGATATAGCATACAATTTGCTCATAGGGAGAAAAAACAAGTTAAAAGGAACCAGTGTCATAAACTATAGGAGAGTAATGGGGTTTGAAAAAAGAATTGGGAAGTATCAGCTTGGTAGGACAATTGGAGAAGGTAGCTTCTCTAAGGTTAAGCTAGCTGTCAATGGCAGCAATGGTCAGAAGGTTGCGGTTAAGGTCATTGATAAGCATATGATCCTAGAAAACAATCTTAAGAATCAGGCAAACCTCATCCTAGTACTTTTCCTTTAGCAAGTAACAGTTTATTTAACTTTGTTAATCAAGGATATGACATGTTTCAGGTTAAAAGAGAGATCAGAACAATGAAACTTCTGCATCATCCCAATATAGTTAGAATTTACGAGGTACATATCATGCATATATTTACTTGCTGCCGTTAGAATTTTGGTGAGGTTTTAAGATACAAAATTAATCTCCTTGTCAATGCTAAATCTATTTCCAATGAACTTCTTGAAACAGGTTGTTGGCACAAAAACGAAGATATACATCGTGATGGAATATGTATCAGGAGGACAACTACTAGACAAGTTGGTGAGAATCAACATTTCCTCCAAATTGAAACGTACTTTTTTTTATTTTTCTTCAATTTAAAATTGTGATAAATTGATGTGCAGACCTATGGAGAGAAGTTGGATGAACGAGAGGCAAGAAAAATATTCCAGCAACTCATTGATGCCCTGGACTACTGCCATAACAAAGGGGTCTATCATCGAGATCTCAAGGTAAGTTCAGATCAACCTGCTTTGTTTCTCTGCAATGGAAACGTAAATGAATATTGGCATGCTATATTGTAGCCAGAAAACCTGCTTCTTGACAGCAAGGGAAATCTCAAAGTGTCTGATTTTGGATTAAGTGCACTACAAAAGGTAGCATTAATTGTTCCTTTGAATATTATCCTTAGTTCTATCGTAAGTATTTGTTGCCTGAGTCCAATTTTGATACATTGTCATCAGTGTAATGATGTCTTAACCACGAGGTGTGGATCCCCATGTTATGTAGCACCTGAGGTAAGGTTTAAGCAAAGAGGTTTCCTCTTTCCTTGGAACATCAGAAGAAAAGGACTGGCACGTGTATATTGATTCTAGAACTCCTCCATGTGCAGCTTCTACTGAGCAAGGAGTATAATGGAGCAGCTGCTGATGTTTGGTCATGTGGGGTGATCCTTTTTGAATTACTTGCAGGCTATTTACCGTTTAACGACCAGAACTTGATGAACTTATATTCAAAGGTAAAGAGTCAAAAAAAAAAAATAAAAAAGCGAACACCTTGTGTCTGTCATCACAAACATTTTTCTGATAACTTTCATGTGTGAAAAGATATGGAAGTCAGAATATAAGTGCCCCCCATGGTTTACTCGGAGTCAAAGGAAACTAATTGCCAAAATACTTGAACCACGAGCTGCAAAGGTAAAAATTCAGTAACTACTACAACATCGTACTTAAAAGTGTAATTAATAGATAATGATTTCTTACCTTTCCTATCTCTCATTCAGCGGATAACTATATCAGAAATTATTGAAGATCCGTGGTTTCAAAAAGATTACAAGCCTGTCTTTGCATCTGAATTTGATCAGAACATTAACTTGGAGGGTGTTGATGTTGCTTTCAATTCAATCGAGGTAATTTGATGGCAAACTAGAAAGTTAGAAATAGTTGTAGAAAAACTCACTTGAAGTGACACACCAAATTGTGTAATAATCTGTGCTTCAGGAAAATGTCAGAGAGACAACGATATCTAAGTACTCAAGTTTCATTAATGCGTTTCAACTAATAGCCATGTCTCGGGACCTTGATCTGTCTGGTCTTTTTGTAGAACAGGTAATAATCTGGAAGAGGATTCAACTTATTTGTAAATGTTATTTAACCATTAAAAATGCTAATGTTGTGAGTTTCTGGTTTAGGATGAAAAAAAGCAGACAAGAAGGCTGGGATCCAAACACACTATCAATGAAACGATAGAAAAAATAGAAGCTGCTGCAACAAATGTAAGACTGTCAGTAGAGAAAATTAGCAACCTCAAGGTATAAACCATGCTACTCTGATTCTTAAATGCATGCATGAACTACGGTACTTTGATTCTGAAATGAATGCATGTGAAAGTGTTCCTTCTCTCTTGGAAATGTTTCCTAACAAAATGAATTTTCACTCTTGATGCCAGATAAAAATGCAGCCGAAACAGACCAGGTGTTCCAGATCATACTTATCAGCCCAGGTAATTTATTTATTTTATGGCTTCTATGGAACTGACGAGAGCATAAAAAAAAAAAATTAACTTGTATAAATTAAATTAATTTATGCATCTCAATTTTTGGGTAAGTAATTTCAAAAGAAGCCAATCAAGGGTGGCCCAAGGATTGAAATTAATTCAGGCTAAATTTATATAAATATAAATGGATTAGAATTAAGTCAAAATCTATATTTTAAAAAATAAAACTTTTATAAACCCAAATCTAAAATATAAATTGAATTTTAAATTTAAATATGTATATTTTTTTAAATAAAATGTTGTAGATGTTTAGCAATTAGTTTTAAATGTGTAATAATTTTAAATTGATATATATATATATATATATATATATATATATATATATATTAAGAATTTATTATTTATAATAAATACTTATTACAAATTGTGTCTCATTTAAGAGTTTAATATTATAAAAGCTATATTAAAGTATATATCAATTAATATATTTTACTATAAAAATATATAAATAAATATGAAACTAATGTGTTTGTTAAATATCAAGATATATTAAGTTAGGTTGATTCAACCATCTTTTGTATTTATTATTATTATATATATAAATATGAAACTAATGTGTTTGTTAAATATCAAGATATATTTAGTTAGGTTGATTCAATCATCTTTTGTATTTATGGTCCTTTTAAAAAAAAAATTAAAACATATAATATTTTTGTTTTTTATTCTTGCACTAAATTAAAGACATCAAACACTTGATGTGATCTGAAAAATAGTATAATACTTAAAATATATATATATTTAATTGTATTTTTTATTTATCTTTAGAGTATTAATAATTGTGAAACTGAATTACTTCTAATTAACTGTATATAAAAATGTTTCAAAGTAAATATTATCAGTTTTATATTATTTCTTCTTGTTATTGTGTCGAATAGAGTTTGTAGTGTACTATTTTTTTTCTTTGTATTTAATACTTAATTCTAAATTATTTTGAAAAAAATATCAATTTTGAAATTGATAATTGATTTATAAACATTACGATTATTTATTAAAAAAAAACTAATTGAATTCTAATATAGTTATTGGGAAAACTTGATTATTTTTTTTTTCTAAAAATAAGTTTGGATTAGTTCGTATCCAATTATTTAGATGCATGTACAGGTAATATATCCCTAACATAGTCTGGTACACCATTAAATACATGGCTGAAATATTAGAGGAAATGAACCCTAAATTCATTCATATTTATCACGATGTACCAGAAATAAAAACAATCCTCCAAAATTAATACACCAACACTCACAACGAAACTAAGCAATAAAAGTTAAAGTTACACACCAAAACAACGCCTTCACAGTTTTCAAAAAGATTGTCATTTTCTTATTAAACAGCGTAGTGGTATTCAAGAGTATAAATAAGTTTTGTAATATTCAATTAAAACAATTAAATTTTGTAAGGAGGGCAGATAAGGTTTTTTACTATTTATAAAAAGTTTGTTGCCATTAAAAAATTATACAAATTTTGATGAATTAATTTTTATTTTTTCTAAATTCAAAGTCATGATAAATAATTTAAAAAGTGAACACCACAATTAGTTGCTTTGAATTGAACAGAATATTTAGTGGGACGTGCTTTTCTTTTGAGTCAACTAATTTTAATTTGTTTTATTTTATTTTTTATTTATGCTTCCAATCAATAAGTTTATCCGAAATGGGTTATAATCTCCCTAGTTTCCTTTCTTTTTTGTTCATTGTTAAAGAAAGCTCAAATGTTCGCGTATGTTTGTGAGAATTATCAGGTGATTGAAGTTGCTCCAGCTCATTGTGTTGTAGAAATATCAAAATCTACCGGAGATCTAAGAACGTACAACAAAGTAAGAAAAAGAAAAAGATGATCTTGGCTGAATATGCAAGGTCATTAATTTAGTTACTGATTTACTTTTGATTATCAGTTTTGTGAAAGTTTATCAAATCTGCTGAAGCAAAAAAGTGAAGATGGCAAACTTTTTCGTGGCTACAAATCTTCTTGAAGGTGGAGTGAATCCATGTCTCTTGTTTTAGTGAAGTTCATGGAAGTTTGAAGAAGGATGAAACGAAGTGTTTCATTTTTTTATGGAAGCCATTTCCTCTGCACATCCTGTAAAATAATGAGAAATGTATATTGTCATTTCCTTTGCACATCTTGTAAGAACTAATATGAATGTGAATTTCACTTGCTATAATTAATTCAAAGAGTTAAAACGTTGTGAGCAATACACTTGCCAATTAAGTTTGACAAAAGAAAAATAGAAAAAAAAAGATTTCGTTGTTCTGTTTTATCATTTATTGTCTATAAGGTTTGTATCACCTCACTAATGTCAGTATAAACATGCAGCAGTTTTAGTTCAAAACATGAAGCAGATTTAGTTACGGAGAATTGCAATTAGGGAATTTTTTTGGAATGGTTCACATTATTCAGAAAAATAAGGTTAGCCATATACTGACTCAATCATGTGCTTATTCTGTCATTCTGACGAATCTTTTTTTTCGCAAGTGTTGAATCTTGTGTACAAAATGCTTTGTTAATGTGGATTCTGGTTTGGTTTTACTAAATACTCTTCACAAAAGTATGATCAATGTATTAAACCCACAGTTTTGAGTGAGCCTTGGAAGAGAATAAAATTTGCATAATCAAATTTTCAACCCCGAAATTCTTTCAATTATAGAAAAACATTACTTTAATATTAAGTCCCATACACACAAAAAGGAGAAATTGTTGAAAAGTCAAGATCTACTTTTTTGGCGCAAGCTTTTCAAAGATAATTTTCGGTGACATACTATTGTTGACAATTGTGAAACAGTGAAATGCGGTGGCTTTGAAAAACTGTACGCATTCGTCCCTATAAATAAGGGCTTCTCTTCATTCATTCTGTACAACACAAAACCATCCAAGAGCATTCTAATAGCTCATAGTGTTAAGAGAAAAATATATAGAGAGTTTCTCCTATTTTATATAGGAAGAATAGTGTTCTCCTATTATCAAAAGAGAGTGTTATAATTTTCTTTGAAGTAGAGAGAAGTTGTATTTTTCTGATCTTTCATTTAGTGAAATTCTTCCACAAAACTATAGTGTTCAGTTC
>Ga0209489_108629_pt1 | contig 13642 bp, 6 predicted proteins | sample SiratrowhiteBW_FD_187527 | JGI IMG/M metagenome (GOLD analysis project Ga0209489, IMG submission 187527) | Root nodule microbial communities of legume samples collected from California, USA - Siratro white BW (SPAdes) (version 2) | ecosystem: Host-associated > Plants > Roots > Nodule | place: USA... | reverse complement strand
GAAATAATGATGTAAGCAGTGATGTAATAAAAATGATGATGTAAGCAATGATGCAATAGGTGTGTAGAAATTTCTAGGAGTGTCTTGTAAATGTAAGGACCCTCCCTATAAATAGGGGGTCTTGGCCTTTGTTTGGGGCAGAAAAATCCTGAATGAAATCCTTTGTTTCTACTATCCCTGAAATGTCTTCTTTCTAAGTTCTCTTATTCTCTGAAAGTCTAGAGTATATAGTTTATACTATCTCCTCCCCTAAATAGATGCAAGTATGCTCTACACTCGCCTCTTATAAGGATCTTGTGTATCAGAAAGCTTCCGATCCTTTGAACCGTTTAAGATAGTACTCTCTCTAGTAAGGATTTGAGATAGTCATAATTGGTCGTTTAAGCCATGGAAGCGCTGTTGAGACCTGAGGGACTATGCTCGTTTCCTTATAGGGAGGTTCTGTCCGAAATGAAAGATAAATATAAGATCTAAGAGCACAAACTCAGATCCAAAAATATTTTTGTGGCTTTTTCTTATAATAAAACACTAAAACAAAAATATTAATAAGGATGATGATGACTTGAAAATTTAGCTGTTGTTTTACAAGGAAAAAGTTCCGTCCTTAGAATGCAGAGGTGAAAGTAATAATAAAGAAAAGAGTGGAAATATATATTAGATTTATGATCTGCAACTTTGGTGTGATTGTTTACTCTCTTTTCCTTTATCATTAAAAAATGAATTTTAATAATTATGACCATGGTAAATTTTAAATATAAAATTTATCTTATAAGGAAAGTTATTAATATCAATTTTTTAAAGAAATATATTATTCTAATTTATGAAAATTAAGGAATTAGTAATAGCGTTTACATTCCAGACTAAGATACCCTATTATTATTATTATTATTATTATTATTATTATTATTATTATTATTATTATTATTATTATTATTATTATTATTATTATTATTATTATTATATAAGGTATTCAGTTGAATCTCAAATATTCGAAGAAAAATCTTAAAAAAGATTTGTGTGGTGTGGTGTCTACCGAAGAATATAAATATAGTTTTAAATTAAATAAATAGTAATAAATTAGAAAAAGATAAGGAAACATGATGTAGTTAAAGAAGCTCATAATGAGAGAAAGAGAGAGATGATACAGTATTCAGAACTTTATAAGTTATTTCTATATTTTTAAGTTAATTGATAAGAAGTTAAATTAAAATTAAAGATTATAATTTTAAAATAAAATTTAAATATTTTTATTGTATGAATTAAAGATTATAATTTTAAATTAATATTTAATAATTTAAATGGTATATTGTGTATTTTAAAGTAACATAAAATAGCTTAAAGAAAGAATTAAAACTATAAAGTTTGGTTTAATATTTTCAAGGTAGAGAGTTAATGTTTAAAGTAAATTTGAATAAGGTAAAATATGGTTTAATATTTTGAAGTATAAATATAATCTTAAAGTTTTTTTTAATATTTTAAAATATGGATTTAATTTGTAAAGTAGATTTCTAAATAAAGTAAATTAGAGATAAAACGCTTAAAGAAGTATGGTACAATATTTTGAAAGTAACGATTGGTGAAATAGGTTTCTGGAATGTATAATTGTAAAATTATTTAGTTTTTTCTTTCTCAACTTATTTAAATAAGTGAGTGATAATAATGTTTAGAATAAGTATAGATTGTCACTCACTTATTATTATAAGTATAGATTATTAAGATGTTTTAGGTTAACCTTTTTGTTTAGTTTCAAAATGTAGCTTGATCTATATTTGATTAATTTTAATTGTTTGATTACTTACTTTTTATTTTAGATTTCTGAATACTTATCAAAAATGTATCTTGTGATGGTTTCAGTGCATATCTTACTTTGGTTGATAATCTCGACTATGTATAGTATATTCTTAGACTTTATAAGCTTGATTTCGAGAGAGCTTGACCTCTAAAAAAATTAAAAAATAAGACATTCTTTAATAAAATAATTTATTAAAATTATGATAATTTTCTTTAAAATTTATTTTTTAAACCTTTTATAATACATAATTATTTATTAACTTATCAAAACTAATTTCATTTAATGTATATTTTTCAATAAATGATAAATCTAATTCATCTAATCTTTGTTGAAACATGGTTGATTTTAAATAAGATTTTATTAATTTAAATTTTGAAAAACTCCTTTCAACTAAAATAGCTAATATTGAAAATATTAACATTATTTTATTATATTATATATGTATTTCAAAAAGAATTTATTTATTTTATATAATTAACAATGTCAATATTCTTTCTTGACTACTTCTTTATTATTATTTTCTCATGTATCTATATTATTATCTTGTTTGTCTATGGAGAACTCACCTATATTTCTTCATTTATTTCTTATTTATTTTTACAAATTTTTTGGTAACTCCTCTTTTGTAATTTAATTAAAACTCAAACTCTTCTTTTTCGTTTATTTTGAAATTAAATAAATAATAATAAGAGGTAAAATTATTTTGAGATCAATAAGGAAGAATCATTGACCAAGCTTAATAATATATATATTTATATACTCATATGAAAAATTAACAGATGTTATTAAATTGATAAATTATTATTTTATTAGGTTTCAAACTTTTAAATTAACAATTTTTAATAAAAAAATAACATAACAATTTGATAAAAGGAAATGAAACAAACAATAAAGTATTCACAAGAATGACCAAATTACAGTATAACCAATTTTATTTTTTATTTTGACCTGATGCATTCAAAAGGAGAAAAAGTAAATTAAAATTTCAATTTCTCAATCTACTACTTCAAGTCTAGAATCACACACATAAATGCACAATAATGGTATAAAATGATAAAACAATTTTAGAATTAGATAATTCACAATCAAATGCTCAAATTGAAGTAATAACATAGAAAAATTAGTAAAAGAGTGGAAGAAGAGTCACATAAAGAAAGAAAATAGAAATAAATGTATCCATTTGATGGAATGATACAGAGATAGAAAATTAGAAAACTTTAACCTTTAAAATTCTTTGACTATTTTATATCTATTTAAAAAATTAAAAATGTTATTAATTTATTATTTATTAGGAGAAAGTTCCAAAATTATTACTCATTAAATAATAGTTAAAATATTAACATAAACTTAATAGTTAATTAATATATTTTAATATTTTTTAATCAAAATGAAATTTTAAGTATAATTTTAAAATTAAATATTTTTGATTTTATAATAATATATTAGTGTTAATATTTTTAAGCCTAAAGCACTTGTTTATCTACTTGATCTTAAGTGAACTCTACTCTAAAGTGGTAATGTGTATATCTAACTCATGAGTCTCGTTATAAGTTTATTTGGCTGGTTTGTTAGATGTTCAGGTTGCGTCCTTCTTCTCAAAAATTTCTTTATTACAAAAACTTACAGATTCAGTTTTTAAAACTATAATTGATTCCTTAAAACTATAATTTATCCCTTAGGCCGAAATCATTTATTTGACAAAGACTAACCTAAATTTCCATTTTATTGAATCTAAAACCTCATTTATTGTCATAAAGGGTTAAGATGTATGATAAGCTCCAAATCTTCAAAATCTTAAACTTATTTAATAGAAATTATCCATAAAAAAGTACTTCCATTTATATTTCCAGTTAGCTATGGATAGATATGTTTGGTATGTTTCATTTTTTTTTTCAACACTTTTGATCGGTATTAACAATTAGATAATATATTAATATAAGATTCAAAAGACAATATCTCCTATGCAATCCAAAAAATCATGTTAGTCACGATTGCAAACCTTTCCATGATGTTAATCATATTTAGAAGTTCAAAACAAATAAAATGTATATAATGTCAAAACCTTAAACCTAAAAAAATATTAAACAGCACAAGATGTATTCTAACGATCATGAATCTATTGCAAGATTTGGATTATCTAAGGATATTTCTATGTGTCCCTATATGTCAGAATAAATTAAAAATAATATTTTCTTAAAATTTTCAACTTACATAAACATTTTTTATTACCTGAGTATGTATTAAATATTAAATAATATAAAAATCCAAATCACCTTTAAATTTATAAATAAATTATAAACAATTAACCTTTTGACAAAGAAAAAAAACTATTTATTATGAACAATTTTTTTAAATAATCCTACATACTCACATTTCTTTAATAAGTAAAGACAAGATTAATACAATAAACACACCAACACCAAGACAACTAAAAAATATAAAAAAATTGAATATTTAAATAGAAAAGAGAATTTAATAAAAATTCAATTAAAAATATTCAAAATTTATAAAAAATATTGAAAACTTAATTAAACCTATTTCGAATAATGAATCATATGATTAAAAAAGTAACATTTAAATGAAAATCTACTAAGTTCCTTTTTACTTAAGGCAAAAGATGTAAGATTTTTTAGTAGATTGTCAACAATTAATTAAGCTACTTGGAATATTTAGAATCTATCACTTTTTTATGGATACTTCACTCCACATCTAACTAGTTAAATGAAGAAAAGACCATTATGAACAGTAAATACATTGAAACATAATATCTCGTTCTATCAAGAAAAAAAATCTTTCTGTGTTCCACTACAACAAGATCAAACGAATTCATATTCATTCTCAAATTTTAACATTGTTCTCAACTTCTAAATCTTTTTACATGTGATTGTAGGTGAAGTTCTGTTTTGTACAAAGGACACCAAAAACTGTTTCGACGACCAAGCTTAGAAAGATTTCCACCAGAAACTGCAAACCAGGAAAAACCTGATGTTAATCATATTCACAAGTGAAAACAAAAAAATACTAGAAAGAACCCATACGCAAGTTAGGTAAACACAAGTAAACTCCGGATTAAAGATGGTAATACTCACCTAAATATCCTATAAACTTGCTTCATTCAAAAGCAAGTGAGAAACCTTCCGTCTTTTAAGTCTTTTAGCCCTGCAACCAAAGTAAAAAAGAAACATTTTTATTAAGACCCAATTTCATATTTCATAATACTTCTTAATTAATAGATGAAATAATTATCGTTATAAATGCTTGTTAGGTACTTCTCTTTCAACATATTCAACACACTCAAGCAACATCATGTTCATTAACAAAATACAAAGAATGTTTCCAATATCATGTACAAAAACAATCCACTTAAATTTAAGAAAAGACCTCACCTTGAGGAAATATACTTATCAACCTCTTCCTTCTTCTCAGGACCATAAACAAACCATTTTTCTTCCGGTGCAGTAGCAATTTCATCTTCAATTTTAATATCTGCATGTCGCTTTCTTTTAGAAAACTTGCTAGAGCCCAAATCACAATGGTATCGGTTTTGAGAGTTACCTTGCAAAAGAACAGTACTTTCATCATCGTAACTTTTCAATCTCCAAAATATCTTCCCATTGTTGTCCGAAAATTCAGGTCTGATTCTCAAAGCATCAGAGCCACGTTTCCCTGTACGTTAGAAGAACAAATATCAGCCCTTACAATAGCACAAACATTAAACTCTTACAAGATATCAAGCAACAATATGTACCCAAACTTTCCATTTTGAGAGCAGTAATATAATAATGAAACCAATTCCCAGTCTGGATCTTTTGAAAAATAATCGATTTTTCATAAGAACATGGGGAATTTAAACCAAATGGAATTAAAAACCTTATAGGATGTTGCATAAATGAATGTTATTGAGTATTATGTGAAAACTTTAGGCGTTATAACACAATGATTAATTCACAAACATCATATCATACCTTTTGAAAGTGCACCCTTTAACTCGAGCACCTTATCATGAGCTTGAACCACTTCACTTTTCAGCTTTGCAAGCAGAGCATTATGCTCCTCCATTCGATGTGGAGTCACCTTTAACATAATAGCTTTAACCGTCTCATTCTGCAACTTTTTCCTAAGACCCTTCTCCTATAAATACGATGCATACAAAATTACAAACACGATATAACAGCAAGAAATGTCCAGATACAAAGAACGTAACACCGCTTGCTGTTACCTTGTCCTTAGCTTCAGCAACCTTGGATTTTGCTTCTTTCACATCTTCTGCATGTCTTGAATTTTGATCTTCAATACAACTCCTCAATTTTCTGGACACATTAAGCACATTTCCAACCACTTTAAACAAGATTATGAAGACAAAAGAGAAAGAGAAAAGATGGATAAAGAGATAAAACAACAAAACAAAAGCAAAATACACAGTAAATCTATTTTCTCATTTACGTGAAACCCATACCTAGTGCCTAAAGCTTCATCACAAAGAAAATTCAGCAAAGTGAGCTTTATAGACAAATCCAAATTGTGATATGCACTGTTGGTGCCGTCTTCAAGCCAATCCAATGGAAAATCCTTCATTATATGATCAGATTCAGCAATTAAATCCTTCAGAGCTTTCAACCATGAATTGCTTCCCTCACTAATTGTCAAGGATGGACACCTACATCAACGTCATACAAAATTATCACTGCGCAAACTATAAACAAACAAATCAATCAAAGATAAAAGGGATAACTCACTCATTTTCTGAATCAGCAAGTATTAGGGTCAACATGTTAATTTGAAATTGAACCACCAAAGTGTTTTGTCCTCGACGCAAATTTTGCTTACGTACCAATTCTCGTAACATGGCCTCGGCTTCTCCCTTCTTAAGATCAAGAGCCTGATTAAAAGTATACGCAGGTAAATGTGCAAAACAAGAATTATATATGTAAACAATGCCCCATTATATCTGAAGTTTATAATTTAATGTTACCAAAAATAAAATATCACCCTCAACAGCGTTAGAATGCGAGCATACCTTCCCAAATACTCTGCAAAATTCTAATAGCTGCAATGCTTTCCCAACATTTTCCGGTGAAAGCTCAATGTCCAATATTTTGGTTAACTCATCTCCAGTAGGCAAAGGAATTTCCACTTCAGTTTTATCCATCACCAAGTTCGTATCAACACTTGCTATTCCCAATTGGACTTTGGCACCATCACAACTGTCTATCGGTAAAGCACTGTGCCCATTTTCAGTGTGCAAATGATGCATATCTTGCTTTGGAGCCGAAGTCATTGGATGAATAAAATTATTTGCAGGATCCACAGAAATCAGGTGATTGTTTCTATGTTCTAGTGTTTGTACCCCAGACAAAGGTTTTCCTTCAACGTCAGTTCCCAACAATATTACAGTATGGCCAAAATCATGGTTGCTATCTACCTTTGTTTCCTTTTCAGAGACTTTATTACAAACTTCGGTGCCAGTATTTGTATTTCCTTTTTCTTCATTAGGAACTTCCTTGCAAATTTTACGCCTTTTGTGGCTCTTCTTTTTGCCAGCACCATCACCATCGTTCCCATTAGATATTTCCTTCAATTCTTCACGCTTTGTTTTCTTAGATAATTTGGTTGAAGTCTTCTGAGTGTTTATAGGATCAAGTTTTAAAGTACTGTTCCTTTCAGAAGAGTTTTCCTTCCCCATTTCCCCCGAGAGAAATACTACAAGCTCCTGAAAAAACACACACATACACATCAACCAAAACTCACCAAAAGCATAAGAAGCCATGATGCATGTGTACAGGTATCACATAAGACACAATGCTACAGGTAAATATGACAATCAAAAAAGTGAAAAAAATGGATACTACATTATGTATTAAAGAAAAATATAATTATAAATTTATTTAATTCTATTAACTTATTTTTATATTAGAGGATTTAAAGACAAAAGTCAAGTTTTGATACAAAGGCACCTATACAGTACGCATATAAACATCCAGTAACAAGATAAGAGTACACAATCCATCTTAAAGTATTGAAGCATCATAGGCATGAAAATTTAATCTAAAACAAACAATTAACATGGATGTCAAGATTACATGTAAGTAAAACAATTTCAACTATTCATGCATAGTCATACAACAAAAATTAACTCCTCTCAATAGGTGCACCACACGCATATAAACTCCGTGCACAAATGGTAAAACGTATATGCCAATAACTAAGATAAATTAACCCAATAAAAGGTATGGTACCTTCCCTGATGCTATCGGTTTCATGGGTGAAGCAACTTTGCTAGCTGGAACTTGTTCAAAACTTGAACCATCAACATGTTTATGCTCCTGTCATCATTAACAAAGCATGAAATTGTATTCATAGGAGTTTCTTTAACCAAAAAACATAAGTAAACTTGCTCTGAAAAAAAAAAAAACACTCCCCACGATGGATCCGACCTCTTTATGTTCAGAAGTCTGTGCGACAAGCATTTCGGACACAGATTTAAACCCAGTTGCCTTAGCTGTATGAAACAGTTGACCAGTAGGCAATTCACCTCTTTTCTTCCTAAAATGAGTACTCATCTTTCAGAATGAACTCAAGATCAATACCAACCGAAAACACACAAAGGAAAATAAAACCAAAAGAGACTACCGGCAAACGCTGCAGTTGCAAAAATTTCTACATTTTGGACAAGTCCAATTGCCCAACTGCTCTACCTCCTCCGCGTTTTCTCCATACCTAATTCACCATAGAAAGATCCTCAGAACGGAAAACACATCTAAATAATCACCAAGGTAATCTGTCATTCATTATATTCTCTGTTGTTTTCTTCTACCAGCAGTCATGCAGTAATTCCTTCATGACATACACATTTGGGAACTGGTTTTTCAAAGTTTTAAAGTCTAATTTCCTTGGATACTTGATGTTAAAACAATAGACACCCAGGAAAGTTAAAAATAAAAATGTCTTTGACATAAACATGGTCAGAAATAAGCTTAAATTGATCAAATAATTAAGAATAAAATAATTAAGAACTTAACCTATTCATGAGGCACTTTTGACAGAACTTAATGGGACAGGGCTTCCCATTATTCGAATTCTTGCACGAAGCAGCAAAATCCCTTGTTTTTTGCCGGCACTTCAACACAGAAAACAAACCAAACAAAACTGTCATTGTCCAAATAAACCTCAAAATGTATAAAGAAAAACAAACAAAAACAGAATGACACACACAAAATGAATGTAAAAGCGGGTCATAAAAAATATCAGCACCAACATTATAAAACCCATCAACCACAGTTCCCTTTTTCACATACCCTCACGCACCCACATACAGATTTCACCCTCTCTTTAAACCACAACACCCGAAGAACAAAAACAGAAAGAAGAACAAAAGCAACAGCAAAACTACCACACAAGAAGCATAATCTTTTCACAAAGACTACATGCATCTTGCCAAATGCTCAAATCAGATAAAATCACTACCAACACCAAAGGTCTCCAGAAATGCAACCCAACTGCATACTGAAAATTCAAACTCAAAACAATTAACTTAGCTGAAGCAACTCTATACAAGCCTATTCATACGTCCAGCAATACAACAACATAATTCTTATACAATCCCACCCTGTCAACCAAAGCTCCCTTTTTTCACGTTACTTCAACTTTCCCTCATATTCCCACATTCAGATCTCACAATCTCCACAAACCCCAACACCCCACCGAGCAAAAAACACAGAAAAAAACAAATGGGCATCACGAGAACTCAAAAAGAAACAAAAAGAAAGAAGCTTACCTGGTGACAAGTTGTCCCATTAGCAGAATCGTAGATTCTACTTCCCACGATCCGAACACCACGAGAATTGCACCTTTTGGGCTTCTTACCACCAGCAGCAACCAGGTTCATGTTGTTCTGCTGAGCAGAGGAGAGCCCGGGTTCGATACTGGAGTTAGAGATTGCCGTTATAGCCATTGGAGTTTGTAGAAGCTAACAACACAGACACACAGAAGACTCTTCCCTGTTGGTGGGTTTCAAACTAAAGCTGAAGTGTTTTAGCTGCAATAATAAGACACTGGAATTGCAAACATTAATAAGAGTTTGGTGTAAAAAAATTTCACCTTCTGTTTTGGTAACTTTTGTTTCCCTCCTTCAATGGTTGGTGGTGGGAATAGGAAAGGGCCAAACAAATTTTGACCTTCTGGGGCCAAATTTGAAATTGCCAAACTTGGAAGGGTTGCAAATTTGTACTGTTTAACTCTTTTTTTCCACTATTTGGATAAAAATTATAGGGTTGTGTTGTGTCCTTTGGATACAAATGGAATTGTAGATGATGGGATTTAGTGAAATATATAAATGCAACTTCATTGATTGTGAAATAAATAAATCCTTTTTTCCCCATCTCCAGATCATTAAGTAAGTAATATGAAAAAAATAGTTAGTTACTAGACATAAGTAATAGTATTATTGATTGATTAATTAATGCAAAATTGACAAGCATACTTCTACCAGAATCAATTGTAGAACAGGAAAAGAAGAATGATGTCTCAAAACTGTATCACATGCTATGCTTAAATTCCATTTGCAAGAAGTGCATGTACTAGCAATCTAATTGTTTAGCTAATGCTGCCAGTGTGGATGAACATTGTTAAGAGTATCTCTAGTATGAAAAAAATTCACATGCATTCTCCTAATTGTTTAAGTTTTGTGATGGTTGGTTAATGACAAATATATCATTATGTATATCAGAAGGATTCATTTTTGCCCATGTTTAGAGCCAAATCACCCCAAATTTTAGCTTTGTTAAGAGTATCTCTAATATGAATTCACAAGCATTCTCCTAATAGTTTAACACCCCAAATTTATTCTTCGAAATCTGTTCATGTACTGTGTTGCCTATCATTTCAAACAAAAGCAGCTAACAGATAAAAAGAAATGTTACTTTTATGTTTCAATTAATTCCTAAAAGTATGAAAATGGAGTATTAATATAGAAGAAATAAAAAGTACCTAATCGACTATTCAGTAATTCAAATAACATACATGGTCTTATAAAGAATATTTGTTTCCATGCCTCATCCAAATGCTGCTCATCTCCATACCAATATCTGGTAAAATCACTCTCCACCTGTAAAAGCACAAGACATCACGATACATTTAATGTTCAAAACCACCTAGGTTAGACAGACAATCAGTGAGTAGCATTGAGTGATTAGAGTGAAAATTGAAACCAATGTTAACAGAAAAAGAAAAAAGAAAAAAAGAAAACACAGTTTAAAAACTATGGTTTGAAATTGAATGCATAAAATGATTATTTATAGGAATGAATTATTTGCTCGGCAGATGTACACCTATAGGCCATTGGCAATTTTGGCATGATCCATGGACACTACACATAATGAACTATGTACTACAAGGTTTATTTAACCAATATATTAGTCCAGAATGAAAAAGGTAATGTGGCAGGAACAATTATAAATGAGTTCAACCTTGTTAAAATCTAACATCTACGGTTATTTGACATTTCACATCTGATTAACTGTCTGTATACGGTTTGACTCGTGCATATCAGCCAACTCAACTACTGAACCTCTTAGACAATACATCCAATTGACCATTTTAGATAACACATTATGAGTAATTTAACTTGAAACCAACAATGACTGTAAGCATGAATCTACCATGAGATTACCAGTTTAAGAATTGGAGTTGCACATTTTTCCCTCAAACTTTGAGCATCTGAATATCTGAAGCATGCTGGCATGAGTTTTGCGTACTGCAAAAAGGACGGCTCAATGACAATATTAACAATAAAGAGTATTTGACCCACAGAACCATTCACTCAAAACATGAGTGCACGAAGAGAAACATGAAACAACTCTTAAGACTCAAACAGTTTAAAGCATACTAGATTACATTTACACTGTGTTTTGATAATAACAACCGAGAATAAGTTTTGCAGTGATAACAGAGTTAAACAACATATCCTCTAGATCGAAAATATGCTTTGGAACTTCCTAAATCAACTAAAGCGCTTAATGAATTTATGTTATCTAACCTCCTACAAGACAAAAACAGCATGCCATCTAGCATATATAATTTTTTATCAACAAGTATTACCCAGTGTCCAACTTGCTGTTTTCTGAAACGATTTACTTTCTGGTAAGATATCTGAATTAAAATAAGACAAATATTTTTACTTGCTTTAATTTAAGATTGAATCTTACGTTAACGGCAATAACACATAAAAGAAAATATATTACAGGTTATCCCCAAGACACATTCCACATTTAATATCGTTTTTTGATGTGTCCAGCACATATCAATAAACCAGAGATAAACATAAGCAGACTAACAAGAAAGAATCAAAGCTCTTTGGAGTAACAATTTTCTTACCATGATTGTCTGTCTAGTAAATTTATTTACTTTGTACCTTGAGTGGCATTCCAATAACTGCAAAAAGGAAGTCATATATTAACATAACTCACCATTCGGATCAATCGAGAAGATTAAAATATGATGCCAAAAAATTGTAGCTGTATGAAACAGAAAAAATCAGCACTTAATGTATTACATGAAATCAATGAATCAAAAATTGAGGTGAGAGTCCCACACCTAGACCAACCACACAAAATAAATCCAGCAACCCTTAACTAAGAATAAATAACCCATCTACCAGTTACAAGATTTTATGTAATGAGGGCAAGGACAATCATGTAAAGCAGTGAATCAACAAGCAGAGATGAGGTATACTAACCAGAACTTGCAACAATATACAATAGTTCCCTCAAACAGTAGGGTCATGCTACAAACAAATCACAAATGCACCAGCAAATTTCATTTATGCCAAGACAGATTCAAAGAAATCACATTTACAACTGTGTAATTCTGTTCACTTCACAGTATATATCATCAATAGTTCAATATTCCTTTTCCTAAATACTTCACAAATACTAATATAAACAGTAAAGTACAAGATATTGAAATCCAAAATTGTCTCAAACTTACCATTACACGTACTCTCAAAAAAAATATTAATCTGGATTCTCTGGTATTGTTGAAATAACAAGTGAAGTTTATTAGAAAAAATACCAGGTAACTTTCAAAGTAACTACTGGAGCCCATAATCTTTTCCACAAAGGGAAACCTTAAGGCTGGTTGTTCTGAGAAAATCATTTTTAAGAGACAAATTCCTTTTACTTCTTGTTTTTAACAGACAAAAACAAATTCAGATATATGCAGTCTGTTTCTTACTTTATTGTTTCTTATACAAACAAATTTTCAAAAAGAGGAAAGGAACTAAAAATACACAATACTTTCATAATAATTTGTGGTAACTGACTAAAAAACACTTCTCAAATTTGGCATTTTTGTCAAGTGTGTTATTCTCTGATGAAAAGCTAGAGCTTAAGATCCCAAAACAATACTAGCTACCTCAAAAGAAAGTAATCCCAACAGTATTTGCTGATAAAGCTAAAGAAATTTTCATCTCCAAACCACATTTAGTCAACACATCGGCCTTTGATCACAGGACTGTTTTTAATCCTATTTGGATGATCAGCTGGTTTTGAAACCTATATTTTTCAAGGAGAACTATCAAATGTAGGCAGATGATGTGGGACTTTACAACACTTCTCCACATGGTCATATGTCTCTGGCAAACCAAGTATAATAAGTAATATTCTATCTTAAAACAAATTGGAATCAAATATAAAGTTGCCCCACACACATATAAGTTGCATTCCAAAACTTGATGCATGAAATGTGGGACTTCTGCAACTCTGCAGCTATTAACTTTTATAGGAGTGTTTTCATTTAACCACTTTCTTTCTTTACAAGCAGTTATTAGAAACTCAATTCATTTTAATTACTTTC
>Ga0209489_108625_pt1 | contig 13649 bp, 8 predicted proteins | sample SiratrowhiteBW_FD_187527 | JGI IMG/M metagenome (GOLD analysis project Ga0209489, IMG submission 187527) | Root nodule microbial communities of legume samples collected from California, USA - Siratro white BW (SPAdes) (version 2) | ecosystem: Host-associated > Plants > Roots > Nodule | place: USA... | reverse complement strand
AAAAAAAAAAAAAAAAACTGTTTCATGATAATGATTAATATAATACTATTTTGATTTTTTTTCTCGCAAAGATAAAAAATGAAAACGAAATATTTGTTTTAAAAAATTTAAATTTATTATTATTAATGAATACTGTTGTGTATTCTTGGAATTTAGACTCAAACATTATAACATATTTCATTTAAACTTTTCGTAAAAATATATAGAACAATTAATATGTTAATTTAAATTTTAAAATTATAAAAAATTATGTCATTATATTTAATATATTATTACAGTATATTTTATAAATTTTAATTCGACCAAGATTTAATTATTAAACTTCTTTACTGAATAATTAAACCTTAAATGAGTGAGTTGAGGAGTTGAATTAGTGATTTGTTTTTTTAAAACAGTGTTTAATACTGTAATTGAATTGATGAATGTAGAAGAAAAGGTCAACCAGGAGGGCAGCTAAATCATCGGTCACATTTAATTGCATATTTATGTCAACTTGTTTTAATTTGTTACACACTTCAACTTTGGTTTAATTTCAAATTCGTAGTTATTTCCCCAACTTACATATTTTATCCATATTCAACTAGTCTTAAGAAAATACCAGCCACCTTCTTAAGGAAATTTTTAATTCTCACTAAAGGTGCATATTAAACTTTTTTTATTTAGAAAATTTTAGCACCAATTGGGAAAAAAACTGGGAATTAATTGTTCTGTACAATCCCCTAACTACCTGCTACTTCTTATTTTTAATTAAATATCACCACATGTGCCTGTTTTGATATTTCAATCGTTAGTATTTAGGGAAACACTAATGAATTATCTTTCTTGTTTTGTCAAAGCATATTCATACTAAAACTAAAAATAAAAATCAGCCCAAATGTGACAAGATTTGAATTTAAATTTTTTCACTCATATATAAAATCTAATAAATTATATGAATATTTGTGATTATGTATAATTTTGAAAATATAAATTTTAAAATGCTGAAATATTGTCATTTTATTGGTAATATAAATATGTAAATAAAACATATAAGCACTTAAACTGTTTAATCTTAAAAAGTATTTATTTTAAATATAATTAGTAGACTGCCATATTTAAATTAGTTGAATAATTAATTAAATATTAATATTATTAAAATAATATTTTAAGAAAAAATATTAATCTCATTTGTTATTAAAGTTCATAAAAAGACAAAAAAATTGTATTTTTTTATTAGCCAAAATAAGATTAATAATTGAATGATACAATAAAACATATAGATTTTTTTTTTTAAATGGCTATGTTTCATAATAGAAGTAGGTGGGTTTTGGTTCACCACTTCCCCTTACAACAATAAAGGTGAATTTATAAGAATCAAAGTTCAGCCCTGCCAAGAACTAATAAAATGAATGTAGAAAACTTATGTAGAGAAGAAATTCCACAGATGAGGAAAGGGAAATAAATTATGCATACGTGATGATAATGACAATGAGGAAGAAGTAATATAATTAAAAGCCAGAAAGAACTAAAAGGTGATATTTGGCATGTTTTTTGGGATCCGGGTCATTAAATTATGACCGAGCTCGGGAGTTGGAAGTTTTGAAGAAGAAGTTATTGGTCTGGAATATATTTATTTTTCCCTTAAATTTATACAGTTGAGGAATATTGAAGAGGGAATCATGTATGGTTGTGTAGGAGGCAGTAGGAGAGGAACTGAGATGATAATTGAATGAGAATGAAGGAAAAAAAGAGTGGCATGTTTCAAGATTTGAAATCAGTTTTTGGATTCTCATATGTTAAGAAAGATGTTCTTGTTTGTGTTTAGTTTAGTGGTAAAACATGTACTTGTTGTTTCAAAAGCACATATCAGTTGAACTCATCTTGGTCTCAAACATGTACATTAGATTGTGTGCTAAACATAGATTCAGTATTTGACAGTGTTGTAATTATTTAAAAGGAAGATAAAATTGTGAAAAGAATTATGAGGTGAGCTAATAGGAGGGACCAGCACACAGCACAGAGCACACAATGAATGGCACCAAAAGTCAAAAAAAGAAAAAAAAAAAAAAAAAAAAAAAAAAAAAAAAAAAAAAAAAAAAAAAAAAAAAAAAAAAACAGAAAGAGAAACTCAAATGAACCTAACACTGTGCACTCTCTCCTTCTACACCGTTGGCACTGCATTGCATTGCAGCTCCCTCTACTTCTCTTCTGTCTAATAACAACAACTTGTCATAGATATCCTTTCCCTTTTGCACATTAATAATTTAGAGAAACTAAAAAAAAGAAGGGGGGGTTCAGATTTAACAAAGTGAAGGTCTTTGCTCTGGAACAAGTGGCCTTTTAGTGTAGAACCGGAAGCATATATTGTACAGATTATTATTATTATTATCCCAAATATCATGAAAATGACTAGTTGCTCACATGACCCCAATACGCACATTATTCATGGGCCCCCCACGTAAGTGTAGTAACCCTCTTTTCTTTCTCCCTCTCTCTTCTTTTCTCTCTCTCTCTCACTTGCTATGTTTAAGAATAAAACTGGGTTGCAACAAATATTTTTGGTTCTTTTTTCTTACTTGTAAAGAAGCTTCCTTTGAGGTAACTACACTTGTGTTAGCTAAAACTCACATCACCCTCTTTCGCATCTCCATCTCTCTAACATATTCAGCTGTTTAGGTCAACAATAACCCCGTTTTGAATCCTCCATGCCTTGTCTTTCTTTAGGGTTTGATGCCTCATGGTCAAATATGAAGGCACCGACTCTTACAATTCTCTTGTAGTACTAAATAAGCACCTGCTTTTCTTTGTTTTCTTCACAGCCTCACATATCTATCTGCCTACTCAAATATCTTCTTAGCTCTCCAACTATATATTTGTTGGTAATTTAATTTCTTCCTATATATATATAATCTTGTCAATTTTCAGACTCTAAATTTTTCATTTTTATTTTTTTGTTTTCTCATTTACTTCTTTTTCCTCCTCCTTCTCTTCTTCTTCTTCTTCTTCTTCTTCTCCTTCTTCTTCTTCTTCTTCTTTCTTCTCTTCCCTTTATGATTTCGTATTTTTTTCAATTATTTGGTGACATTGTTTAATTTGGTGAGATCCAGAGGTTATAATTAGCAGAATTGAAGGTGGGGTCAGTGTGTAATTTTATGGAGTTGATGCAAGAAGTGAAAGGGTATTCCGATAGCAGAGAGGAGGAGGAGGAAGAGGAAGCAGCAGAAGAAATCATCACAAGAGAAGAAAGCAGCAGTAAGCCCCACTACCCCTTTTCTTCTCCATCTTTGTCTTTATCTTCTGCTCCTTCAATATCAAATTATACTTCTACTACTGCTGCTGCACCTCCTCATCACCATCATCATGTTATAAATATTCCTCACCAACAAAATCCATGGCTGGGGATGAATATTCATGATCATGATCATCATCTTCAGTCTCCAGAGACCACTGAATCTCACAATTCATCATCTGGGTTAGGGTTGTTACACCAACACCAGGATGCAGCAGGTTCCAATTTCACCATCAGCAATCATCACCATCATCATCACCACGCAACAAAGCAGCTAGACTTCATGGACTTGACACTGGGGAGCAGCAAGGATGAGGGGAATTTGCAAGGATCAGGAGGTGGTGGTGCTTCTTCGGTGTTTGCTCATCATGCAAGTGGAAGTTCTTCTGCCGATGGTAACGTGAACAACCTGCAGCAGCAGCCTTCTGAGAAGGAGCACATGTTTGACAAAGTTGTGACACCAAGTGATGTGGGGAAGCTGAACCGATTGGTGATACCAAAGCAGCATGCTGAGAAGTATTTCCCTCTTGATTCCTCAGCCAATGAGAAGGGGCTGCTGCTGAATTTTGAGGACAGGAATGGTAAGTTATGGAGGTTCAGGTACTCCTATTGGAACAGCAGCCAGAGCTATGTGATGACCAAAGGGTGGAGCCGTTTTGTGAAGGAGAAGAAGCTTGATGCTGGTGACATTGTGTCCTTCCAGCGTGGTGTAGGGGAGTTGTATAGGCATAGGTTGTACATAGATTGGAGGAGGAGAAGACCTGATCACCATCACCATCATGGCCCTGACCCTTCAACCACACTCTTCACACCTTTCTTTCTTCCCAATCAGGCTCACTTTATCAGATGGGGTGCCACTGGAAGATTGTACACCCTCCCCTCGCCAAACCCACCACGCCACCATGACCATTTGCAACAACACCTCAATTACAACACCATGTATCATCCCTTTCATCACCAATTACAAGGTGGTGGTGGTGGTGGTGGTGGTGGTGGCGGTGGTGGTAGTGGAAATGGAACTCATCACTACAATTATCATGACATGAGTACTTCAGGATCTGGCTCAGTCTATTACCTCAGGTCAACACCCCAACCAATGCCATTGACTGATCACCAAATCTTGAACACAAGAGAACAACAAGAGGGAGGCAATGCTTCCAATCCTCCTATAATCATTGATTCTGTTCCAGTTGCTCACCACCACCATCATCACCACCACCATGGTGGCAAGAGTGGTTCTAATACTAGTACTAGTCCTAGCACTGCAGGAAAAAGACTTAGACTGTTTGGGGTGAATATGGAATGTGCTTCTTCAACATCAGAAGACCCCAACTGCTTCAGCTTACTGTCCTCATCTTCAATGGCACATGTGACAATGGCTAATTCCAATTCACCTCCCTCTTCTTCACTACCACCTCTTCAGCTTTTAAGGGAAGACTCACTTTCATCACCATCATCAGCGAGGTTTGGGGATCAGAGAGGGGAAACTTCAATGCTTTTTGATCTGGATCCTTCTTTGCAATACCGGCAGTGATAAACAAATTGATGAAGAAACAAATAATGAAGAAGATACGAGTTTGATCTAAAGTCATCTGGGCTAGCTACACTTTCTTTTGCAGCATTTTTATTATATTTTAAATTTTTTTCCTTTCTCTTTTGTTTCTTTCATCAGCTACAAAGGAAAGAAAAGGCTCCCAGACTTTCTTGTTCTTCTGCTTCTTCTTTTGATCAGTAATTAGTTTTTAGCTTTTGCACGTTTTGGAGTCTTTAGTACGTTTAGAACTGCTCAATGAATTAATTAGCTTGGGATTTGGGCCCTGAAGAAATCGAATATCCATCGTTTCACAACCTAAAGAGGGAAATGAAATCCATATGGAGATCAATTACGTTTAGACCTTTTTCAATTGTGTATAGTACAATACAAATATATATTATATTATTATTTATTAATATTATTATAGTATATGTCTTTTGCTCTTTCTATTTTAATATTGCTTCAACACTGCTCTCTCTCTCTCTCTTTCCGTTTACTGCATTTAATGATACACAGAAAAGCTTGTTGCTTTCTTCTTTCCTCTAATGTTTCTGTTAGCCTTGTTGGGTTGATGTCGTTCAACACACTGCTGCTTCTGCTCCTGCTGCTTAGTTAGGCATTTTAGCTTTGCAGATAAAGCGCAGAAAGTTGTACAGCTGTAAAAGGGTAATTTTTTCTGATCTTATTCCTCCTCCCTTCATCTAATTTGATTACCTTTTTCCACTTACTATGCTGTAGTTACCATAAATAATTTATTCATTATATTTATCAATGAGTACTAACCCTCTTCCCTCCCCTTTTTTACCTCTATATCCCTCCACATTGCTACTTACTGCTACCTTTTTTTTATTTGTATTTTCTGCTGATATGCTTTTGTATTTTCTCCTATTCATCAGCCGCCTTCTTGTCTGGATTAGCACTGCACACAAACGTGATATAGGGAAAATGAAAAATGGGGGGACTTGTCCCCATTTACTCATGCCTTAAAGAGTAAGTAGCCTGATTCTGATGCTTATCTCAATGCTTTGCCTTTGATCTATGATTCTTATCTTAATTTAACAGATACAGCCTTTAGACTTTTATGGATTTAGATTCCTTATGTGATGCTTAATTAGTCTTTGTAACAGTCTTGTTACTGTCGACAGTTGAAAACATAACTCATTCGTTACTAATTATATACATTTTTTGGATTTGTCACAGATATTGTAATAATTACATTACAGCTAAGACTTTTGGACAGTGAATCAAGGAGCTTTACTTTCACGATCCAGGTGACAAATTATTAGCTTATAGCTTCTTCTCTTTCTGATTTTGTGTGCGTGAAACTTCATATTATAGGACAGATATAAAACGTATATGTTATGATAAGAAAAAAAAGTGAAACATTCCCCTCACAAAAATCGTCATTTTGATTCATCCCAGATAACGTGGATTACTTGATTTGATTGATCTACGTAATTGAAGGGGAAAAAACTTGCTACTTTTTGAAATTATCGTGTGAATTAATATAAACTGTGTAAAGAGAGTTGTGTTGTGTGTAGCACTGATGGAGCACATCGATACACTTTGCCTTAGGTTTACAATATGCAAGACCTTTTCATTTTACTATTTATATATTTTCTCCATGTTTATTTGGAGTGATAGGCTCATGAAGCTACTTGTATATACATGTTTGAAAATATTAGAGTGGCATTGAATGCAAAATACACTGTTCAAGGCATAAAAAGGAGATATCAAACGGAATGTAGTGTTCTCACGGTGTGAAATGGGAAAGCAAAAGCAAGACATAGGATAGGACAGTAAGATCAACAGTAAGCGAGACTAGACATATATAGGAGCAGGACCTTTCTTTTGGCTACACAGACTTGAAGGTGATGCTTTTCTATTAAAATATATAGGAGTATCTCAGATCCTATGGGGTAAAGTCAATTTCCATGAACTATCAAAAGTCTTGGAAGAATCCTTGTCACTGCTGGAATTTAAAGAATGAAAGAGACTAGAAATGAAACTTTTTCTGGGAAGATCTAATTCATATCAAATGCTTCGAAAACCAACAAGAAATCAGTGAAAATTACTTAGGATGAAACTAGGCAAATAAAATATCAAAATCTTTATTCTTTTCTTTGATCTTTGTCATATTATATTCTCCTATCATTCTTGCTTATAAGGCAGTCATGATCTTGCATGTATCAAGTTGATAAGGAAATAAAATGATATTAAGAAGGAAAGACACAAACATTAATTTATTGGTCATGAGGTAACAATAGGAAGGTGATTTTTGTAATCCTATTTCATTTTCCAAGGAAGATTTGGGATTCGACAGCTTTATGCTTCATACATACATGCATGAAATACATACCTTCTAAGAGCATCCTAGAGTCATAGGTTGATTAAAGTTATCCTTAAATTCAAGGGGTTAATTATTCCTAGCTAGTATTAGGCTACTTGTTTAATTATAAAACCAAGACTTTATATTGATCATATGATGATATAGTATGAATATTGTTTCTCAGCAACGTGAAGGTTATCATTGTTTTGGGAATTGCATCATCCCAATATACAGTGTGTTATAAAGCAATGTTTCTCAGTTATACGGTGGTATTAATGTTAATGCAATTAGTTCTATATCCACTTTTAGTTAATAAGTTAATGAATGCTACTTATGGGTTTTATGCAGAAGGAAAAATAGAAGCTCCACCGAATCACTGAAATCAGATCTTATGATTCAAGGACTTCACACCTACCATTTCAGTGAGATTTTAGAACTATTTAACCAAGGTACAGTTTTCTGAGTACACCAGTTTATATATATTAGTTAGGTCACAACAATATTCAATCACTAATATATAAGTAATGTTTGAAACATGATATAGCGTTCAGTTTAGCCGCAGAAACGAATATTGGCTTGATACTTACCACTCTCAAGAAGTTATCAGCACATGCATGTAATCATCATAAAAAAATGGATGAAGATAATAATCTTTTTTCGGTGCCTGGTTGATTTAGTGGTTCAGCATCTTTTATACTTGCAAGTGCACTTGTTAAGCTCACTAGTAATTTAGATGTTAACTGAACCTGTGATGAGTATTTATTTCAATGAAATGAAGAAGTATAAATACATGCATGTTGAAGAAAATAATTAAAGTATTGAAGTCATGGAATTAATACATTTGGAAAACTTTAGGTAAATTAATAATCCTGTGTATTTAAATTTTACTGAGCATAGTTGGTTGTTATAAGGCTGGCTGCATTCACTCCCTTATAAATATGAACTAGTTTGGAATGCTATGCATCACAGAAAGATACATAATGTATTAGTTGAGTTTCTGGCCATGCATTAATTTAATTTTTCGTACATTGTTTTTATACTTACATTAAATAAAGTATTGCCATTATTTTATTGAATTTGTCATTTTATTATTAATGCAGTTATTGCATACAATCAAGTATAGTTGGGAAAATACATTTGCAGTGACATAGCGCTAAATTTAAGAATATTTGGACCTATTTTGTTGATTTAAAAGTAAAACTTCAAAACCATTATTAAATTTCTTCACATGCTACTTCTGTAATCTGAAAATTTCATGCAATATTAGAGGCATACTTGTTTTGCTTAGTATTGGTATTTCCTGTGCCTTTCAAAAGTTAATTCTAAAGTATATTACAGGAAATAATTATGCCTTTTTTTTAGTATATCTAGTCTTGCTTTTTACTATATAACCTTTTAGGACTTTTTTTTTTCTTTTGAGTCCTGTTAAAATTAATAAATAATTTTTTATAAAAAAGTTCAGCTTAAATACATTGGAAATCATAAAAAAAGTACATTATTTAAAAAATATCTTTATTATTTGACCAAATACATTGGTTAGTATTATTTTTTAACTTCTATCAACTTCAATCTTAACATTGAAATTAGCTAAAGTCACATTAACATATTTATCTTTCTTCCCTTTAATAATTATACTTTATATTAAGATCATTTTTAATTGAAAGAGTCATTTAATGAGGTTTGAGCTTTACTGTATCACATCACTTCTTAATTTTTTTTACTATTTTTACTTTAATTTTAAGTTATAAAATTTATACTCTAATGTATTATTTAATAGTTGAAAGAAATATAGATTTTTAAGACATAACTATATTATTTTATTTTTATAATAAAGAGTGATTCAAAATTAATTGTTTTAAATTTTATATTATATGAGTTTGTCTGAACTGAGAAATCTTATAAAATCGAGATACTAAACATATAATACAACTCTGATTATGATCTACAATGAATATGTCAACTGTTTTATAAAAAAAATGAAATAGTACCCTATTCAAAGTTGAAAATTGGTTTCTTATAGACCTTTATGGAACTAATTAATTTCATGAATAAAATAATATATAGTAGACCCTTCAAAATATTATTGCATTTAAGCGTGTGAATATTTTGAGAGGCTGTATTTATTTTTCTGGAATCCAAATTCCAAAGCAACAATGTAAAATGACCAAAGCTGTGATAATTCCTTGCCTCTCTGTTGTTAACAATAGCAACATATATTTAATCTGTAATCCTTTTTTCTTGACTAAATATGATCTTTTTTTTTTCTTTAATTTAACACATGTATGCTGTCATCCACACATGTAATTAATTAATTATAGATAACACTATTTAAACTCAAAATCATATATAAATCATTTAAGTTCTCTTTCACTAATCATATTTTATGAATAGTTTTAATTTTTTTATAACTTCGATTATTTTCGTATGTCATCTATAAGGCAGTCATTTACAACTGTTTTTCGAAGCTAAACAAAGTTTTTAAATAAAATTTATCATTACTATAACAAATAATGTGACATTACTGAATGTTATCTTAAGGTCTTGCAACATTATATTATGTTCTAATCATAGACGGGAACTTAAAGTTGAAACATTTCCTCTAACATTTTCTTTGAATTTGAAGTCAGTTCCAACATACATGACAGTTCTCTAACTGGAAAAAAAAAAATAGCATCCTAAGTATTCCCTAGCTTGAGATGGGAATTTCAATGAAAAAGAGAATCTATTTTTGCTCAATTTAGCAATACGAAAATAAAAATTATTTAAATTAACTTCATCTTGAATGTGAATAATAAAAATCTACATTTCGACATAAAACTAAATATGCATCTAGCCTTAAAGAATATCTATATCCTTGCACAACTTTATATATATATATATATATATATATATATATATATATATATATCATGTGTCTGTTTCAAGTACATAATATTGTAATTTTATTTTTTTTAATTTTGTAAATATAAAAAAACGAATATATAGAAATGATAATTAATCAAATATGTAACATTATTTGCATTTAAAAACATTAATTTGTAGACAAATTAATCATGCATGAATATTAAAATTTAATCTCTGATTAAGCATTCATGAAAATTTCTTTCTTTTCTTTTTTTACAGAAGTAAACATCTTTTCAAGTATCGAGAATCAAATTAATCCTCAAAATAGTAAAAGGTACGTTATTAGGATATAAACAGATAGATAAAGTTATTAAAGATAAAATAAAGTGTTCGTCTCTAAAAGATATTTTTTATCTACGACTTATTAAATAAAATGGTCATTCCATTTTTATAATAAATAAATGTTTTCTTCCTCTAAAATATCTATTTTAGTATATATGTATATATATCAATTTTGATAATTATTTTTAGTATATATACTGTGCCGTAAAATTTTAATCTCATTATTTTGATAACTATTTTTATTTTATGATATCCATTTTCTATTACCTTTCAAAAATGTGGACACTCATATGCAACATCACTGATGTATCCACTAGTTTAAGTAAAGATAATAACGATATTTTATTTACATATTTTTCAAGGTATATAATTATATTGAAGCATTTATATTTTAAAATAAAATGCATTTTTCCTTAAAATATATATCAATTCTATTTTTTTTCGACCTTAGAAACCATTGAACTTTCTAAAAGTTTATTCTTCAAATTTAATTCCGTTAATTAACAAGTTCTAACCTTTCTACCAATTTCCCAAATCAGACCACTTTAATGAAAATAGAAAATTTAGGGAGCAAGAGTAGTTTGAGATTTAGTTAATATGAGAACTGTTAAACAATCAACACTTTAGTTAATGGAAATAACTTTTGAAACTAGGCTTAGGGTATTTCAGAAATACGAAGATAGAAGTCAATCTATGATTTTCAATGGTTGAGTTAAAAATTGAAATTGACCCGTAAAATAAGGATTATATATATATATATATATATATATATATATATATATATATATATATATAAACTTTTTAAAAACCTATGAGTGTATAATATAGATTGAAAATCAACTAGTAAAAATGTAAAGTTGCTTTTAGAAAGGAAAAAAAGTTAAGAATTAATTATTGACAGGGGATATTTTTAATAAAAAATTTCACAATAATTATGTGCAAAGTAATAAATAAATGTAAAATTATTTTTATTTATTAAAAATCTGAAAGTCGAGATAAATATATTATATGAATTTAGTTTTTCTAGAACTAACCAGAAAAAAAAAAGTTCATACATAAATTATTACATTTGGATTTTCCTATATATAGGACTAGCTTTGTAAAGTGAATCTCTCATTTTAAATTATGCTCATGATTTTGTTATATAGTATAAAATTAGAATTAATCTTACTTTCACAAGCGTACATAAAAGAAATATAGATAACTTTATTCTTACATAGCAAAATGAGTTAATAATTACCAATAAAGAATAGATACAAAATGTAGTAACCTGCAGGCAAAACATGGTGAAAGCATATAAGAAATGGACAGAATGGATGACAGGTCGCATTCTTGAGTAAAACTAATTACATTATTTGATGAAAAATTTCTATTAGAGGCAATGGTGAAAGAAGCATTACCCCATTGAAAGTGGTAAAGGGATAAACCCTCGGGAGTAGTCCAAGATCTGAAATGAAATGAAGTGAAAAAGGGTTTTGAATGGATGGTGCCCCACCCTAGAAAAGTAGAGGTATATAGGCTAATTAAGAGGATGGTGTGAGAGGTTGCATTATTAATATTTACGACGATCATAAAGTAGATTGTACCGTAAAGTCAGCAGAAGTTCTTCACCTTTTACCTCCCATGGCGTGGCCTTCCATTTATTAACTGTAAATCGGATCATTGGACGCATGCAGTGCACACCAGTGATCAATCCAAATCATTGTAATTGTACTAAAACCTCAATGGACCACTTCCCATTCCACTTCTTCATACATCTATCAAACTTCTTTTGTTTTTTTCCCACCATTTTATATATATGGAAAACTATATGTAAACAAACAAATGCTGGTGGACACCCCAACTTTGACCTCCTCCTACTAACTGATCGCTATTTCTCCTTTTGGTGTTTTGGTTTTTATCATACCTTGTGAATTTCAAGCTCCAAAGGAATCTTTATTTTTTAACTTTCAATGAAAAAAGGATTACTTAGTCCTTTCTATGAAAGTGAGACTAGGTTTAATGTATATCTTTTTCCGTAAATATATATTCACAAGATCAACTTTAGGGCTAGATTTTTTGGATATATATGTCTGACTCTAATGCTGTTGCCTGCTATATAGTAGCTTTCAAAGCCCTAAAACTTAAGAAGATATATATATACAAGTACAGAAATTCAAAAGTAAATGTTTTAAAGCTAACAGCACCTTTATATATGATGAAAAATAAATGTGGTTTTCAAATCAAAATGTGCATGCATATATATTAAATAATTGAATATAAAATCTGTACGTTCATTTAGATCAGATCTAAGCATGGTGAAGACTGTGATGAAGATATTAACAACCTATAATTAACACTGATCTGTAATGATGAATTGGTAACCCAAGGACAAGGGCATCATAAGAAAAGGGAGAAAATCTTTTTGTGTTTGAAAGAAGATGGATGATGGTGCAGGACCAGAGAGAGAATGAGGGTGAAGATCATGGGAGTGTCCAGGATGAAGTGAACCCCAAAAGTGACAGATCCTTTGGGTATAAGTTTTTGCTGGGGCTTTCCATGTTTCCCGAGATGATAAGTTAACAGATTAGATCCATGCACATTGATTTCGATGGAGGACCATGCAGCCCAAAAAAGGAGATAGAGAGGACCAGAGAGAGAAAAAGGGGTGGCCAAGAAAATAGAACAACCCAACATAACCAAACCATACCATAATTCAAATCATCTTCACCAGTCACAGTTAGATTTGGATCCATCAACATGCACACACACCTTATCCCTTTCCCTAACTTTCCAATATCAAACAAATAATTATCACATATGTAATAATTAAGCTTTTTCATCAATATGGTTTGTGACATTAATTTGTTTTGTTTAGGTTAGGTTTTTCTTTACTTACAAATCCTGTAATAGTAGCAAGTTAGCAACACAACGTACACAAGACAGATTGTCAAGCTTTTTATACATTGATTGGACAGTTTTCTTTCCAGGCAAAGAGAAATTACTAAACCATCTTTGGACAAAGACACAAAATGCCACTTCCAGTCTCAAAGAGTCTGATAGTCAACAATTGCTGCTTTCTCAAAACGTAAGCTAAAGCAGATAGGTAGAAAGTTTCAAGTTATTACCATTACATGATTGTAAGAAGGGTTTGGCTAGCTAGCCTCCACATGTCTTGTTCTTTCCTTTTGTCTGTTTTCGTTTTATTGCACCAAATTTGAAAGGAACAAGAGAATGTAATATGTACGAAGTTTCTTTAGTGGCACCCATGTTGTTACTTTGGGATGTGCCCTCAGAATCATGGCTCTCGATTGCAGTGCATGTGTATGTGTTATAATATATATATATATATA
>Ga0209489_108624_pt1 | contig 13653 bp, 5 predicted proteins | sample SiratrowhiteBW_FD_187527 | JGI IMG/M metagenome (GOLD analysis project Ga0209489, IMG submission 187527) | Root nodule microbial communities of legume samples collected from California, USA - Siratro white BW (SPAdes) (version 2) | ecosystem: Host-associated > Plants > Roots > Nodule | place: USA... | reverse complement strand
AGGAAAATGATTAAAAAAAAAAAAAAAAAAAACATACAGTCGATAAATTTTATAACTAAACTAAGATACTTGGTAACATTAGATAAGGTAGTAGGTAAATTAAAATCAATAAAAAAAATAGACGAAAAATTTTGTATACGAGTCTAAGATGTTATGGGACTTTTGCTAACTTTTTTTTTTTCATGAAAAAACAGCTTTTCAAAAAACAATTGTTTATAAAAGGTTTCCATCCATAAATTTTATGTTTTTAAAATAATCCGAGGAAAAGAATATAAATATAAAATGTTATTTTCAAAAGCTTTTTTCTAATACTTCTCGTAGAAATCAGTTACTTTTAAAAAATTATCCAATGGTTATATAAATACAATAAATTAGAAATTATATATATCTAAAAATAATCTCTAAATGATTTTATATCAAATTATTGTTACATATACTACTGAAAATATATAACGAGTATTAACATTTTTATTACATTAAAATAATATATTTTTATAATTTCATATTTTTTTGTAATTTTATTGTTTTTAGAAGTAATTAATAAAAAGTATGAAAAAGTTATTATTTAAATATTATATAAATGTAAGAATAATATTTAAAAATTATTTAAGTTATTTAATTATTTTAAAATAAATAATTATTCAACTACTTATTTTATTATATAAATAAATTAATTTTATTTATTAAAAGCTAAAATTGTCACATTAAAAATAGAAATTATAAAAAAAAAGTTATAAAATGGTTTGCTTTTATTTATATAATGGAGATAATAAACAAACTCCTAATAATAAAAAGAAAACAGAAAAGAAATAGTGTATTAAGCATTTGGATTGATTCAATTGGGTGAAGGTTAACACTAAAGATGTTGCTAGAAGGTGTGTAGGTTTTTTTTTTATATGTGCATGTATTTTTTGTGGTAGCAGAAGTAAATATATAAGTAGTTTCTCCTGTTTTCTTGTGATACAAAAGTTTTTACATGTTGAAGTCATGACAGTCTTGCTTGGAACAAAGGCTTCAGATGTATTTTGCTTGAGTGTTTGTTTGGAACAAAGGCTTTAGACATATTTGGCTTGAGTGTAACTCTTTCATGCTTTGTCAAATATTTAGTTTCATTATATGGTTTTTGAGAGGGGGATGGAAAAAGTATATAAGGATATGTCAAGAAATTGAATTCAAGATTTCTCGTATATTTTGTGAAGAATGTGAAGAAAACCATTGTGCTAACAAGTTAGTTTTACAGGATTTCAAAAAATAAGTTAAATTTTAAATAGTATAATATTTTACTTACTGTTATTAAATTAGACTTTTTTTCATAATAGGTATTAACTCACTCTATCTGGTTTTATTTAGCTTGGATGAAAAGTGTTTAACTCATATGTTAAAGTTTATAACAATACCTAAAATGAATTTTATAAAAAAAACAGTTAGTGTGATTCCATTTAGAAGTGAAAAAGAATCCATTCATTGAATCTATTTAATTGGTCTTTTAATTTAGAATATTAGTATTTTGTAATACGTTTGGAAATAATTAGCTTCTATCTGTTAATTGAGAGATATCTTTACTATAGAGCAAAGTGATGGTAAAGTCAAATAAATAATATACGAACCCATTGAACTCCACAGTACACCACCCAACATAAATGTTCAAACAATACATGAGTGATAGTCACCTCCTACCCTGCACTGAAGAACAAGACCTCCTAAATGTCTACGACTATGGCTGGAAACCATTATCTCTCCCAAAAGCCTGTGTTCAAAGTTTTCTAGAGGCTTTCATCAGTAGCTTCTAATTCTGCCACAAAATTATAAGTGTCCAAAGCAGGCAGAAATTTTCAAATCTACATCTAATTTTTTATCACAAAAATAAGTTTGAAAACAATAAGCAACAGAGCTTTTAACACTACTATTGACGTCTCATCATTTGATAAATCTCACTTATGAAACTTCATGATTGGCAATATCACTTCATTATTAGCAAACAGAAATCCAATTACGATTTTGTAGTTTTATAAATTTTAACCAACAAAATATATAAAATATATAAGAATGGATGTGCTATAGTACATATAGTACTCCTCACAAACTTAGTAAAAAAATTTAAAATAAATGGAGACCTTCGTTTTTTTAACTTATACTCAGCCCATATTTTCAAGACCAAAAATATTACCAGACATCATTTTTGTCATTTTCTTCCTCAAATGTAATTCTAAATGCCTAACATTTCTCCAGTAGACCGAAGCTACTGACTTCACCTCCCATACCTACCCTGCCAGCATTTGCACAGGAACTTCCATCAATGTTGTGTTTGACTCGATAGTATTGACTCCTGATGCATGAAGCAGTAAGCAATCTGAGGGGACGAGGGTTAGAGATGTGGAAGCACCCACGGCTTTTATACAGCAATGGTTTTTCGTAAAATAATTTCTACAGAAAAAAGCCATAAAGACCAAACAAACTCTTTTTTATAACCAACTTATACTTCGGTCTAAAGAAAACCCATTTTGAAGGAAAAAATATCATGAAAAAACTATGCAAAAAGAAGGAAAGAACACGAAAAGCTAGAGTACAAAGCAAAGCAAGACTTCATTTTGATAATTATAACAGGAAACTCAAGGATTTCACCTACAAATTAACACCGCTAATTATGTTCTCAACATCACATACAAGGAACACTCATCTGGAAATTCTTCTTCTATTTTCTAGAGGATTAGAAGGCAGTTGGTCCACCATCCTGCCTTCAAGCTTCCTTGCAGTTCGCCTCATAGCAGCTAGTTTCTGGCGTTGGTTATGGCTTTTCCTTTTGCTGTATGATTACAACATATAAAGAGAAGATAAGCAGCATTCCAACAATAGTTATAAAGGAAACATTTCTCAATGAATGAACATAAAGAAAGTAGATAGAAAAAATCCATGAAGAACCACATCTCACAATCTGCATTTTCAACAAGTTGTGTCTTTTTTACTTGTCTAATAGTAACAGGACTATACAAAAATGCACAGCTACTCAATAATAAGAAAGAAAAGGAGTGCATTCTGACCTTACAAACACCAAGCCTGCTGTTAGAACCATCCCTCCAATAGCCCAAGAAACTCTTTCACCGAATGGCATTTCCCTCACCCATTGGTGAAAATCATCCAACATCCTCAAGCTCTCACCTTTACTGGTGAACTCAAACTGTGAAGTCTTCCATGAATCAGCAACAGAACCTAGACTTGATTTATCACCATAGCAAGAAGCCTCTTCTGAGGCAATATACCCAATATCGGATGATCTCACTCGAAAACCTGCAGCAAGACAAAGATCTGTACCATTGGAGACCCATTCAGCAGCTCTACCACATACAAAGTCATTTACTCCACAAGGTGCTAGAATCTGGTGTTTCAAATCAATAAAAAAATGGGTATAAGGTACCAAGTTAAACCATGTTGTGGTATTAAAAAGGCTACTATTAACATACTGCACTCTCTATTCCACAAAAATAAAAATAAAAACTTAAGTCATATCTAAAAGCTTAAAAACATTTTGCTGTGAATTATTAACGACAAACCAATCATGGTAAATTTTTGTTTCTTGACAAAAAAAAGAAACGAATGTTTGACAAGAAATATGCAAATTTTTTAAAAAGAGACAGTCACCCACAAACCTGTGTTTTCACATCCATAGAGAAGTAAGCATTTGAGCATGCCTCATAAATTCTCTCGCATAAAGATGCACAAATAAGAGGAGGTCCAGACTGAGTACCAACAAGCGGATCACAAATGGAACATTCCAACAGTTCCCATAAGTGCAAGCACTCTGGGCTAGCTTCCCCAGTAGTAGCAAGTTTCCTTACAGACATCAGAGCAGGATGTGTATGGGTTACATCACAGCAAGTCTTTTTGCGAAAAATCCGGCAAAGGGTCAAATCTTTAGGACCTTTTTTGGGAGGGTTACCCTCAGATTTGAAGGGAGGAAAACGACCACCTTGAGAAACACACACTCCACTGGATTTACCTGCATTCAGAAAAGATAAAGAGAACTGAAAACTAAATGGATAGAATAATACTATTCCGCTAATAACTTTACTTAACAAAGGAGCAGTAACAAGATAAAATGAGATCAAAACATCAACCTACATAAACAATTTGTTAGATATCTCGTTTGAGTAGATACCTTGTTCAATTACATAACCACCAGTTGTTACACATTTAATCACAAGATGCATTATTAATTGCAAACAAAAAATGTATAAAATGGAATGAAAATTGAATTACAAGGAAGATTGTGATTACGAATGCCTGTGCATGTTTTGCCCATTATGATCCACAATAAGCTAACACTAAAAAAAAGTAGTTCACAACTCATTGTAAACTTATGATCGGGATTTATTAGCATAATAAATTTCCAACAACGTCATGCTTACTAAGGGATGTGCATACAGTAATGGCAAGCATGCCCAATTGTCCATTTTAGCTTTAGTTGAAAAAATAAGTGTGCAGAAACTAGGATGAAAACATGATCCCGACAAGGCAAGCCAAAGGGAAAAGACAAGACGTTGGTAGATTGCATTGTTCCATGTGTGTGTCCATGAGAAAGAAGGAAGAAACAGAGAGACAAAGTAGGTAAATACATACATGTATAGTAAAAGCAGGTACATCAATTTATCCCACTTTCGCAACAAAATTAAGGTTTTTGGTTAGCTGAAACAAGCTTGTCTAATATAAAATTTGGAACATCCACATCCATCTTTTCTTTATATCAACACGTAATCCAATAAATCAATGGTCAAAACATGTTAGGTCCCTCGAAGAGAGACACTGAGAGATTCGATAGCAATGAACTGTGAATAAATCCATATAAAAGACAAGACACCACTTTCAACTCAAAATATTAAGACAACAGGTTTGTGAGTGTCTCTACTTATATATCGTTCATCCTATTCATCTTTATCCAATGTGAGACTTTCAGCTCATCTTAAATTCCTAACAATCTCTCCCATCTCCCTCTCAAGTTGAACCATTTTTTTTTTAAGCATGAGTATCTCAATAGGAACCCTACCTTTGCACTATCCTTCTACAACAAGACACGCCTTTCTACAATGGAAGACTTTTGATACAATAAATCCTCAAACTTTAAAATTTTTCACGTATTTTATATTTTGAACTTATCACCAAAATCAACTAACTGTTTGGTTCTTTGGGAAGAGACACGGGAAGGTTCGACATTAATGAGTTGAAAAATCCATATAAAATACTAATAAAACACATTAAACCCAAAACCTCAACACAATAGGTCTTTGAGTCTCTTATCTTGCTCATCTTTAGCCAATATGGAACTTTGAGCTCACCTTAGATTCCTAACAAAAACGAAGGGCAAATGTACACATTTAGTATTTTGGTTCTGATAGAATGCCCTATCTAAGAGAGATGGAATGGCGGAAATGAGACCGAGTTAGTACTAATCAGAAATGAACTTGTAACACCAACTCAAGACTATGCGTCCCTCGAACATTCCAAACAATTTAAGAAGCGAATTCATATAGCAACGCCAGAATGCGTATCTAAGAAGAAAATTCAAGAATTACCCGGATCCTAAACGATCACAGTACTACCTGTTCAAACTACACAGTATTTCAAACAGAATAAAATAATTGTCCATTTTATTCCCGTACATCCATGCTTAAGCTTAATATCGAATTTTATATTAACGTGATCAAATTAAAATATGAGGACAATCGATGATTACAAATAAAAATTATGAAATCAATATAAGATGTTTGTTTTTTTCTTTAAATGAAAAGGTATAAAAAGAGAGAAGGTAAACCAGAAGAGTGAGGAAGGAAGCCATGGAAGAGGAGGAACAATAGCAAAAAGCTCCAATCCATATTCCTGGGTCCGAGCCGGGACTGCTTCCGATCCATACCCGCTAAAGCACCATAGTCTGTGTCACCTCGATTTCGTAAAGTCTCCAACACTAACTACAACTGCACCCAAACACGGTGCTATTCAATCCAATGTGAACCTTCCAAATCTTTTCTATTTGTAAATAGATCAAGGCTTAAAAATTTATAAGCCCAAATATGTGCAACTCCTCAAAAGGGAATTTGCTTCCTGCACCCCCATCAATTCCTTCCTGCACCTCATCAATGAAAGGAAAGGACGAAATTACCCGTCTGGGTTAATATGTAAAGTATGAAGCCATTTTTGGCTGCGAATGGAGTTAGTAGTGAGGCTGCAGAGATCGTCAACAGTGCTGGTGGTGAAGCTGTTTCGTCCCTAGAGTGGTAGTAATTTCTATTTGCTATTTGCGTTTTGAATGGTGGTTTGATGTGACGGTTGGCTTGGATTTTCGCTGAAGGAGGTTTTGCGGTGGTGCGTGGGTGTTATATGCGGTGGTTAAAGGCTACATTTGCGGTGGTTAGCGGAAGAATTTAGGGTTGAAGAAATGCGGTGGGTGTTATTGTTAGAATATTATTATTACGAAAACAAATCAATAGACTATCACAGATAATCAAGAGAATATCGGTAAGAATATCATAGAGAGTATTAGAATATTAAAGAAAGAGATCACTAGAATGTATTTATTTAGAATAATTTCCATATTTAGTTTCTTAAAATTTTATATTAAGTGAGCTATTGTAAAGAAAGGGATACACATCCAATAAAAAAACCTTCTTCCATGTTATCATATTCTTTGTTCTCTTTTGTTTATAGTTATCATATTCTTGTCAACCTTTCTTAACCCTCAATACCATTGCAAGAGTTATATGCGGTCGTTTGAGAAATAGACGCCGACAACGAAAGGGAATGCTCCTCTATGAATTTATTTCTCATTGCACCATTAAAGTCATTGTAGGTGTTCCTTTCAAATAAACCTCACAAAGACTTGGTATTTTGAAATTTTGGTGGGGTGCATGAAGCAATTCTTCTTAAAAAAATGTTTAGATAACTAATTTGAATTTCCTTCGTGTAGCTTTGGAACATTCTATTTGGGTCACTATATGAGATACCGAGGACGCTTGCTTCTTGCACCTCTAAGTTCTTTTGGGACATCTCTAAATTTTTTTAAATTTTCTAAAGTATCCCACTTGAAAATACTTTTTTTCCTTATGTATATTTCTTAAAACAATGTAACATTGAGAGATGGAAGTGTACGAGGAAGGTAAAGGTTTTCTCTTGGTGATCTTGGTGGTAAGGTGTTATGGCAGTTACAGCTTGAGCGATGGATTGGTTCATTGAGAGCGACAGAGTAGTGGTGGCGGTGACAGAACGTAAGATCGTTTGAGGTAAGTTGGATGGGGTGGGTTGTATTTCGGAATCCAGAATCAGGAAGATTTATGGAATATGCATTTTGGAAGCATAAGTGATTTAAATGTATAATTCCAGAACAAGTCATTCCAAAAGTCATTGTAGACTTTCAGAACAGGTCATTTTAAAAGTTTTTTCTTGTAAGTCAAATTGTCTCTGAAACAGACTGTTCCGAAATGTGTTTAATGAATTCTGGAATGGGTCATTCTGAAAGCCATTAAACCCATTCTGAAACAGTCTATTCCGAAAGTTATATGGTTTTTGAAAAAATACTTCCGAAATGTACTGTTTTGGAAACATTAAATGATTTTCGAAATGACCTGTCTTGGAAACATAAAATAACTTCCAGAATAAGTCATTTCGTAAGCCATTTTATGCTTCCGGAATGGGTCACTCTGAGAGCCATTTTATGCTTCCGGAATAGGTCATTCCGAAAGTCATTAAATGTGACAAATTTATCAATTTTTGTTTTTCTCAAAAATTTGAATTCATTAGTTATTGCATACTGGTAATTTTAGGTTATTGTTGTAGTTGAGGATGAAGGAACATGTTTCGACAAGAATATCCGATGAAGTTGATAAAATCTTGAATATGGAATAATTAGAATTAGTTAACTTTGATTGTGGTGATTTAGGTAATCATTTCACAACATATGAGGTAAATTTATTTCATGGTGTAATTTGTGTATGAATTTAGATATCTCATATGATGACATGTAATGTATTTTGTTGTAGATATTTGCAACATGAGATGTTTTACTAGAATGGATTAGTGGAGTTGCGTTTGAGCTTAGGTTTGCAATTGCGATATTTAGATCAGACAAAGCAAACAAACAATCTCGAAGAAAAAACTTTTTGTGTTATTAAGTTGTGAACGAAGTGGTTAGTATAAGAAATACAAGCAAATAGTAGATGTTAGTGTTACCGGTTCAAGGAAGTGTGTTTGCCCTTTCAAATTGAGGGGCAAACTAATTTCGAATGGAGATAGTTGGGTGTTGAAGGTCATATGTGATTTACACAATCATGCATTATCTGAGACATTAGTAGGTTACCCTTATGCAAAAGGATTAAAAATAATGAACGTGCGTTAATTGTGGACATTACGAAGAGTCAAATTAGGCTCGCAAACATCTTGCTAACCTTGAAGGAAAACAACGCGGATAATGTGACCACAATCAAGCAGTTGTACAATGCTAGATATATTTACAAGATATCAGTTAGAAGATGAAGAACATAAATGCAACAACTTATGATATTGCTTGAGCGTGACCAATACACTCATTGGAATAGGTGTGATATGTCTTCAGAGATTCTGAGTGATGTGTTTTGAACACATCTATATTCAATGAAATTATTAAATACGTTTTACTGTCCTTGAGAACTTCCACCCTTAGTCATAGGCATCAATTTGTCACAAAGTGCAAAATTAGTATAGTTCAATTGAAAATAATTAAAACAATTTAAAAATGTAAAAAATAATTATGAAATGGGCTATTATAAAAACTAATTTTGGATCCAAAAATGACTTACAAAACAGTCCATTTATGTATGTGTACGAAAAAAATAATTTTAGAATAGGTTATTTCGAAAACTAATTCTGAATTTGGAATTGGCTTCTAAAATTATCAATTTTGAAAGTGTTTTTTTTTTTTTTGTGAAAATACAATTCCACGATAGACTTTTATAGAAATAATTCCAAATCAAAAATTAGATTTTAAAACAGCCAATTTCGGAATTGTATTTCTACGAAAAATCCCACCCCGAGATCACAGAACCACCTGCAAATCACATAACTATTCCAAATTATTTCCAAAACCTTTAATAAATTATCCTTACCTTATACTATTCACAAGTGAGCGAATGACAATAAACGGCGGAAGCAAATGGCAACGGCAGTAACAAACGGAATGGGTTCAACGATCTTAGAAGTGGCGACACAGTATATAGAACAGGAGGTGAAAGAATATATAAAAATTTAAGATTTCAAAAATTATAATGATTTACACATAATTTAAAAAAATTTGAAAGCGTCGAAGTAAACTTTGAGGTGCAGGAAGAAGCCGTCTATACCGAGCGAGACTACAGACGTGTCTGGACAAATCACATGATTTTAATTTTTTTTATTTGGTTCTTTATTCTTATCGATAACATCTTCGAACTGATAACAAGATACAAAAGAATTTCAACTTATTGTATGTATAGCTTTAAGTATGACAGCTTTTATATTCTTAAAAAATTAAAATATATTTGATTTTAAATCTAAGACTAAAATTAAAAAAGAAAGAGGATGCTTGGTGGACTTTTGCATATTTTTTGTAATTTTAAAAAAATAGGTGTTATTTTAAAAATCAAAATTATTTGACGTTCCGACATAACAACATGCGTATATACTAACTAGAAATAATCCTTTCCTCGGTAGCTATTTCTGAAAAAAAAAAAAAAATCTTCATAATAACTGTGAGTTTATGTTAAATTCCAAAAGATAAATTAATCTACTCATCTCATTTTATATATGTATTTTCTATTTTCATTTAATTTAAAACAGTTTTCTATTTAAATATAGAAAATATCAGCTATTTTTTCAATCATATATATAGTTAAATACTTTGATCTATATAAATATTCAATTGCTTTCTAACTCTTTTAGTAAACCTAATTTGATTTTAAGAAATATCATAATAATTCTATAATTACTAGTTATCTTAAAATATGTAAATTATTTTAAAATATAATGTGAAATAGTAGATTACTTGTTCTTTTAAAATTCTTAATTCGTGAAACTTAGTTTAAATTCTTGATAAAATTCTTAAAATGTTACATTATAAGACCACAAAAATTGTAAACAACTCTAATATTATTCACAGTGCTCTTAGGTCTGTCAATAAATTTTCACCGCACAAATTTCCTATAACAAATAGATCACTGATTATGTTTGTCTAAAGAAAATGTACTGAATATATAGCACGATAAATTATCAATCGATACGATTATAACGATTTTTATTAATTTTACATGACATAATCAACTATTGTTATATTTTTATAACTTGTAAAATTACTTTTCAATTTTATTGGGAAGCAGATTGAAGAGAATGCTTTAACAAAACAAGTTTTACATTCATGTAATCGTTCGGTTTAAGTTTTATCTATTTATTTTGTGTTTTGGTTACATTCTGTACTGTTTCCCCATTAAATTGATATGGAATTGTTCCCCACTACGTCCCAAAAATATCATGTTGCTTAGGAGCACGTTTATTAACGATTTGGGAGAAAAATATCTAAATAGAAAGTAAGTTAACGTGTTGAATCTTTGAATGGTTTGAACATCCATTATGTAAAAGGAGAATAATTTGGTTTCCAAATATGAGTAACATTGTGAGTTATAAAATAAACTTGTTTCTATGAGTTGCTTGAAAAAGGACGTTCCGACAAAAAGACATGTAAATATATTAAAGAATATATGTGGGTCAAGCCCCATTACGAAGTGTCCCTTTCCAAGCCATACTTGAAGACAAGGCCACCTCTCCCAAAATTCATACGCCATCCTTAAAGCCAGACAGAATTGCTTTCCATATTGAACCCTTCTGAACTTTTTAGTTTTTATGTTCAAGGAATACCTCATTTTTCAGAAAAGAGATACAAAATATACATGTATGGAAAGAATTAGAAAGAAATAGTTTAGAGCGTGAAAACAAACACTAATTAAACAAACCTTGAAAAGGCTTTATATATATACACAGTGCACTTAGCAAAAGCACGCCCATATCTGCGTTTTTACCTATTTACAGCTAACCCACCACAACCATAACTAGTTTGACAGTAGACAAACTAAGACCAATAATAAAACTGATGAACTCGTAAACACACACATATATGCACAAAAGGTAAACAAAACTGGATACAGCATGACCAAAAGGAGAGGAAAACAAACTATCATGGAAGAGAGCGAGGAGGGTTACTTCTCACACATCGAAAGGAGAAGAAGAGCTTGGTCTGTTCTGGCCAGTCTTCTCGATCGCATCAGATGTCGACCTTCTTCGAAAGCGGAAGGACTCTCTAGCTCCTATATCACAACCATACATGCACGTATAGTAAGTTTATCATGCTATATTCTTCATTGCATGACAAAGCTTCACTCTCAAAAACAAGTATATCATGCTATATTCTTCATTGCATGATAAAATTTCACTATCAATAACACGTATATCATACTATATTCTTCATTAAACTGCTTCATATTGCGACCAAACCAAACTGCAGACCTTTTTTAGTTTTTCTTCATAGTTTATACAGACAATAATAATAAAACGTAGCGTTGAGACTTAAACTATAAAGACGTATTCACTCTCATATGAATCACTCCATCACTTGTACAGATATTACTATCATGCTGAATGCAGATTTACGTCATCAAAAGCATCTTCCAGATAAACTATCCAAACACTAATAGATAAATATCCAGCCGCTTTTGCTTTTAAATAAGCCGTCAAACATCCTAAAACCCTGTATGCTTTAATTGTTATTTAAAACTCAAGAAAAGAAGCCTTTTATATTACATGTATATATACTATGTAACAAACTCAATTCAGAAGTTAGCCCAGGGTGACACCTTCAGAACCCAAATGAAACAGTTAGTTTTCTTTACAAAACCAAAAATATAACATACTTTCTTAATTTTAATAAAGTAATTATATAATTTCTTACTTTACCTATTTCTTTTTCCATCCACAAAATAAATATACCTATGAATTATCTAAAGATTGATATACACACTAATATAATCGATAAAAAATGTGTTAAAATAACAAATAAACAAAAATAAAAATTCTTCAAAAATCCAAGGAGTAATAATGAATATCAATTTATAGAATCAACTTATTCTGATCTCACTTTTTAAACCGAAGCACCTGCAAAGGTTTATTATATTATATTATTTTATTTGTAGTGCTACGTGTATCTGGATATGGATAAGCACATTGTTGAATATGTGGAAAGGAAACAACAGCCATCATGACTAACCCTAGTTAACCCTACGCTATCACAGAAAAAATAAGGTCCGTCTGAATAGACAGAATTACCCTTATAAAAAATTCTACAGCAACCGCCTCAGTCACACTCTCACTCTGGTGTTACTCCAGTTTCCCAGGAGTAAAGACAATCCCAGTTCCGAAATAAAACCCAAGGTCTAATTCGTCATGTCACTGACAATAAAAAAAGTGAAGCACAACCTTACCCGAAAACGGAGACACCGGAGGAGTAGAACCGGCGGGAGAAGCCGGCGCCGATCCACTCTGACTCTGATATCCAGGTGGCTTCACGATCATGATACTACGCGTAACTCTCATCGCATCTTCCGGCGAATCCTCACCGTATGACTTCACGCTTCCGCTGTCTGATTCTGATCCACCAAAACCAAAATCACACAACGACAACGCTTTCTCATTAGTATAAGCAGATTGTTTTTAACCACGTTAAGATTTAACACATCTAGCGTGAGGTTGTAAGAATTATTTCAAAAAGTTATTTCTTGTTGCGATTTTCGTTCTTTTTTTTTGGAATAGATAAAATTAACTGGGGAAGCTGAACCGAGTTCGACGGGCATGCATGCATACCCTTGCCGGAGTTGGATCGGAAAGCGAAGGTGTGGTGCTTTCGGAGCTTGCCGAGGCCGTTCTCCGGCGGAGGGCCGGCGACGGTGTCATCCCACAAGTGGTCGAGGAGGCCCATGAGAACACGGGTGCGGCGCGTCTTAGCTGATCAAACGGATCCAGTTAGCAGGTTCCAGAATAAAGCAGCATGAGAGGAATATTTAACGACGGCGAAACGTTAAAGGCCCAACAAGTGATGGGCCTGCGGAATAAATCTGCGCCGTCGATTTCATGAGGCACAACGTGGGCACACATTGCGTGGCTTTTGGATCTAGATTCTCCTAGAGATAAGGTTCTCCCGTACACATCGGTCCCACAAATTGTGGGATTACGGATAAGTGGGCGACACGTGACATTGGATGTGTATATGAAAGAGCAAACGTTGCGTGACATGTCATTTTCCCAAAGGAGTATGTTCCAAAATGCCCATGACTGTTGGCCAAATCCCAAAGATAAGAGACTCCTTTTTATATTATTTTTTTATTGCAAATCTTTTTAATATATTAAAATTGTAAAACAATTTATTAGACCACCCTTTTAACTGTTGGGCTTTGTGGAGGCTTGATTTGAGTTAGGCCCAATTAGACAGTAACTCTAGTTTCTCCCTATAAATACACAACTTGTATTTGTAATCTTCAGCAATCACAAGTGAATAAAATTCTTCCTGTTGCACGTGGATTAGGGAAACCGAACCACGTTAAATCTTGTGTGTTGCCCGTG
>Ga0209489_108622_pt1 | contig 13654 bp, 6 predicted proteins | sample SiratrowhiteBW_FD_187527 | JGI IMG/M metagenome (GOLD analysis project Ga0209489, IMG submission 187527) | Root nodule microbial communities of legume samples collected from California, USA - Siratro white BW (SPAdes) (version 2) | ecosystem: Host-associated > Plants > Roots > Nodule | place: USA... | reverse complement strand
TATTTTGTGTATAAATATTAATAATATTAAAAACTTTAAAAATATTAAAAACAAAATTAATAATTTGAAAAAATATAATACTGATAATAATAATAATTATAATTTTAATAATATTATAACTAACAATATTAGAAATAATAATAAAAACAATAATGTTAGTAATAATATTAATAATATTATTAATATTAGTAATAATAATGATAATATTATTAATAATATCAATGATAATAATAATATTAATAAAAATAATAATAATATTAATAATAGTAATAAAAATTTAATAATAATAATAATAAAAGTGTTAAAAATACCAATAATATTAGTTATAATATTAATAATATCAATAAAAATATTAATATTGTTAATAATATCCACCTTTACTAATTTTATTATTAATAAATCAATATGAATATCTTTAATAATAGATAATAGTAGTTTTATCCATAAATATAAGTTCTTAAGTATTACCTACGGACATAAGTTTCTAGGTATTACCTTACCTACGGATATGTGTCTGTGAGTAATATTTACGAATCTATGTCCGTGGATAATACCTACGGACTTAAATCAGTGGGTAATACCTACAGATACAAATCTGTAGATAATAATCCGTGGTTACCTACGGATACATATCTGTGGATAATAATTCGTAAATAAATTGAGTTTTTCTTATATGAAAATACATCAAATAAATAAGTTCTATAAAATATAAATTAATAAAGTGATAGTAATTAAATAACTAGTGAGGGACAAATATACTATTGTTATCATCAAACTTTTTATTTTTACTAAAACATAAGGTTCAAAATCCTCTATAGTAAGATAATGCTTAAATCTACATATCCATTTACTCACAAATTTTGGACAACTGTTATATATCACTTTCTCTACTCTCTATATATTATATATTAGATGCTTTTATTCAATATACCACGTATATTAGATGCTCTTATTCAATATCCCACGTGTTTTTGTAAAGAATTTTTATCTCTAGTTGATTGAATTTAAACCACTCCTATCATTATACTTGAAAAAAGTTAATATGAATTTCATTTTACATTTTTCAATTATAAATTAAGAAAATATTATGTAATTAATTACTACCTTAAATTCGGTCTAATTTCAATTTTCAATTATAACTTAAAAAATTATATAATTAAATTACTATTTTCGTAAACCTAATTTTACAGAGCAATAAGCTGTCCTCAAGAAAACATAACCACCATGTGAATGATAAGAACGACAACAACATCGCAAGTGAAGATGTAAACTACCACACAAATGACAGGAACAACAACATCACAAACTGTGACAATAACAATACCATGAACAGAGATAATGACAACACCTCGCGGAAAAAAAAAATGACAACGCTTCACAAAGAACCAGAACCACAAAAGCTTTCGCACGCAGAAAAGTGGCATCTCAACATGCCACAAGGGGTAGACAGGCACAAGAAGAAACCCTGATCGTAACTAGTAATTATCTATCCATTTCTCTAATTTTCGCACACAAAACAACACAAAATGGAGTCGTTAAGAGGAGAATATAATAGGGAAATTTTCCATTTTGCATTTACTTATTATTAAGTTCATTGTCAAATATTATTTATAAGAAATTACTCTAAATTATGATAGAGTATAGGTCCATTTAGAAAGATTTGTGTGCCCATCTCTTTGAAATCCATTTTTCACAACATAGGCTTAGTTGAAAACCTGAAAACGATATGTATTCTGAAAACGAAAGATGGATCCAATTACTAGATTTAGAGTACAAGATATTTAGAAATCGAAGAGGAAAAAATTTCTTCATGTAACTAATTTCAGGCAAAAATTTCTTGCACCCATCAGTTTTAACCTGCACGCCATATTTTTAAAAAGTACCAAAAACAACCTTTCAGTTAAAATACATTTTGGAAAATGTTTTTCAAAAATATATTTCAATTGTTTTTTCCGAAATTTAGAATTTATATTTCAGAAAAGGCTTATGGAATGTATTTCTGAAAAGTATTTTTTAAAGTGTAAATTTATGTTCTAAAAAATACTTTTGAGAATTTTTTTGGAAAGCATTTTCCAAAAATTAAAAATGAGAATATTTTCGTATTTTTGCGGCTGTGATGGGGTGCACTTTAAAATTGATCGGGGTGTAGAAAGTTTTTGTCCTAATTTCATGTGTTCAAATTATTCAGCAAAAGTCCTAAAGACTATGATAGACGGGGAAGTAATGAGAGGGTGTGAAAAGTTTATTATAGGAAGAAATTTAAGAATAAAAGTAGTTAGCTGTTATGGGAGTTGAGACTTTATAAAGTGTATTTATTCTTATCTTGAATGGAGATAGAGGGGGAGGATAATAGTCGTAAGAAAGTGTATACGTTCGTTTGGTTGTTCTTTGAGGAATAATACAGTCTAGGGGACTATTCCTACGTTTTCTCTTCTACGTTTTCCCCTTCTCTTTGGAGGCACGTAACAGACTATGCCTATGTGTATGTCATATGACCCATCATGATTCTTAACATTAGTTGCAGAGAACTAAAAATACTTAAGAGGTTGAATTTTGTAAACAACGTCCATGGCCATGTGCACACATGAAATTAAATGTTACACACCAGGGCGTATGACATCAGACTATACTGATTCAATAGCAAAACTAGCATGTAAGAAATGTCAATCCATGAAAAGTAGTACATCAAAATATGCATCCATGTGGCATTTTCAACTTCATGAGGAAGGTGTCAAGTGAGGGGCTAATGAATATTTTCGTTCAAAACTCTTCAATATGATAGCAGTTGGATCAGTGCAAAAATGGTCACATATAAATCAATCAATTCGAGAAGATTAAAAACAAATTTGGAACATGGCAGACAACACCCCCGAAGGAATTGAACTTCAAACCAAGTCAAAAAAATCTTATTATGATCAGTGTGTCACCAAATGTATCGCGCCCACCAAAAATTTTACTTGACTAAGTTTGTATTCTTGCTATAATTATGACAAACAATAAAAGTATAAACTCATACCAAATAGACAAAGTACGAGTCAAATAACATTAACATGAACCCTAGAATGAGAGGGAAACACCTCTTTTACTTCGAATTAGATTTGTTTCAAATACTCTCTCAAAAACTAAGCAAAACCATGAAACTCCCATCATAAACTAATCGAGAATGGGACTTCAACACACGCTAGTGATTCAATAGGTAATTCAAACAGCCATAGAGAACTATTCTAAACCTTGAATATCAAAATTAAATAAGAATTAGAAAGGGGTTAAACATTCCAGAGTTAAGGGTCCATGAATTCAAAATCATCTCATCTACGGGGCATTTCACCGAACAACATCAGTGCACCACAAAAAAAACTGGTTCCGCTAAGAGCCATAACCCCACAATATCAAAATCCCATATGTGAACACAATCTCAAAATCCCATCAACGAAATTACCCTTGGAGACAAGAAATAAAATTTGGAGAAATGTAGTAAAAATGTGACAGTGCGAGAATGCTAGAAGCAGTGTTACACCCAAATTGTTCACCTTATGAAGTAGTAGAGACGCGTCAGATTTGAGAACGGGTATGAGAACATATCAAACACGAAAAGCATGCATTCCCTCTTCTTCACTGTTTCTCCAAATCTCAGTTTGTCTCTATTCTGTTTTTGTCAGTTACTTGTCTAGCAGTTTATGGTATAAATAAGGATTACGTGACTTTTGAGAAATAAGTTTTTATATTGTAAAGTTAGTTAGTCTTACGTGAACAAGAAAAATGGTTAGAAAACTGTGTAACAGAAAAAACGGAAGCAAATAAAGTTAGTTAGTCTTACGTGAACAAGAAAAACGGTTAGAAAACCGTGTAACAGAAAAAACGGAAGCAAGATTCTTGGAGATGATGACTTGCATGCGACAAAAAATGGACTCATCATTGGAATGTCTCAAGAACCATCTCAGCTCAAACATGCACGTAATGAATACACACTGCAATTCTTCCACTTATTATTGTGGAACAAGATTAGCCAAACTTGAATTTCTACGCCTTAATGATGATGAAGTGAAATAGTGAATTTACATTGTGAAACTTATTTTCCCATTGGTGATGTAGCGCACGTCTAACTCTAACCCTTCACATACTCTAATCCTATAACTTGCAAGACAAGTTTCTAAAAACACTTCAATAAGGTGAAGACAAATGGCAAGTTAGAAGTGGAGAGAATCCTCTCCATAGGTAGCGTGACTTGTAGAAAGAAGGTGTCATAAATTAGCTCAAATGCATTAAAATCTTACACTACCTTGATCCAAAATAAATTCTTTATTACTCTATACACTTTACTTTTTATATATATCATGTAATCTTGATATTCCAATATCAATAGAGTGATCTTCTTCAATTTTGAACTTGGATCCAAAAGTTTGTTTGTAGACTCAAACTCTCTTGATAAGCTTATGATCAAGACTCTAACTAAATAACCTCTTTATTCTTGTTTGCAGTCTTGGAGACGGGTTTACATCATACCCTCTCTCTTAAAAATGATTTGTCCTCAAATCTTGCACGATGTTGCAACTACAGAATCCATTTGTACAGTTCATTGTTTTCCACTAGGTTCAAATATCCATCCTTCAAGAGAGAAAACAAAAGCGAAATGAATTTTATTGCAAAATAAAGAAGATTAAAGAAAGAATGCTCCTTATTTTTATTTTTGAAAGAATTTTTATTGAAATCACGATGAGCATATTTTTGTTCACTTTATTGCCATTGCTTCGTATAATGTAATGAGTATTTGATCGCAATCATTTCACAAGCAAATTAAAAGAATTCCAGTGTCGACTACCTAACGTAATACTAAATCATCTAACACCAAAGAGATGATAGTATAGATAAGGAAAAATTAACACCAAGTCGTCTCCTAACAAATCCAGTAGTAAGTTCAGTCAATAAATATTCAAAATTTGTCTACAGTAAAGAAAGTTAGTAATGACAGTAAATTCAAGAGGGGAGTTTAAGGATTGTTGAGCAGGAAATTAAAATATATGATTTAAAAATAATAAAGAAAATAAGGTGACTCTCAAGTTCTTTCACATTAAATTTTTCCTTAGTTTTCTTTAGATTATTATCATTCAATTCTCCTCACAGAGTTGAACTCAATCAAATAAGCGTCAATCAAATTCAACAGAATCTTATTAGCAAAACAAACGTCTACTAATATATTCAATATCTCACCACATCTCCCAACATATACTTAATGAGATCTATATATTTTATCTCTTGATTAAGCATACAAGAAATTGATTAAGACTGAGTGAGTTAACCAAGAACTCTAATTAAGGAAAAACAATTGAATTCTTAACAAGCATTAAAAACAAATACTTTTCCAAAAACAAATTTCAAAAAGACCAACAATATAGCACAACTGTTACAGAGAATATAAAGAACAAAAAATTATTAAATAAAGACATCAGAATTCTCTACTTTTCTTCACGAAATTAACTTAAAATTAATTCTCAGATATTATCTTTGAAATTATCATATGTTTCCTTATGTGACAAAGATTTTGTAAATATCTTCTTTCCAGTAAAGTTGTAGATCTTTCTTCTCCAATATTCTTTCACATATTTTTTTTCTAAATTCTGTTCTAGATACCAACTCATAATAATTGAATCTGCTGCAAAAGATATTACAAAATATTTGAAGGAGATTTGTTCTAAATCAAGAAAGAATTTTAGAGGATCATCTTTTTAGAAAATCTGAAGCATATCTTTGCAAAATAATTTATTAAATTTTAAACCCATAGAATCTTTACAAACAATTAGAAACAAGAGAAGTAAGAGAATATGCTTAAAATCCAAGTTTAACTAAGAATCTCAATTAAGGTCCAATTAATTTTGATTGGGTAAATCTTATTTAAAACAATGAATTTATTCTCAATTATAGTATAATAAAATCAAGGTTAAACACTCTAGGTGTGAATAAAACTATACTCATCACTCTTCAAAGTGAAGTTCTTGTAAGTTTTTACCTTCTGAAGGAGCAGAATTCAAAAGCATGCGTATCCTCCTAATATTTTCTTTTCCATGAATTATTCTAGATCATTTACTTTTTCATTCTTTTCCTTTTTAAGTTTTTCTTTTTCTACAATTTTCATTTCATCCTCCTCATTTGTTGAGGTGTGAGTGGACAAAGAATGGTCTTATTCTCTTCGTGTTGGAAAGTTATTCTATTGGTGTGACCATTATGTGTAATCTTGTTATCATATTACTATGGTCGTCCAAGTATAATATGTCTAATATCCATAGGAACACTATAAGAAAAATAGTCACCGAATTAATTTTTGGTTATTAAATAACTACAAAATAGAAGTAATGATTGAATTTAGTGACTAATTAAGTCAAGATAATTGGTATCTAAATTACCAATTTAGAATTTAATGGTATAGGTTACCAAAACTTTGGTAGTTAATGTTAGATACCAATTATCTTGACTTAATTGGTCATTAAATTCAATCATTACTTCTATTTTGTAGTTATTTAACAACCAAAATTTAATTCGGTGACTATTTTGGTCATAATTAACAACTATTTCATTTGGTAGCTAAAAATTTGTCTCTGAATAGCTTTTTTCTTATAGTGGAACAATGTCATGTAGAACCCAATCATAATATTTGCTTATAAAAATAGGTATATTAACTTGTTCTTTTACTATTATACCTATATCACAATTGATATATTGAAGTTGGTAAGGTTTAGGGTGACGTTTAGTAGGAAAGCCTATATTTTTCACCAACCTTTATTTCAACTAGAACCATTATTCACAATACCACAACAAGTTTATTAAAAAAAAATTGCATCTTGTGTAGAAAAGATTCTCACATTGTGATTGTTCTAGTTTAACAAGTTGGCTTTTAAGAAGCTTTCTCACCAAGAATAACTCTCCCTCACAAGGAACAATCTCCTCTTCAGACTCTAAAACATCTCCTTCACTAGGTGAAGAATGAGAGTTCTCCTGGTTTTTAGTGTCATCTTCTTTCGAAACCAAATTTCTTCTGTAATGAAACTTAGAAGAATAGTGTTCCCTTTCAAGATACTTAACACGTTGAACATATCTTGTTATAGTTTCTGTAGAAGAATCCTAATAATTATAGTTTTCTAAGGATTTTCTTTTGCTTTATATTTTTCATTTTGTTTTCTAATGGTCTCTTTGTTCTAGAAGGGTATCCCTCCCTTTTGTATTCCTTCCGGAAAGAAGACATGTTGGAATATTCCTTTTTAGAACTTGTCTTCCTCAACAGCTGTTGTTCCACCCTTATGCACATTTACACCAGATCGTTGAAATCATTATAGGGTAACAACTCTACCCTATCTCGGATCTCATAGCGGAGACCACTTTGAATTGAGCTATTATTACTAGACTCCTCATGAATCCCCACCTTAATCATTAACTCCATTTTCTATTTATACTTCTCCACAATCATATCATTATGTTAAAGTCAGTGGAGCTTGCCCATCAACTCCCTATCATAATAGGAGGGTACATGGCACTTCCTCGTGGCTGATCTTAATTCATTCCAATATTGAATTTGGGGATTACGAAGGAGTTGATTGTATTGGACCAAAGATGTCCGCCAGTACATAACTGATTCCTGAAAATTGAGAGTAGCCAGGAATACTCGTCTATCCTCGTGTATCTGGTAACATTAAAAAATTTGTTCTACATTCATCTCTCAATCTAGATATTCTTCTAAGTTCTCTTTTTCGCAGAAAGGGAAAGATTATCTTAGGTTCTCTATGGGAATAATGATGCCTTGACCTATGTTGTCTAGGTGGTTGTTGATAGAAATCCTAATTATGATGGCTACTCTCAAAAGATTTCTCGTGTGAAGGGAAGTTCTCATAATTTCTCTCTCTTCTACGTGACCCCTCATTATGTTTATCCCTTTCTACTATCATTCTCTCCATCATCATCCTCATATCCTTTGTAGCTTTTAACACAGCTTCAAAACTTGAGGAATAAGTAGGACCACTCATCTTTCATTTCAAAAGATTTTCAGAAAGATTTTAGAAAATGAAAATGAAATGATTGAGTGATGAAAGAGTTTTCTCAAATGAAATTTTTATGTTTTTTGTTAAGTTCCTAAAAAGAAATAGAAATGAAATGATTCCGAGTATACTCCCAGAAAAGAAAGGTGTATCACTTAGACAACTTAAGTACCAAGTCTTTCTTAGCTAGAGTATTCATCAGTCCTCATCCATGTCATCTCTCAAAAGAAACTTCAAAACTATTTTTTCTAAACAATGTGTTCTCATGAATCTTAGAGGCCAAAGATAGGTCTACTACATTTAAGCGCTTTAACTTTGGTTCCTAGTTGTTACAGAGACTTAAGTAAAAGTAATTGCAAGAAAGTAAAACTCCTTATTTAGATTTATTTTATACAACTTACCTTATTTCTTTGCTTAAAAGATAGTAGACTTGTAATTTCTGACTATACATAGGTCTCTAGTTGATGTGAATCTATCACAAAAAGAAAAAAAAAAGAAAGAGTAAAAGTTGAGAAAAGTAAAAAGAAAAACAAAGAGGAAACATTATAAGATCTTAAAAGACGAAATTAAGAAGCAAAATCACTTGTATTTTTTAGGAGATTTTAGAATATCTAGAAAGTTTATTAATTTTTTATAGCTAGAAGACTTAAGATTTGGACAACCAAAGTTGTAACTTTCTTCACATGTCACTTTCAAGTACATATGTGATGACTATATTTTTCTCCATATATCACTTTCAAGTACATGTGAAGATTGTAACAACTTCTCATGTCATACTAACTAATGGGACATCCAAAGCACAATAACACATGTTTAATTGATTAAATTTGTTTGATCGTAGGATTAGTGTTCACATTAGCGTAATAATTATCTTAGCATCATAATTAGGCTTGTGTTCAGACTTAGGTAATCATTAGCAATGTGTTCACATTTCTTTTCACCCATTATTTTGTAACATTAGTCAAACCATACAACCTATAGATAAGGCTCTTCTCTCTCATAAAAGATACACTTGAATATTGAATACAACTAGATTTGTGAGCATCTTTAAATGTCCTAAGAGTATGAAATCTTATTAATTGGTTTTTATCTGGAGAACATCTTTAAGTGGTGAATTCCCCTTTTACTTATCCTTGGAATTCATTCTAAAGATGTGTGTCCCTATCCTTTTCTTATTGTAATCCATCTTGTAATTTTCTTATTTTCCCTTTTCATGAATTCCGCAAGCTGCTATGAATATCACTGGGTTTGGGTTCTCAAATTCTTCTTGAGTTGATAAATCCTCTAGCATCCTTCTAAGGAACATATCAAAAGAAACATTGTATCCACTATCACATAGTTGACTTATGTTAAGTATACTATATTTGTCTAAGATCATCTAGTAATAAAACATTTTCAATCAAGAGAATAAGATTCATACCAAATTGTCCATTAACAATCTTTCCTTTTTTCTCCCTCTAAACTTTACTTGGTTGTCTTATTTCTTATTGATGTTTAGGAACATTGATCTTTCTCGTGACGTATGTCGTAGCACTGACTTTTCAAGTAGCAAGACAAAGGTCTTCTTCGTACTATATTTGCAAAAAGAATTATATATTTCTAAGGTACCAAAATAGACTTAAGTCCTATGTTTTTAGTTCTTGAGGGCTTAGACACACCTCGTTTAGTGGGAGTAGATGATGCATGAGATTTAATTTTCTCCTTCTCCTGACCTATTCTTAGGCACAACAAAGTCGGCCTAAGTCCATGATTCAACCCACCAACTAACCACAATATGGAGAGTTAGGTTAGTGTTTTCAACTTGTCATGTCACTTTGGTCTGCCTTGCTTGGCTCGCCAAACTAGCAAGTTAGAAGTAGGTTGGGGTGAGTTGGTCCTCGCAATCAAATTAAAAATTAAAATTAAACTAGTTTTAAAATATACTTTTTTATATTATATTATTTGATGGATATAAATATGTAATAATGTCGTAACTTAAATTATTATAAATGAAGTTCTAATTATTAATCATAACTTAGTATTTTAACATGTAAAGGTAATAATCGTTCTAAGTTATCCAATTATAGACATTAATTAATCAATTAAAAGTTCAGAAAATATTTTATATGATTAAGTATATTTGTAATATATATATATATATATATATATATATATATATGTGTGTGTGTATATATATATGTGTATATACTCATATAAAAAAGTAACATTTATATTCCATCAATCTGCCTTGCGATAGGGTGGGCCAAAATTCTTGGCCCATCCCGCTCCATTTCTTGAGGCTAATAATAGGCTAGGCCAAAATAGGTTGGGCTGACCCATTTTTACACCCTTCTTAATCCTCACTTGTTTAAGGGTCTTTGAGATTATCATATTTGAACATTCAATCTCTTATCCCCTTCATCAATAGTGGATATAACTATTATTAGAACATCATTTTCTAGAATTAGGTTATCTAGTACTTGAGAATTAGTATTTTGAGACAATTTTGTTCTAAGAAACTTGTATTTTCAAAATAAAAAAGATACTTCACTTTTTCTTTAAAATCTAAATTGACTTTACTAAGGCCCTTTCTAATACTTTGGAGTTTATAGATCAGTTTTTCATTTGTGTCTAACATATTTAATTTTGAGGAGGGATCATTAGAATCACATCTTAAAAGCTAAATTTGCTTTATCAAAGCTTTTATCTCTATTTTTTTTTTAAGCTTGAGAGACGAGAGAAAAAGTTAGATAAAAACTCATGATATGTTGTAATCACAAAGTGGAAATAAATAGATCTACCTCATCTTCTAATTAATTGGATGGGAGGTCAGATGATGTATCAACCAAGAGATGAAGGGTGGCAGCTTTTTTAGGTTCCCCATGTTCTCATTCAGAGTCACCAAGGTTCTCCCAAGTTGATATGAGGACTTTCTTAACATCCTTATTTAAGAAATGTCTTTAATTTTCCTGACTCTGGTCAATCTCTAATGATATAGATTGTAGGGGATGTTTAGGATCTAGATCAACTAGTTAAGAGACAAAGAATACAATCAACCAATGAAAGAAACCAAGTTGGCGCAACAATGGAGTTAGAATACAATACAAGCATTCTACAAAGTGAAAAGTAAATGCAAGAACAACAAAATAAAGTAAAAGGAAACTAAAAATGGATTAAGGAAAAGAGTGAGATAAAGAACATGCCACCTGTGGGGGAAGAACCTCCAAGGATAAGTGCTTGAAGAGTCATCACTTGAGAAAACTTCTCAAGATAATAACTCAAAACAAAGATAAATGAGACAACTCAACTTTCAAAGGAACCTTTCGAAGGCTATTTCGTTCACTCAACTCTATATGATTTGTACAAAGGGGTGAACTCCTTTTATAACATTCATGGGACATCCTAAGAGTAAAAGAATAGTAAAAAATTAACAAGAATTAACTAACATTAAGCTAAAATAATCTTCACAAAATTAGGGAGTTAACATTGGGTGGTTATGTAGGTACACGAATGTGAACTTGGTAATTATCTAGATGCATGGATGTAATGATTACAAATGATGACTTGACAATCCTTTCATTTTTTTATGATTGGTGTGATACTTAGGGAGTTCTACTTGCTTATTTTTTTTTTTCTTTCAAAACTCTAATATTTCTTGTCTCTTTTACTTTTTTATGTTCCATCTTCATTTATCATGCTTCCTTTATTTTCTTCATGCTCATCCTCCTCTTACCACAGGTGCCTCATCCTTGCATGTATCATCTAGGCATTCTAATATGAAGTCCGAGTATCTATCTTCAAACTCATAGTAATTGAAATATAATGTTTAAGTTTCACAACATTAAAATTGTTGTTAGTAAGTAGTAAAGTTGATTGATGAACCTTAGTCGTGTTAGGTTTTCAAAAACTAAGTCCCCTTTTAAAGTTGTAATATAGGGCTGACCTAGATCGAATTCAAGGAACTTACATCGATTAACTCTATTATTTGATGTGATTTTGGTTAGAACTTTAACAATAAAACTGGTAGTTCGTTTATTACCAATGCCAATTAGGCCATCTACTAGAAAAATGATGATAAACAAACAGAATTACAATGAAAAATTACTTATAGTAATGGATACGAATGGGTAATATCAAAGACTATGAAACATAAACATTATATGGAAGAACAACGAGGTATAGTAACAACATTAATGAAAAGTTCAATAAAAGAGAAGCAAAATTTGTAAACGAAGAAATAGCAGAAACTAATGGGCAGAATTGAACGAAAATGTTAAAAAATACATTTAGAGACAAAACAGAATCAAGAATTGTATTTAAAAGAAAGCAAGAATACGATTACAATGATGAACAACATAACAGGGAAAGAATTAGATTATCAAAAATAAAATGTGCAAAATTATTTGAATTAGTAAAAATGAAATGTAGATTGATATTAGACTTTATTTTGATAAACAAAAGTCAAATGCAATGAAGTCATGAACAAAAGAAACTCAAATACAACAATTAGACTGTTTATCAGACAACCGTCTAATAGGTTTGTCAGGAATCGTCTAATGGGAAAAAGATGATAAAGAATGCAATGTTAAAAAATTAACGGTCAAAATTGTACTATTGCATGAATGTAAATTGCTTCAACTATAAAAGTGCAGAAATTTAAAGACAGAGAAAGTAAAGTATAGTGAAATCAAAGTGCATAATTATGAATACGGGCAACATAAAAGTGCAGAAATGTGAAGGAGCGAAATGAAATGATAAAATCGTAAATTGCAGTGAAATTGAAATTACAAAGAAATGTAAATTTCAACGAAATGTAAATGACAGAAACTTTAAAGAGATACCGGTAACAAGATATCACAATAGAACATGAATTTCAAACGTCAATTGCATAAAACTGAGAAACAGAGACTCAAAATTAAGACTCAAAAAATAAGTAGTCATTCCCTATGGACTTGGTTAATTTCTCTCACTCTCACATACAAAGAAAATCATTTCTGATTTCTCTGGTGATGCAAAACACATGACAAATTGGTTACATTCAAAATTCTCAAAATCTATAAACTAAATTTAGTTAAAGTGGATTGACATTGAATTACCCACACAAGAATTCTTCATTAACAAAGCCAGAAATATAAAAATCAAAGTGCAAAAATTAAATGAAAGTGAAAGAAATATGAATCACGATTGAAGAAGATAAGAGAAAAATAAATGAACAAATAACATAGAGACGAAGGAAAGGGAAGAGAAAACAACAAAGAAATAAGAAGCTTGAAATGACAAAAATGTATTCAACTGGAAAACTAAAACATTAACATAAATAGAGAACAGAAATGAAACTTCATTGTTTATGCTTCCAAAGTCTCCATTAAAACTCTTATGTGAAAAAATAGAGAACTGAAATGAAACTTCATTGTTTATGCTTCCAAAGTCTCCATAAAAAATTTTTTTTGTCAAAAACAATCTGCAGCAGACTCAATCCCAAGGATCATGAGAAAACTATGGATTAAATAGTCTACTTAGAAAAATGTAGGAAAAATCTATCTAATAATTTAAAATTAACACATTTTACAATAAAGTGCCTATTTCTTATGAAAAATGTAAATCTATTAGAAACTAAGAATAAGAAAAAAAAAAAAAACACTTAAAAAATACAA
>Ga0209489_108621_pt1 | contig 13655 bp, 7 predicted proteins | sample SiratrowhiteBW_FD_187527 | JGI IMG/M metagenome (GOLD analysis project Ga0209489, IMG submission 187527) | Root nodule microbial communities of legume samples collected from California, USA - Siratro white BW (SPAdes) (version 2) | ecosystem: Host-associated > Plants > Roots > Nodule | place: USA... | reverse complement strand
GAATGGAATTAGTTTATGGATGTAATATAATGAAATAGAGCCAGTTTGAGGTTCCCTATGAAATGAGGCATGGAAGGGAGCCGCTGTGAAGAAATTTTACGAGTTACGAAGGAAACTTCGAGCTCCCATTATTGACAACAAGTCGTGCTATAACTATTGTAGTCCTAGGATGGTTGAAAAATTGAACTTATTTTGTGATCTCCCACCCTAAACCCTATAAATTGCATTAGATTAATGATGGGGGGATATAACTGTTAAAGAACAAGTGAAAGTCAAGCTCTTAGTAGGTAACTATGTTGATGATGTTTTATGTGATGTAGTACTTATGGAGGCTTGTCATGTTTTATTGGGGAGATCATGTCAATTTGACAAGAAAACTATCCATGATGGTCTCACCAACGAAATTACTTTCATCCATAATCAAAAGAAGTTTGTACTTCACCCTCTTTCACCTTTCCAACTTTTAGAGGAACAAGTCCAAATGAAAAAAATCAATAAAAAGAGGAAGTGAAAAAAATAAAATCAAAAATAACAATGTTCCAAGGGTGATGTACCTTTGTCCTATTTTTGATCTAGTGTACATTAACCTTGGAAGACAATTTTTGTTTAATTATTTTCTTCTCCAATTTTCTGTAAATTTGACTTTACAGTCTATAGTAGATAAGTTTTGCGCAAAGTTGTTGAAAATGGATAAGAAAATTTCTAAGTTTAGACAACCTCACAAGGAAGAAAAGTGGAAATATAAAAAAGAAAATAAAAATGTTTTTAGGATTCAGCATGACTATCCTACAATAGGTACAAAATACAATAACCATGTGGTTCTATAAATATTTCATTGGTCTTATTGTGTCACTGTTTTAACAAGAGGGTGTTTAACCCTGGAGGAATTTAACAATAGGGTTGTTGTCCATAAGACAGTTATGGATATGAGAAAATACGGTCCAATCAATTTGATAGTGTAGTTTAGATTTTAATATGGAATATGTGTATGGTCTTTTGGGTATTCTAAATTTTGCTATTTGGACTTCATTTTTTAGGAAATAAGCGAAGACTCACCTATGGCCTACATGGGAGATGAAATCCATGGCTACATGAAGGAATGAAAAACATTTAGAAGCGAAGACTCACCTATGGCCTACATGGGAGATGAAATCGATGGCTACATGAAGGAATGAAAAACATTTAGCTTTCAAAGATGAAGTTGTGGGGTTCACTACAATATAATAAGTGTTATTTAAGGCAACATTAGGTTGTACCATGCACACATTAATTCTACACGCCTAGAGGCAAAGCCATCTTGCCATGCTCTTTCTTGGAAATAACAAAGCATGCAACCATGTATTAATTAGTCGTGAGCACATTCCTTGAAGACAACAAAGCATGCGGCCATGCATTCAATTATCTGTGAACACTCTTCTTGGCACATGTAACTTAAAGACACAAGGGTAAGGGAAACTGCACCAGCTTGTCCGCGTGGAGCTTGATCCATTAAATACGGTGCCAACAATGGAGAGCGTGACAACTGGCAGCAGCTGATTCAGAGTAGAGAAGAGTGTTGCAGAAGCTAGGGTTAAGGTAACAAAGCTTCTCATACACGTTAGGTTTAGAATAGCTTCTACTACAAGCTTTGCTTCCTTCTTCTTCTATAAATAGATGTGTAGGCAATGTGTAATGGAGCTTGAATCATAGTACGAAAAAATTTCCAGCACTTGTTTTAAGCTCCTCTTTGAGTTCTCTCCTTGAGAAAGACTTAGACAAACCCTTGATAGTTGGCCTAACCTCTATCAAGAACCCTACTCCAACTAGTTCATCATTTTCATGCAAATCTTCTTCCATACACTTAATCTTCACATCAATCTCCACGAAACTTCTCCATCATTCATGGCTTTTGCTTAACTCCAAGGTGATTTCCACTTCATTCATTTGGTACAAAGATTCTCAAAAGCTTCTACTACAAGATTGAAGCAAATTGAGGCAAAACACCATAGAGGCTCTCCATCAAACATGTCTTGATGTATCTAACAATTTACAAAAGAGTGACACATGTATTGCAAAAACTCTAACACAATGTGAGAAGCTAAGTTATAAAAGTTTAGACAAACTTTAAATATTGATTAAAAGAACTAGACGAATATGAATACCAACAAAGTCTACAAGCAAGATGCGTACAAAAGATTAAACACATATGAATACTAGACAAAGTCTCCAGATATTGAACAAAAGCGCTAGACACATATCAATACCAAATAAAGTAAGATGCTACAAAAGCTTAAACACAGACCATTAGAGTTTTGAAACAATATGCAAGATGACTACCTTGGACACGGACTACAAGTGTTTGTCACTAGACGCATCACTCATATATAAGAATGTCTAAAAGTTGTGAGTTGACCACAAACAAATCTTAAGGATGATTTTAACATAGTGTACCAGCATAAAAGTTTGCATGCTCCATATGGTTTGTTAGAAGTGTAGAGAATTAATAGAGAAAAAAGATTATCTTTTATAGAACACTTTGCGATGGTGGACCATTTGTGAAAGCACAAATTAAACTAGAGACTCGAGTTACCGCTAGAAGAATGGAAGAGGAAGATGGACCTCATGAAACGTTCTTTTATAGAGAGTAGGCTATTAGAGTTTCCTTTTATTTTCTTCTTGTCTCTATAAAATTGTAAAACTAGTATAGTAGCATTTTCTGGACCTTGTATGATTTCATTTTTAGGTATTGTATTTGGGCCAAACTTTGATTAGGTTAAAAACCCTAACCTTAAGAGAATTTTTGGGTGTCATTAGGGTTAAACCCTAACTTGGGTACAAGTTAGGTCAAAAATCCTAGTTTGCTAGACAAGCTAGGGTTAGGCATTTCATGTCGATATTTTTGACACATGACACTCTCCCAATGGATACGAATTGCACCATTCATGCTTCACACTTGTCAACCTCTCATTTGAGAGGATTTATGACTTTCTCTCTAAGTTAGGGTTAGGGTTTGAGGTTTCTCTTGCAAGCTTCTTAGTCTATAAATAAGAGTCTCTTGTACATGATTCTAAACTTGGAAGAGTATAACAAAATTTTGCCCAATTTTCTTGAGCACTTGATAGAGTTCATTTACATGTTATTATTGACCTATTTTATGACTAAATCAATTCGCTCCATACTTAAAATATGCTTAATTCTTACAATTTTATTTGATTTTTGTTAATAATTGATTATGAGAGTTAGAAAAAGGATTTAATTGCTAATTTATGGTATTTGGGTTAGTTTTTAGTTGAAAAGTATTGGATTTGAAGATGAAGTATGGAAGACTTGAAAGAGTGGTAGAAAAGGGAAGATTGAATAAAAGAAGCCACACCTAGTTTAGGAAACCTGGGCCTGGTGCTGGATGACCCAAGAGCAATTCCAAAGAAATGTGCTCGACGCACATCACATGGGTCCGGCGTAAGTCAGGCCTCAGAATTTAGAATAGTACCAAAATCTAATGGCGTCCGGTGCAAGTGACCTGGGTCGGGCGCGAGCATCAAAAATTTAAGTTTATTTAATAGTTACTTATATTAGGGTTAGACATCTTAGGCTATTGGAGTTAGAATTTCACTCTTGAAAGGCAGTCTTATAATTTTGTGTGAAGTCTTCTTCGTATTCCACTACTCTTTTATTCTCATATCTATGAGGAACTAAATTTTCTATTGTCGAGAGGTTAGGCTAAACCTTTTTGAACTCTCATGTAATTGTTTTTGTTTTAAGATTTATGTCTTTCCTTTCATTATATCAATATTTGAATTCTATACATAGTGTCTATTGCGTTAGTTCATAACTCGACTATTGATTCTTGAAAGTATCTAAAAATATCTCTTAATTCTAGATCTGAATTAATTTACCGAATGAAAGCCAGTGTCTAAGAATAGAACGTGATTCAATCATTGCTTAAGACCCTTGTAAGAATGCAAGATTCATTTATATAATTGATCAAGGAATTGACAGTTAATAGATAATTTTAGACTCATCTGTTGAGGAATTGGGGGTAAGTAATTTTGTGGGTTGACATTTATTAATGATAGGAAAGAAAGTAAATGTTTTTATTAAATGAGAGTGAAGATTAGTAAGACACTACAAAAAAAACTCAAATTATCTACGGAAATTATATAGGATGAAAATCCGTATGTAAAATTTGTATTATATATGGAATTTTATCTACGAATTTTATCTACGGAATTATATTTAAAGACATACCAACGGGAAGGATCGAAAGATAATAGAAGTTACAAATTATATTTAAAGACATACCAAATGACAGGATCGAATCATAATAGGAGACTTGAGACTATACCATCAAGTTTATTGTCTTGACAATCAGGTTTTATCCTTTTAATTTTAACTTATAAGTTATATTCAGTGTGATATATATTATAATTTTTAATTTTATATAAAAATATATAAATATGGAAACTAGAAAATTTGAATCAGGTTATTCAAAACTTAAAAAAAAATATAAGAGTTGAACTTTTTGTTGAATCACAAAAAGGGACTATGGATAAATTTATAAAAATAAACAAAAAAATAAATTAGAAAATGCAGGTGAGTCTTCTTTAAATGAAGAACATAACAATATAAATTTAGGTGAAGATAACAATATAAATAGGTGAAGACAATAATAAAGTAGTCAAGGAAGATAATAATTTTGATTTTCAAACTTAGATAATAATTTTGATTCTCCATCAATTCTCAAACTCAAGACAAAATTGTTCTAATATTAAAAATATCATAATTTAATTATTTTATTAATTTAAAAAATGCCTCATTTTTTTTATTCGCTTTAGGCCTCCTAAAGCCTTGAGCCGTCACTGGCTATTAGACGAGAGAACATATACATCTTACGTAAACATTGCATACAAAATGCTTTCACATAAACATATACATCTTACATAAGCATTGCATAAATAAATGATGAAAACAAGAAAAAAAATATTCTTCATTTTTATTTATTCATTAAGACACACGTGTGTGAATAATATGGTGATGTACATATTTTAATTAATTTTTTAAAATGTATTTTAGACTAAATTATATTTTTTATGTTATGTTAATTGTTAAATACTTTTACCTCTAGTAAGGATCAATTTTTATATGTAGAGAGGAAAGTTTAAAATAAATGGAGAATGAGTATAATATTTAAAAATATTATAAATAGAAAACTAAATAATTTATTTTTCAATTCTTAGAAATATTAATATCTCTAAGACTTATTCTTTTTTCTATTTCTCTTTAAAATTTTGAGATAACTACTCATCATTTTCTAGATTCAGCTTAACTATCTTATCTTGAAGATAAGCAAACTTTAGGTCAATATTATCTAATCATATTTTTTAGTAGAGTAAGTTTTTCTTTTTCTTCTTAGATATTTTCTTTTCGTTTTTGGTTTCGCAAACATTACAGGTACTTGCATGTGCGATCTGTTTGGAAAAGATGAATCTCATTTAGTTTAGGTTTATAGTGATGTATTTGTTTTATAATCAAATTCCTTAAGGGTAAGTTAGGATCCTTAACTACTATGTGTTTTTCAGGTATTTGATTTGAAAAATATAAGAATTCGAGGTAAGAAAAGTTAATTTAAGTTCATGAATAAAATTGACGTGAATTTGCAAAGGGTTATATGTATATGATGTGATATTAGATGTTTTTTGACGATGTTAAGTTGTCATGGATAAATAAAGAATATATAAATCCTTGAGTTTTTTATTATTAAAGAGTGAAAGTTGAAATTATAAATAACTCTTTGAATAATGTTGATTTGTCTAAGAGGATAGTTGTCTAAGAGGATATAATTAGTGAGTAAATTGAGTTTATATAAGTTCTTGAATATGTGTAGTTATAATTGTTCAAATGTATGTTCATTGTAGAAATTAATTGTTTAAAGTAAATTGAATTAAGTTAAACTTATTTTGATTTGTATTGAGAAATAAATGTTTAAAAATAAAAGAAAAATTTGTCTTGGTTCAATTGGAAATCAAAATTAGTTTGTATGATTAGGTATGTTGATCAAGTGATAAGATGACTACTTGAGCATGACATTTATTATAATGATACAGTACAATTCAAGCATCCATATGATTGGTCAAGGATATAACGCTTCATTCAAGCTCAAGGATATAACTCTTCATTCTTCATTCAAGTCATAACTGCTCAAGGATATAACTCTTCATTTGTAACATCCCATATTTTTCATATAATAGAAACTTTATTGCATAAAAATTTATATAATAAACTTGAATATAAAAATTCATACATTCATCGTGTATTTCAAATTATACTTTTCCACATAAGATTTAATAAAATATCTTTGTAAAATTACAAATAAAATAAAATGAAGATTCTCCATCACAATTCACTAGGACTCACACCACCTGTCAAATTCTCTGCTCCCGTGTAATATACACGATCATCGCAGTTTTAAAAACAAAACAAACAACACACAAAAAGAAGGGTAAGCTAGAGAGTTTTCAAAACAATATATATTTTCATAAATTGGATTTCTATCTCAACAAAACAACAACAATTCAATCTTTCATAATTCATCTCACATCATACATACACTGACTCACAAACAAAGACACTAGACTCTCTACTTCCCTACTTCCGGAAGACACTAGTGCATTGAGTTAAACTCAAGAGGTGTGCACCTGTCATATACCATCCATCTGTTCCGATCAACTCATATTTCAAACCTCAAATACAGTCTGTCCCGATCAGTTCCTATTTCAAACCTCGGGTACAGTTCCCATACAGGGTTAATCCATTTGTCCTATTCCGATCGGGCTCATATTTCAAACCTCAGACAGGACCATATGAACCTCCTTCGACTCTTCACCAACTGGTAAACTTCATCTATATGAATCCAATGTACCAGTAGAGTCAGGATACCTCCTTAGAATCCCCAAACAATGCACATCCTAATAATCTCAACACGGGTATCTCCTTTCCTGAAGATACTATGTCTCGATCACACACCACATCATTCACAAACATTGATACTACATCATACCATACATAAACATTCATTCCATTCAATTCAAATTCATCCAATTCATATTTAATAAAATAAATAATTACAATATATATCAAAAATAGTCAAACTAGCTTCCCTCACCTCTATAGAGTAGAGATACTCAAAAATCCTAAAGTCACAGGCAACCTAACTCTGTTCAAGAATCTGATCGGACACTCTTGATCTACTTAACGCTAGGAATCTAGGGATGTCCTCTTATTGTAAATCTGATAACCTATGAGATCACAAATCTAGAGAGAAGGTAGAAAACTTTAAAGAGAAATTGTTTGAGAGATGGTAGTTTTCATAATAATGAAACCGTATATCTTCTTAGAGAGAGTTGATAGTTTTTATAAGAATAAAACAGGATATCTTCTTAGAGATAGTTGGTGGTTTTTTTTTATTAGAATAAAACATAATATCTTCTTAGAGGGAGAGAGAGAGTTGGTAGTTTTTATAAGAATAAAACAGGATATCTTCTTAGAGATAGTTGGTGGTTTTTATTAGAATAAAACAGAATATCTTCTTAGAGGAAGAGAGAGAGTTGGTGGTTGTTATAACAATAAAAAGTAAATAACTATCTTTTATTTACTTAAGCAACTCTTCTCTTAAAAAAATAGGTATTATCTTATTGATCTCTAAAATTAAATTCTAGGTTAATTTTTATTCCATAGCTATTTTCTAGGGTATTACATCATTCAAGTCATAACTTAGTAGTTTGAGTGATTCCTCTTATTGATTGAGTACTCAAACACTATTTTGCACTATCAAATGAGGAAGAAGTCAAATTAATTTTCTATCATCTTATACTAGGGTCATCCAAGAGACAAATAATTACTCAGGCAAGAAAAATCATAAAAATGCTCTATCCTATAATATTTTAATGTTCATACCCCATGAGATTCACTCACACAACTAAATATATCCAGATTCACTCACACAACTAAATATATTGTTCAAGCGACATTGCATAACTTGATCAAGAGAGTTTGTAACTTTTCCATTTTCAAGTGAAGAATGTTGCTTAATAGATAACTTTGTGCTTATACAATATTCCTCTATTTTAATAGTTTATGTTTATTAATTAACTAAACATTTTTATTCAATTGTTTCACATGATTGGACAACATGAAGTCAAATTAATTCTCTATGATAGAAATTACAGAATAAATGTTCTGAATAATGAATTTAGTCATCATATTAAAATATTGAGAGTCATAATCCAATAGAAGAGTCACATACCTGAATTCATGGATGAAGATAGAATACTAGATATAGTTATGATCTTCCTTATCCAAAATCCTCCTTATTCTTGTTGTTGGACTAGAGTGACTCTTTTGATGGGTTAAGAGACCATAAAATTTTTGATTTTGGTATATAGGGGACCAACCCTTTACCTCCCTTTTATTTTTTCTGTTAACCTCTTAGAAAATAATTCTCATTAAACCTTATATGAGAAATTAGGGGATGTCATTAAAACTATCTTAATGACTCATTAAAACTTAATATGATTATATATAAATAAATATATAGCCCCTAAGGAAAACACTTTATCCTCTTATACTAGAGGCATCCAAGAGACAAATGACTGCTATTCTATAATATTTTCATGCTCATACCCATGAGATTCACTCACACAACAAAATATATCGTTCAAGGGACATTGCATAACTTGATCAAGAGAGTTGGTAAATTTTCTATTTTCAAGTAAAGAATATTGCTCAATAGATAATGTTATGCTCATGCAATATTCCTCTATTTTAATAATTGATGTTTATTAATTAACTAAACATTTTTGTACAGTTGTCTTACATGATTGATATGAAAATGATAAATAGAAATAAGTATAAATTTAGATATAACATGAATGTTGTTAGAATTGAGTGGTGATATTTTTTGTTTATTGAAATATATGAGAAATTACACATTTCTTAAATGATAGTCTAATTTGATTTGTGATTTATTTCGTTGAGTATTCCATGAAAGGAAATATCATGATTTTCCAAATAATTTAAATAACGTATTTAAATATCAAATAATGAGAAATTGAAAGTGGACTTTCCATTAAACTTTCTAAAATTAATACAATGAACTACTATTGTTACATTAAACTTCTATTTCAAGTAGACTTTGACATAGTCAAAAGTTCCTTAGTATTATTGACTTAATATATGTTTTTGTGAAAGCTTTCATAATTTTTTTGAACCTTTAGTGATGCAAGGGATGAATGTGATAATATAAATTTTTAGACAAAGATTGTATTGATATTATGATAAGTTTTGTAGAGATAATAATGGTTATGTACATGTGTAATAAGAACATAAAATGAATTAAATATATATTATATATATTTATTATGATTTAGTTTACCTTAATTTATTATTTTATTATGTTACAATCATACTAGAAAGAGAAATAAAATTGCAGATATAGAACATCGTACAGGAACAATATAAAATATGGGAAGATATATTTTTATTTTGAACTTATCACGTTGTATATATTATTATGTGTTGTAAAATCTAATATATTTGAGATAACATATATAAATAGGCATGATTAGTATTAGTATAACTATATGGAAAAATTTTGGGTTCTTTCACTTCTTACCATATGATCCTCTCGTGCAATTTTCTTTTAGAGTTTACTTCATCATCGTTCTCAATCCTTGGATGTACTGATATGATGAAACTTAAAAGTTTAAAATTTGTGTTTGAAAAATGTTTCAACCACTTCGAATGGGGCAGTTTCTCATGTATATCTAAGACTACATTACCTTTTTAATGAAAACATTAAATAAACAATAAATACAAAGCTCTTTTGAATGTAATTAAATTAATAAAGATAATATTCACATATAAAAGAACGATAAAATATCTATTACTATCAATATTTCTAATTTTTTTAACCAACTTAATCAACAAATTAATGACATATTTTTAATATAATTAAAATTCGTAATATATATATATATATATATATATATATATATATATATATATATATATATATTAATATTGTAGGTTTTGATCTTTATTTAATATAACTAAATTTTATAATAAGTAAATAAATATTTTTAAACATATAAATATGTTTTAGATTCATGACAAATAATTTATATTATAATACAAAATAATTTTTTATTACTGAAAATAATTAAAAATTAAAAATGAATAGATGAGTTAAAAAAAATAAGTAGTTGAGAAAATCTAGAACTTAAATAAAGATAAAAAAAAGTAGGTTAAAATGATTAATAAAAATAATTTTTGAGATAATTGTTATAATTTAATAGCTACAGTGTAAATTCGTTAAAAATTTCAGTGTATAAACTTTCACATTTTTTATTATACAGAGATCCATTTTTACAATTTTTATATATGTAAACTTTGATTTCAGATTTGCAAATATGGCGTAAATTGCTTTATATTATAAGTGTAATGGCTATTTTTTTTTTCTAGTTGCTAACTTAAGTTAAAATTGAGAATATATTGTGAATTTCAATGACATATTTAAAATGATGTTTTAGAAATTTTAATTACATATAGTAAATGTATTCTTAGTATACACAACCTAAATTACATAACAATAAGCAGTCTATGAGAAAGAGATGATGGGCACCACACACCAGAATCAACCAGAGATAAAATAAAATAACTTAAATGACATATAAAAAATAAAACTGCTGTAAATAATAGAGGGTACCTGAAAAATAATTATTTAATAAATATTAAATTTAAAGAAATTTTTTACTACATAATAAAATTTTGTATTGTGAATTTAAAATTTATTTGAATTTGAACAAAATTTCACTGTGTCCAGGATCAATATATACTATTCTGTGAAACAGTATGATCCTCTCTTTCTTCCTTCTTTCCTAGACCACAACCATGTGCTATGTTTCACAACTTTGTTTTTTCCCATGCAAAAGTGTCCCTATTTAAAACGCTTACGTAAGTAACTTTACCATTTGTCACGAACATGTGTTCAATGAAGTACACTGTAACACTGTCTTATTCTCTTGTTCATTGCATTCAACCCTGCTACACATCTTTCCTTTCGTTATTGCACGGATTCCTTTGTCTCGTTCTTCATTTTTGTTTGCGTTAAATAAGTGTTTCTTAAATTAACCTCAGACATGAGTTACGAAAAAGAAAAAGGCACAGATATCACAGCTTTTTAACATTGTTTTTGCATGAACACGTAGAGTACAAGAGATAAATTACCTAAAAGAAAAGATAACACATGAAGGAAATACTAAAGAAAGTGCTTAATACTAAAGGGTATTTACCAAAGGCTCTTGTCTTGAAAGAACCTTCAATCTGCATAGGATCAAAGAAAAGCTTGCAATAAAAGTACAAGCACATGACATAGTTACTATTGCTGCAATATCAACTCATTTTGCTTCCAATTATCTTGCTTTTGAACCAATGAGAGGATATTGGCTAACTCAAATAGTGGGGTTGCTCCTGAATGATCCAAGAGCCTTGGCAGCACCTGCTCTCAAGATGAATTGGTGATAGAAGGCTGCAATGGCTGCTCCAATGAATGGTCCAACCCAAAAGATCCACTGAACAAACATGAGGAACAAGAATATATCAGACAAAAGTGGCATCTATTTTATCATTTCTCACTTAGCATGGCAAATTACAAATTTTAATATTTGATCATAGTATAAAACTAGCAAGTTGTTGAATGTAGAAAACAGTTACTCACATGGTCATCCCAGGCCTTCTCTTGGTTGTATATGACAGCAGCTCCAAGGCTTCTAGCAGGGTTAATACCAGTGCCAGTTACAGGGATGGTTGCCAAGTGAACCATGAACACAGCAAAACCAATTGGCAGTGGAGCCAAAACCTTCAAATGCAGAACAAAAGCACCATCAGAAGTTCATGTGGTTCAATTAGAACAAAAAATGTAGACTAGTTATGCCAAACATATGAATTGAAATTTATTATAAAGATTTTATATTAGGGTCGCTATTACACAGTTTCATTGCAATCTTTGATATTATAGGAAATTGTGGATAAGTGTGGCTGATGGAACTGCAACAACTATGGTATAAGGAGACTTTAAAATCCTAATCAGTATTGCACTTAGAATTGTGGTCACAGACCCTTTTCTAAAAATGTTTATATAAAAGGAAAACAAAATGGAAATGGAAACCGATAAGCAATTGGGACAGATGGGACATGCCCCATGTGAGGAGCATGGTTTCCTTTCTTTATTGATTTGGAGAATCTGATCAAATGTATGGAGGAACCTAAAGCTGATAATGACAAATGAGGATGATGCTGGAAACTCTCACGAGATTTGCCAGCTTGGGAAAATGGCATTTAGCATGAATGACACTGTTCTGAACACTTTAATTTTAGGCCTTAAATTTCCACATCAACAAAGACACATTTGCCTCCGAGGCAACAAATGCAGAAGGAAACTCCTGAAAGAATCCACTTTTCTCAAAAGAAGAAAGAAAACAGATAAGATTCGTGTGATAAGGCTGTGAAAATCAAATCCTCCACAGAATCATATATGGTAATGGCCTAATGGGCCCATATTTGTGAAGAAATGGTAACATTTCACTTCAATAAAAAACATGCATTTGGAAATTTTGGAGAAAGAAAGGGTAGGTTCACTACTCTAGGATGCTTAGATGAATGAAAAATGTAAACTTTAAGTCATGAAATATACCCACAGGAAAAGGATACCCACTTTCTTGTTTTGAGGACAAGAACTAGTAATAAAGGAAAGCCAATCCAAGCAAGAAAAGTAGAAAATTTCATCTACATTGAATGGTGCCTGAACAATATTTATTACGGAAGAAGTCTCTATAACTATTAAGGATAGTGAAAATAATGGTAAGCATACATGTTGACTGTGCCAAAACTTTTTATGCAAATGGATAGCACAGATTGTAAACGGTATCATTTCAAACGGGAAATTGTTGACTGGCAGCAGGTACAACTTCTCAAACTGGAGTGGAATATTTTTTACTATTGTGAAGTGCACTGAATCAGGAATACACAGTTGCTGTGAATCTTGATTCTTGGTAACCATTTCAAGAACTACAACTAATTTTCTTAATCACTTAAATGCCACTCTACCTAATTTCACATAGAAAGCATAGCTAGATGCTTGAAGTTGAGATATCTAATAATAACTAAATGACTTAAGCTCCACTTTTTCTTTAGAAATAACCAGTCTAAAGTAATTTCAAGGAACTTTAAGCTTCTATTTCAAAACCAGAAAGAACTAAGAGCGAATCCATGCTTGCATAAAAGCAGGTCATATGACTATGACTATATGTTATGAAATTGGTATGCACTGTACCATTTAATTATTGCTTTCAGAACAACTCATGGAAGCAACAATTTTGTCTATCTACGGTTAGTGTAATAAACAATGTATTTTTCAAAAGGGGGCACAGAAGCACAAACAAGACTACAATTTTCAATAAATAATTAAGCATATACCGGGACATGAGAATCTCTGGCATTCCTCTTGGGGTCGGTAGCAGAGAAGACAGTGTAGACCAAAACGAAGGTTCCAATGATCTCAGCACCCAATCCAACACCTGTGCTGTAGCCTTCACTCAGCTCATTGGCCCCACCACCATACC